>Ga0210044_10005315_pt1 | contig 17463 bp, 14 predicted proteins | sample CryGey13umfilter_2_FD_183959 | JGI IMG/M metagenome (GOLD analysis project Ga0210044, IMG submission 183959) | Groundwater microbial communities from aquifer in Utah, USA - Crystal Geyser 4/9/14 3 um filter (SPAdes) (version 2) | ecosystem: Environmental > Aquatic > Deep subsurface >... | reverse complement strand
ATGTTCCCGCGGTGTGCTCCAATTCTTGGGGCCTGGTAACCGCACACGGTTATCCGCCTTGTGATGAGACCTTCTGGACTTATCTTGATGCTTGCGAAGCCGCCGGCACCGTGATTCTGTTCTCCGCCGGTAATGAGAGCACTTCCGGCTTGCGTCGTCCTGCCGACCGTGCTACTGACGATTATCGCACTTGCGCTGTCGCCGCAGTTGATGCCCATCAATCCGGTTGGCCGCTGGCATATTTTTCTTCACAAGGCCCGACTTATTGCACGCCCGATGGCAGTGCCGCAATAAAGCCGGACATTGCCGCTCCTGGCGTTGATGTCCGCTCTTCCTATCCCGGCGGCGGCTATATTACGATGAGTGGCACTTCGATGGCTTCCCCGCACGTCAATGGCGTGGTTGCCCTCATCCGTCAAGCCAATCCCAACCTGAGTGTCAATATGGTCAAGCAGATCATTTACGATACCGCTTTTGATCTTGGAAGTCCCGGACAGGATAACCAATATGGTTGGGGAATGATCGATGCTTATGCGGCAGTTCAGTTGGCGTTGAGTTATCTGAGCGGTTATGGCGCAATTCAGGGTCGGGTAACCGATGCCGTCAATGGATCGGGACTGCCCGGTACTGTTACAGTAACGAATCATGTTCCTCCTATTTCTACGGTCTGTAATGCGCAAGGTTATTACACAATGTATGTTCCTGCGGATACAGCGTGGTATTTGAAAGCGGAATACACTTCCGATTATCAACCTGCCTATGCGTGGGTAACCGTTCTTGAGAACGACACCGCTGTGCAGAATTTCGCTCTCCAACCGCCGGTTTTGGGAATCAATATGATACCCAATAACCCGCCGATTTATATTCATGCAGGCGAAAGCTTCTCCTACTCCGGAGTTCTAATGAACAATACCAATGGTTCAGGCCTGGCAGATGTTTGGGTGATGGTCGATGTTCCAAACTATGGAATGTATGGACCATTGCAGTTATATCCCAATGTCCCGCTTGGACCGTATGACACCCTAATCGTCAATAATATTGTTCAGAACGTTCCCAATTTCGCTCCTGTCGGGCTCTACCATTACATCGCCTATTGCGGTGACTATCCCAACGTAGTAATAGCCCAAACGCAGTTTAACTTCATAGTTCTGCCGACCGGCGGACAGCTCGCTCAAGTTGCCATTCTCTGCGCCGACTATACCAACGACTGGAATGAAGCCAGAGACCTTTTGCTGGCTGATCCCAACGTCCTCGGCGTCGATTTCATTGACGTGATGAGCTCAACACCGGCATTACAGGATCTATTGACATATAATGTAGTGTTAGTGTGGTCAAACTATCAATTTGCCGACGCTACATCGTTGGGTAATGTGCTGGCAGACTTTGCTGACATCGGCGGAGCGGTCGTAACCGCTGAATTCAGCCATTATGACGGCTGGGCGCTGTCGGGTAGATATATGACCGATTATTCGCCGGCAGGAGTAGGTAACTCCGGCTATGTCAACGCTAACCTCGTGGTCGATGACCCCAACCATCCGATTATGCTTGGCGTCAACACCGGCGGGGAATATTATGATTACGACTATCCATTGCAGGGCAACACCCAGTTGTTATCCCATTGGGATAATGGCCGTAATGGCACCGTAGTCAATGCCGATGCTCCGCGTTGCGTAGCCATTAATGACTATTTCGGCCAGAGCTATAGGCAATGGACCGGCGATATCGGCCAGATGATGGTCAATGCGGTGGTCTTTGCGGCAAACAATAGCTTCAGCGCCGCCTTCCCGCCTCCGAAGGGATTCTTCGATCAATATGCGGCCCCGAAAGCGGCTCCTGTGCAGATGACCAAGGTTGCGAATAACTCCAAGCCGGCAACTGAGGTTCTTGCTCAAGCTGGCAAGGGTTCTTTGCCGACCATCCCAACGGAGTATTCTCTGACGGATGCCTATCCGAACCCGTTCAATGCTTCCGCGAAGATCGGCTTTGCTCTTCCTGAGAACGCCAATGTTCGCCTCGAAGTATTCAATATGATGGGTCAGAAAGTAACTACATTGGTTGACAAGCCGATGGAAGCCGGAAGTCATTCCATTATCTGGGATGCCTCCAATAATTCCTCCGGGATTTATTTCTATCGCTTGACGACCGAAAAGTTCACCTCCACCAAGAGAGTGTCTTTAGTCAAGTAGGGAATTGCCCCAAGAGCCAATCAGATTACTGGTTGCCTCTCAAAATGAAAAACGGCCGAGCCTCAAAGCTTGGCCGTTTTCTATTAAATGAACCAGACTATAATTGAAATGCAGACGGGTTTGTCAACTTGTAAGCATAGGGCTTAATTGGAGAAAGATTCGGCAATTATCTTGCTTTGGCCTTCATTTCAGAAGGATCATTTTTTGAGAAATCGAAGAATTGGATGTTCTCAAGATGAAGAAAAAGATGCCACTGGCTTCATTCGAAGCATCCCAACGAACGGAATGGAAGCCGCTATCAGCCTCACCGTCCAAGAGAGTTGCAACTTTCTGACCAAGCAGATTATAGATGCCGAGATTGATTCTATTTGTTTCTGGCAACGAAAAAGCAATATCAGTGCTGGGATTAAATGGATTGGGTTTGACCTGCACCAAAAGATTCCCTTCAGTTTGACTGCCATCCCGACTGATTTCAGATTCATCTTTCCATCCCCCTTCAATTCCCCATTTATCGTAACCACCATCAGTGTCTGTCCCCGATACGGAAAATTGAATTATGGCGGAATCGCATTTCTCAGGCTTATTTCCGCAATAAGCTACATAATCATATATTCCGGCAGGGGCAAAATTGGGAATAGCCTGATTTAAATGCGAGCTTGCGAATTGGCCTGGATTTAATGGGATATTGGCGAAGTTCCATATTTGATAAAATGATCCGGAGTATCTGACTCCAATCCAAATATCGATCACAATAGAAGTGTCGGTAGGATTGCCAATCACACCGGTCAAGCCGAAAGCTCCGCCAGGGGGAACATTTATCGGGTAAGAATCCGGGACCATCGCAACATCGCAGCACGGTTGGCTTGATCCATAAATCTCGACTGCTGCTGACCCCGCCCCACCCAATGTTACCGTGCGCTCATCCGATGTTTCAACCGAATTTATTGCGCTCAACGGTTGACCTGAAGCCGATTCAAAAGATCCCAGCGCGGTTGCATTGATTAAATCGTAAATGGTCGTGGTCAGATTCTCATACTGTCTGCTTCGCACTATGGCCAGGGCTCCATTTGGCATTACAGCTAAATCATGGGGAGTGCTATTGGAACTAAACGAGGCGAGGATTTCAGGGGGAGATGTTATCAAATCAATGATATCAACCGCCGAAGAACCTGCTCCTCCCAAAACTATCGCTCGGGAATTGGTAGCTTCAACAGAATTTATGGCATCCATCGCGGCACCGGAAGTGGAGTTGAAGGAAGCTTCCTGCGTGCAGGAAATTAAGTCAAAAATAGTAGTCAATTGATTTTCATTCTGGTTGCTGCGAACCACCGCCGTAAGCCCGTCAGGGGTAATAGCCACATCATGGGGGGTCTGGTTAAGACTGAATGAACCAATCTTTGTCGGAAGGGAATCGGCAAGATCATATATCTCAACCGATCCCAGCCCTGCTCCTCCCAGGACAACCGCACGATCATCAGTAATCCCAATAGCATCAACTGCGCTGACCGGCTCAGATGAGCTTGTCACAAAAGATGCTATTTGAGTAGCTGATAGAAGATTGTATATCGTCGTTTGGGAATAATTGCCCTGGAAACTGCGAACTACAGCGTAAGTCCCGTTCGGCGTAATGGCCACATCGTAGGGTGCCGCATTCAAGCTGAAGGAAGCCATTGGAAAAGGTATCTGCGCTCCTATATTAATAATTCCTACTGATGTTGCTCCCGCCCCTCCCAGCAGTATAGAGCGAGTATTGGTAGCTTCCACAGAGTTTATGGCACTGATCAGTCCGGCCGAAGTGGCATCAAAAGCAGCCACCTGCAATCCCAGCGCCAGGTCATAAATAGTTGTACGATGATTTTCATTCTGAGTACTATGCACCACCGCAATTCTGGCATCTGGGGTTATGGCCATATCATGCGGAGTGTAATTGGAATTAAAGGTCGCCAGTATTTCCGGAGGCGACTCCATAAGATTGATAACCTGTATCGAAGAACTACCTGCGCCTCCCAGCACTACGGCGCGCTCGTTGGTGGTTTCGACGGCTCCTTTCGCAGAAATAGGTTGCTGCAATATGGTATCAAAGGCCGCAACCTGAACCGCGGCTTGCAATGCATATACAATTGTAAGCAATACCTCATTCTGACTCGCCTGTACAACCGCATAAGATCCGTCAGGCGTGATAGCAAAATCATAAGGCGTCGCGCTCAAGCTATAAGACGCTAAACGAATAGGTTGGGAATATGAAATATGCCCATACAGAATAGAAAATATCAGCAGGATTATTGTCTTATAGCGCATTTGAATTAACACTCATAGATATTAGCAATCTTAGTCTATCGTCTTCTATAATCAAAACCATTCACAAAGTCAAGTGGGAACCTCTGCAATAGCCGTTAATTAAATTCCGTAGTTTCAATGAATCGAGTAAATCCATAAGATTCTGATTGACAAATGTTTTGAAGGTATTATTATGCTGATAATTCGATAAAATTCATAATCGCTATATGAGAAGATGTCTGTCGAAATGAGCACCAATAATAGTAAGATGCGCCTGATGAAAGGTGACATTACCAATACCGAGATTGAAGCGTTTGTTTTTTATGCCAGACCGGATTTGCAATTGGGTTCAGGTTTTGGGGGGGCTATTACAGTTCGAGGGGGAGCTTCGATTCAGGAGGAACTAAAGCAATATGGTGAGGTCAAAGTAGGAGATGCGGTAATAACATCGGCAGGGAAAATGAAGGCGAAATATATAATCCATGCCGTTGGCCCAAGATTTCAGGAAAAAGACACCGAATCGAAACTTAGAACTACCACCCTGAATGTGCTCAAACTGGCGGACCAGAGAGGAATAAGGACGCTGGCGATGCCGGCGATGGGTGTCGGTTTCTACGGAGTGCCATTAGATATAAGTGCGCAAGTGACTCTGAGTATGGTCAAGGAATATCTGCGGAGCAAAACCGGCCTTGAGGAAGTCGTTTTCTGTGTCCTGGATAATAGAGAATATAATTCATTTTATGCCCAGTTGGCGAAACTGGGACAAAAGTAGGCAAATTCGGTGAGTGGTTTACTTCATTTTTCGGAACATACGCTTCAAGAAGCGGCCCTAATTTTTATGGCAATAGTCTATACATTGCGCTTGAGATGGTTGCTTAGATTCAAAGCCGGCAGAGAGCGTCAAGCCCCTACCGGACTGCCCGAAACTTCCAAAGCCAGGGGGATTATCTATTCGTGGGCTAATATAGCTATGCCCTGGGCGATGGAAAGCACTCGGACGAAGGTTTTTGTTTATGTTCAATTTGTGGTCTTTCATCTGGGAGTCGCCGCATCCATCGCCCTTTCATTCATTATACCATACGTCCCCAAACTCCTCGAATTGTCCTTCTTTGTCCGGATTTTTCAAATCATAATTGGCACCGCATTTTTAGTGGGGATTCTTCGTATTATCCGTCGTGTTAAAAGCGTTTACCTGCGCGCCATCAGCGCCCCCGATGATTATTTTTCATTAGCGTTGCTGACCTCGTGGTTTTTTCTCGCATTCCTTTCCGTTCCGAACAGCACCGCTGGTGGCGAGTGGCATCTTATCGCTTTTTTCCTATTGACCGCTTTCTTCCTTATATATGTGCCGTTCAGCAAAATATCCCACTACTTATATTATCCTTTTGCCCGCTATTATTTTGGCAAGACCATGGGTCACCGTGGAGTATATCCGATTAAGCATTTCCCGGAGATAAGGCGATAATTAATCTGCGTCGAAATGGTCTTTTCGTGGAAAACCGATATGAGTGATAGTCCGGCAAGATCGCAAAAGGCACAAAAAGTATTAGAAAGATTCGCAAAGAAGCTGAATCGTCAGATGGTCGGCTCCCTATTGGCATGCGTTCATTGTGGAATGTGTACCGATGCCTGCCATTATGTCCTGGCCAATCCCGGTGATCCAACTTTTGCACCGGCATACAAGGCCGACCAGGTCCGCAGAATCTTTAAGCGTCATTTTGATTGGACTGGACGAGTATTTCCCTGGTGGGTCAAAGCTAAAAGCGTGTATTCGGACGATGATTTAGAACAGCTCAAAGATATAATATTTGGAAAGTGTACCAACTGCCGACGTTGCTCGATTAACTGCCCGATGGGAGTCGATTTTGCCACTTTTAATCGGATGGCGAGGGGGCTCTTGGTTTCTGTCGGCGTTATGCCTGAAGGAGTGGCGGTTGCCAGCAAAGACCAATGGGAACTTGGCAATCAAATGGGAGTGCTCAGAGAAGATTACCTTGAAACACTGGATTGGGTGTCCGAAGAACTTCGGCAGGAATTAGGCGATCCCAATGCCGGAATACCCATTGATGTGATGAATTGCGATGTTGTTTACGCCATAAATCCACGGGAAATAAAATATGACCCGCGCACGATTGCCGATGCCGCCAAAATTTTTCATCTTGCGGGCGAAAATTGGACCATGCCCAGTGAAGGATGGGATATGACCAATTTCGGACTTTTCTCCGGCGATGACGATCTTGGCGGCGCCGTAGCCCGCCGATTGTATGATAAGGTCGAAGAACTGCGGGGCAAAAAGTTGGTGATTTCCGAATGCGGTCATGGTTATAGGTCAACGCGCTGCGAGGGCCAAAACTGGGGCGGCGTGGATGTCGATTTTGAGATGGAGAGCTCGGTAATCACAATGCTTTGTTATATTAAGGAAGGGCGGATTAGAATTGATCCGTTCAAAAATAATAAGTCGTACACTTACCACGATTCCTGCAACAATGCCCGAAGTTGCGGCCTTTTCGAAGAACCGCGGGAGCTATTGCAAATTGTTTGCAATGATTTCCGTGAAATGTATCCGAATCGCGCTGAAAATTATTGCTGTACCGGCGGTGGCGGCGCTATGTCGATGTCGGAGTATTCCGCCCAACGTCTGAAATCAGCCAAAATCAAGGCAGATCAGCTTAAAGCCACTGGCGCCAAAGTTGTAGTTACTTCCTGCCATAATTGTGTGGATGGCCTAACCGACCTGATCCGCTATTATAAGCTCGGAATGGAAGTGATGCAGTTGGTCAATCTGGTGGCTAATGCCGCTATCGTGAAAGAAAAAGTGACCGCGGCCCTACCGTAAACGGCCAAAGGGGCGGCAATCTACGATGCATTCGCGGGTCTGATGATTCCTGTGATTGATGATAAATGGGACTCGCCCAACGACTCACGAATATTTTCACCAAAAGATATGACATTGGGAGCAAGCCCGCACTTTGTCCCTCGACGGAGCGATCCTCCCTTACATTGTTATATGGACCGGGGAATTCGGGAATCCTATGATGTGTTCGGTTTAAATAAATCACTAAATGTCTCTATTTATAGGGAACTATCATGGCGGTTGCTGAAGTTCAATCTTTGATTTTATGCAAAGACTAATCAAGAAACAATGAATCAAACCAAACCTGCGATAAAAGTATTTAGAGGCACCGGGCATATTCGTGGCCCATCCAGTATGAGTCTGAATTTTAATCTTGCGGAGTTACTATGAGAAAGTCTTTCTCCAGACACAGAGCATTATTGGCTTTGGCATTGACAATAATCGGAGTTGTCGGCTTGGTGGCGATATTCGCCACGAATCTATCGGCTTTGCCGGAGTTTTCAGTGCGGTACAACCAAAATTGCCAACTGTGCCACCATAGCCCAAATGGTGGCGGAATGCGTTCTCTCTATGGGGCGCAGTTCTTTAGCTATATGGATATTCCCTGGAAACCGGAATCGGATTTGGCGAACCTTGAGAAAAAAGTTCAGCCCCAAATAAATAAGAATTTCCAGGTCGGTTTCGATTTCCGCTCAATTTACTATTCGACCCGCGGTGATTATCATGACCAGTATGGGAATAATTATGTGAGTGAGGGCGATAATAGTTTTATCAGTATGCAGGGTGATTTATACCTCGCTTTTATTCCTTCGGAAAAATTGCTCCTGTATCTGGATAAAGGTCTGCGCGGCAATTTTGAGGCGTTCGCTCTATTTCAAGGTTTGCCGGGGCACTTCTTTATGAGGGCCGGGCATTTCGTACCCGGATATGGGTGGCGATTCGCCGAGCACAAAGCGTTCGTGCGTGATTCTCTCGGTTTTGGTTTGGGCGGAGCCGAGGATGGAATCGAAGCCGGACATTATGATATGAATGGTGAATTCTCAATGGCGATAACTAATGGCCGCCCCGCATCGATTATCGATTCCGATAAGGCTAAAGCTTTGACATTGCGCACCGCCGGAAGAATAGCGCTGGGCAATCTTAAACTCTCCGTAGGCGGCAGTTATCGTTATGCCGAATACGGAGGTGAACTAAGAAATGATTCCGTGCTGACCCGGTATGCCGGCGTTTTCGGCGGAGTCAATCTGGGCCGATTCACTTATCTTGGCGAAGGCGATTTTATCATCAGGCAAGATAAAGGATTCGTAGCCACGCAGAAACTCTTGGTCAAATTGAGGCCCGGTTGGGACCTAGATTTTATGTACGATTATTATGATCCGGATATTGATGTACAGACTGGCTATGTTTACAGGACCAGATTGGCGAATCATTTTTATCTTACGGGATATTTAGAGCTGATTCCTTCTATTGAATGGAATAGCATTCAGGGGCAGGAATTTGGTATCGGCGAATTACAGTTGCATTCCTGGTTTTAGATCCTAAATCTTTGAAATTACTCTGGAGAAACGATGACATACACAAGAGTCCGTCAAATGATGATATTTATTGCAGTTGCCCTATTGCTTGTGGTCAGTGTCAGGGCCGAAGAATTTACTTTCAAAGTAAAACCCGGTAAACCCAATGAAGTCAAGTTTATTTCAAAAGCTCCTCTGGAGACGATTGAGGGGATCACCAACGATATTAGCGGTAGTGTGACTGTTGATCCCGCCAATGCGGATTTGAAGACCGCCGGGGAATTCGAAGTTCAGATGGCTACAATTGACACTGACAATAGCATCCGCAACGGACACATGCGCGACAACCATCTTCAAACTGATAAATATCCAACGAGCAGCTTTGAAATGAAAAGCATTGAAGGGTTGGATGATGGAATGCTTCCGGATGGTAAGCCAGTGAATTTCAGGATTAAAGGACAATTCACTCTGCATGGCGTTACCAAAGAGATTTCTCCCGAAATCACCGCTCTATGGAATTCCACAAATAAATCTTTGAAGGTTACCGCCAAGTTCAATGTCTTGCTTCAGGATTATGATATCCCACGTCCTCAATTCCTATTTATGAAATTGGCGGTAGAGCAAAAAGTGGAAATCAACTTCACTGCTTATGCCAAATGAGTTTCAAAGGGAGGTGCTAATTGTCTAAATCGTTCCGGTTGTCTCCTAAATATCTGGCGGTGATCAAGGTTCTGCCATTTGTCGTGATAATGAGCGTTCTATTCATCGGATGCATCGATTTTGGGAATGGCAAGAAGCCTCTTCAGCCGGTTGCACCCGCTCCCGCACCTACTTGGTCTGCAGATGTCTCTCCACTTTTTAATAAACGCTGCACTCCTTGCCATATCAGCCAGAGCCAGGCTGGACTAAACCTATCCACTTATCAGAGCGCAACAAGCAATGAGCGGATCATAAAACCGGGCTCTCCAGACAACAGCGATCTCGTCAAGCGAATCGAAGGTTCGATTCAACCAAGTATGCCTTACGACGGCACCTCTCTTTCAGCCGAACAAATCAAATTGATTCGCGATTGGATCGCCGATGGCGCCCAAAATAATTGACGGGGACCGCTGGACTGACGTCCGATTGCCGATCATCTGCGAAATATTTTTTTTCAATTGATGACCTGGATAATCCTTTGATCGCACCCAAACAGATTATCAGTTAGTTTTCTTTTGATCGCCATTTCTCCTTATCGTACGCATAAAGCGAAGCGGAGGTTAGTCCTAAATATCATTTTCTCCCAGCTAAAAGCCATAATGATCAGTAAAATCCAGATGTGATTTTATCATTTAATATTCTTACCCGATTTGTGTCTATCGCCAATTCGATAAGAAAATTGGGGGCGGTCGCTGTAGATCGCCTTCAAAAAAAAGTAAAATAAAATCATTTTTTTTCATTTTTTTGCTTGAAAATAGTTGCGATTGGTGATACAGATTGATTTGTGAAAACTAATCAACCTATAAATAAAACCTAAATGCTCCACCAAATTAAGGAGGAATAATGTTAGCAAAGAGACCAGCAACCAAAAAAGTAGCCCCGAAGAAGGCCGTAAAGAAAGTAGCGAAGAAAGTAACGAAGAAAGTAGCTAAGAAAGCGGCCAAGAAGGCACCTGCCAAGAAAGTTGCAAAGAAAAAAGCGGCGAAGAAAAAACCGGCTAAGAAAGCATCTAAGAAGCCCGCGAAAAAAAAGCCTGAGAAGAATAGGGCCAAGCGAAAGTTACCGGAGGCATTTAAACGGCCTCTGACGCCATCAAGAGACCTGGCGGCGATTGTAGGATCCAGCCCACTTCCTAGGACTGAGGTAACCAAGAAGGTATGGGACTATATCAAGAAGCATGGACTTCAAGATTCTCAGAATCGACGCATGATTAATGCTGATGAGAAACTGAGAGTAATTTTTGGAGGAAAATCTCAGGTCAATATGTTTGAGATGACAAAGCTCGTGAACAAGCACCTGTCATAAATAACCGCCTCTTTACACGGGGGTTGTGCAGTCTCTGAATTCAAAGCACAGCCCCCATTGGTATTATTGGTCATTATTGAGTTGAGGGTAGTCGCGGTACGATTAAAAAAGGATTATTAAATTAGCATTGAAGAAGGGACAAGTCCCGGCTACCCCCAATTATTTCTCCGACGATTAATCAGATCTTCCCAGCCGCTCCGAAACACCAGACAATAATTTTGATAATCTGCGCCTGCAATTGAATTGGAGCATTATTTGTATTGTGAGAGATTGACAATCCAGGTAAATTATCAAAAAGGATTGTGAGGTCAGGATGAAAAAAGCGCTGATTGCAATCTGGTCGATAATGCATCTTTTCATCGGGATGGCATTCGCCTCCGATGGAAATGACTGGCTGACATATTATGAAAAATCCGGTTTCCTTGAGACCCCCCGCTATGCCCAGACTATTGAATTCTGCCGGCGACTGGATAATGAATCCAAATTTGTGAAATTCACCGATTTTGGATTGTCGCCGCAGGGCCGCCAGCTTCCGCTCCTGATAGTTGATGGGAAAGGCAAATTCGAGCCGGAAGATATTTCAAGACGTAAACTGCCGGTGATCCTGATAATGGCCTGTATCCACGCCGGAGAAAGTGACGGCAAGGATGCCGGTTTTCAATTGATACGGGACATTATCATAAATAAAAAATATCAGAATGTCCTGGACAAGACCGTAATTCTCTTCATACCGATCTTCAATGTTGATGGGCATGAACGATTCGGGCCATACAACCGGATCAACCAGAACGGTCCGAAGGAAATGGGGTGGCGGGTCACCGCACAGAATCTGAATCTCAATCGGGATTTCCTCAAAGCTGATTGCCCCGAAATGCGAAGCTGGTTGAAGCTTTTTAGCACCTGGCTTCCGGATTTCCTGATAGATTGTCATGTCACCGATGGCGCAGATTATCCATACGTTATCTCTTATGCGATAGAAAACCGCCAGAATATGGCGGAACCGGTTCGCCAATGGATCAATACGAACTACCTTCCGAATTTGGAAAAGCGTATGGAGACTTGCGGATTCCCCCTGATTCCTTATATCGGATTTAAGGATGGTTTCGATATTAGCAAAGGCGCTATGAGTTGGGTGACGCCACCACGCTTCTCCCACGGTTATGGCGCTGTTCAGAGCCGGTCTTTCCTTTTGGTGGAGACCCATATGCTCAAGGATTATAGAACACGGGTGGCATCGACCTATCAAATCCTCCTCCACACTTTGGAGATAATCAGCGGCGATGCCCAAACCCTTCTGAATGCCAACCGCGATGCAGACCGAATCACTTCAAACCTAGCGGGCAGCGATTTCGCCCTACGATATAAAATGAACGAGGATACTACCTGGTTGGACTTCAATGGTTACGAATCCGAGGTCATAAATAGCGAGATTTCAGGAGGCAAATGGATACAATGGACTCAAATCCCCAAGCAATCGCGGATACCCTGGTTTAACTCTGCTGATCCAGCTAATTGGACTAGGATACCCTACGCCTACATCATTCCGCCAGAGTGGGGCGAATTAATTGATGGTTTGGAACTTCACGGCGTTACTATAGAGCGGCTCAAGCACGAGGTGCCGCTCGAAGTTGATAGCTATAAGTTCAAGAATGTTTCTTGGCAGAATGATTCCTATGAAGGGAGACATCCGCTTAAATTCGGAATTGATTTGGTATCGGAGACCCGCACCTTTCCGGTAGGAAGCGCGGTAGTTATCTGTAATCAACGGACCAATAGGATTATTGCCCAGCTTTTGGAGCCAGAAGGTTATGATTCATTCGTCAGTTGGGGCTTCTTGGATGCCATATTCGAGCAGAAAGAATATGCGGAGGACTATGTGCTGGAGAGTCTCTCGCGTCAAATGCTTAAAGATAGGCCTGAATTGGAAAAAGAATTCAAGGAAATGACAGCAAAAGATTCCTCATTTGCGGTATCGCCATCGAAGCGATTGGATTTCTTTTACCAGCGATCGCCCCATTGGGACAGCAAAATCAATCTCTATCCAATTGGCAAACTGACGAATTTCCAAGAATTGCCGCTGGAGTAATAAGCATACCCATTCGGAGGAGAAAGCTAATAACCTCTGCCTGCCTCTTAAAGTAATTAGAGGAATGCTTTTTAAGATGATTGAGCATAAATCTTCCTTGACATACCCTCTCATTTAAGGATATTTTTGAATTCTGATACCTTAAGGCACGAACGAAACTATCTCGCGCAACCGGAAATGATTGAAAATGAAAATTGCCATCGGCGCCGACCACGGCGGATATGATCTAAAAGAGAAACTTAAGAAATATCTATCGGAGAAAGGTTATACCATCGAGGACTGTGGTACCTGTAGCGCCGAACCGGTGGATTATCCCAAGTTCGCCTACGCGGTCGCTAAGTTAGTTAGCGAGGGGAAATGTGAGCGCGGCATAATGATCGATGGCGCGGGAATCGGTTCTTGCATAACTGCCAATAAAGTCCCCGGCGCAAGAGCGGCACTGTGCTATGACGTATCTTCAGCAAAAAACAGCCGCGAGCATAACGACGCCAATATACTGACTCTGGGCGCAGGGTTGATCGGCGTCGAGTTGGCCAAGCAGATAGCCGACGTTTTCCTGACGTCCGAGTGCACCGCTGACCGTCACAAAAAGCGGGTGGCGATGATAACAGAAATTGAGAAGGGGAATGCTCTCAATCCTCCCGCAATTGGTATCAATGAAATCGATCAGGAAGACTTGGCAAGAGTAGCAGGTCGCATACAATCGCTTATTGGCGGTTCCTGCACTACGGTTGGAGATAACATTATCTGTTCCGATGGCAAGAATATCGTCATTCATTATGGCCATGCCACTGATATCGATCCCATTGAAGTCAAGAAGATGATCGATGCCGGCGCGGGCAGGATTGGCTATACTCCCAATGGCAAAGATATACCGACCGATGTCGCCAAATTTATTGACCATACTTTGCTCAAGCCTCAAGCCACAAAAGCGGACATTACCAAACTCTGCTATGAAGCCGAGGAATATCATTTCGCCACTGTCTGTGTGAATCCTTGCTGGGTGAAGCTATGTTCGGGACTTCTGAGAGGAAGCAACGTTGAAGTCTGCTCGGTGGTCGGCTTTCCGCTTGGCGCAGCCCCATCGGAAATCAAAGCGATGGAGACTCGAAGGGCGGTCAGGGACGGCGCCCGTGAAATCGATATGGTTATCAATGTTGGCGCGCTCAAAAGCGGAGATGATGATTATGTATTTAAGGATATTCGCTCGGTCGTCGAAGCATGTCGAGACGGTGGCGCAAAATGCAAGGTGATAATCGAGGCGGCGATGCTCACCGATGATGAAAAAGTCCGTGCCTGCCAATTGGCGAAAAAGGCAAAAGCTGATTTCGTAAAAACCTCAACCGGCTTCGGCCCCGGAGGAGCGACAGCGCATGATGTGGCTTTGATGGCTGAAGCGGTTCGCGGCACTAAGATGGGCGTGAAGGCCGCGGGCGGAATCGGCAGTTATGCTGATGCCAAGAAGATGATTCAGGCCGGGGCAACCCGCATCGGCGCATCAGCCGGTGTGAAAATCAGCCAGGAAGCGAAGCAGGTTACTGTGTCGAATTCATTGGACCGCACGGGTAGAAGGGGGATGAAGTAGTGGGGAAAATAATTGCGACTTTAACAATTGCAGCTCTTCTCTTTGTAGTCTCCCAAGTCTGTGGAATTTTTCGCATTAAGCGATATTCCGCTCTTCTTGCACTTTGTTGGGTTATGATAATCCCGGGATTGGTGCTTCTCGATGAATTCATTCGGCGATTTAGAGTATGGAGAAAAAAATCCACTTTTTGGGGAATATCTTTTGTCATATGCGCAATTAGCCGTTTAAATGCACAGAGACTATCCGAGGAGTATTCCTATGGCGGTACACCTGACCCTCTTTTCTCAACTCAGGCAAGTTTCTTTGCTTTCGTAGGAACAATTTCCTTTGTAGTTTGGCTTGTGTACTTTGTAAGGATTAGATACTATGGTAAAGAGGATTTCAATTGGGATAGAGGCAGTGATTTATCTAAGGGCTGAGTAGCTCGGGTAAAGAATTGAATGCATTTATGCTTGTGAAATGCGTTGACCGTCAACAAAGGAGAGCAAGTGAATCCTATAACTTATGAACAATTACCCATAGATCAGATCCTTGATATCATTTCCAAAGGCGCGCTCGATCAAATAAAGAATTGTTCCGTGGGATTGGGTCGACTGGAAGTAGAGGCTTCTTCGCGCAGCGAGATTTTCAGTCTCATAGGCTCGGGCACGCTAGTGAATATAGAAAATACGCTGGGCATTTTAACGGCGCATCATGTCACGGATTCTAAGCAATATAGAGATTCTGATAGAATCTGTTTAATGCATCGGGAAGGGGCGATCGATCGCACAATGTTCCAAAGACAGTGCGCGCAAGTCATAGAAATCGCAAAACCAAGCTCTCATTCCCAAGGGCCAGATCTGTCGTTGATTATCATTCCTGATCCGCCATTGAGTTGGATAACGAAATCGAAAAGCTTCTGGAAGCATAAACAAGAGTACCTTCATTCCCTACACAACTATTTATACAAAGATACTGGTTATTGGATTTTAGTTGGCTTTATCGATGAGAAGACGAAGGAAGTGAGCCCAGGAGATCGAAAAGGACGTGTCTTTCAATTCGCGGCCCACGCTATTATCTCCCCTGTAGCGTGCGTGCATGACGATAATCCAGAAGGCTACGACATTATTGATGTGAGAGTAGACTATCAGGTACCAGATCCCATTCCTGAAGACTTTGGTGGGATGAGTGGTGGAGGTTTATGGAAAGTGCCTTTCCTGAAAAACCAGGACGGCACAATAAACGCAGGTGAGCCATTGCTTTCGGGTGTTATATTCTATCAGGGTGATGTCACAAACGGGTCTCGGTGGATAAGGTGCAATGGCAAACGAAGTTTATATGAAAGAGTCCCTGAGAAGCTTGCCAATGTTGGATTATCCGGAGAGACGAGATGAATTGAGTAGGTCGGGTTCCGAGATGAGCTTTGCTCATTGAGAAACCCGACATAGCCAGAAAAAAATGATTGTCGGGTTTCTCCTCTGGCGACTGCCGGACTCGGAATCCGACCTACGACGAAGGAGAATTGTTTGGTTGACTTAAGGTCCTACGTTTTCTTAGACAGCATTCAACCGCAATATGCGGCGTTTCTGGGAACGGTGGCGCAGGGTTTCTTGCCCATCGCCGGTCAGGCATCGCTTTACGTAGAAATTTCGCCGGGGATCGAGATTAATCGCATCACCGATGTGGCGCTCAAATCGACGAAGGTTACTCCCGGTATGCAAATTGTCGAGCGTCTTTATGGTCTGCTGGAAATCCATTCCGATTCACAGGCCGATGTCCGTCAGGCGGGGCAGGCGATTCTTGATGCTCTGGAATTGAAAGAGGAAGACCGCTGGAAACCGAAAGTTCTCTCCAGCCAGGTTATCCGTCATTTAGATGATCATCAGACGCAGTTGATAAACCGGATGCGTCATGGCAATATGATTATCGCCGGACAGACTCTTTATGTGATGGAGCTCGAACCGGCGGCGTATGCGGCCTTGGCGGCAAACGAAGCTGAGAAGGCGGCGGAGATAAATATTCTGGAGGTCCGCGCATTCGGTTCGTTCGGACGAGTCTATCTCGGCGGTGAAGAACGCGACATCGACGTCGGTTACCGCGCGGCGGTGGCGGCGATAGAGGAAATGACCGGGAGATCAAAATAGTTCGGGTTCGGAGGCCTGGATTCAATAGGGACGTGTACCCCAGAGAGATATATATGGCGAAAGAAGAATCTATTGAAATACAATCGGAGGATAACTAATGGCTGATGCTTTAGGAATGATTGAATGCCGGTGTTTTCCGGCGATGGTCGAGGCGGCAGACGCGATGGTCAAAGCCGCCAAAGTCGAATTGGTGAGCTACGAAAAAACCGGCGGCGGTTATGTTACGGCTATCATCCGAGGCGATGTGGCCGCGGTCAAAGCCGCCTGTGAAGCCGGGCAGAACGGCGCCTCACGGGTGGGCGAAGTGGTAGCGGTGCATATAATTGCGCGTCCGCACTCCAATGTCGATGAGGTGATTCCACTTGGCAGAATGTCGGAGAAGGAGACAAAGCCGGCGAGGAAGTAAAGAGACTCCTTCCCGATTGTATCAGGGATTCTTGGGAACATCACTCAGAGAATAACGATGGGTTTCAACCCATCCCTGACCATTGAAAACACACCCCGCCCCCCGCCTCGGCGGGGGACGCCCCTCTCAAGAGGGGAAGGAAGAATTTGGTAGCCGAAGGCTTGTCCTTCGGCACCGAGGGACAAGCCCTCGGTTACCACGTAGAATGTAGAAAGTAGCGACTGTCTTGAAAGTCAAGAATAATTAGGTATCCACGATTGATTTTTAGCGAGCATAGCATTAAGTATAGTCAACAGTTTTCGCATTGCGGCGACGATAGCGGTCATTTTGTTTTTGCCGGCTGCGAGCAGGCGATGGTAGAACTCGGAAATGACTGGGTTATGTTTGGTTGCTACGATAGTCGGCATGAACAACTTGGCGCGGACATC
>Ga0210044_10005313_pt1 | contig 17465 bp, 19 predicted proteins | sample CryGey13umfilter_2_FD_183959 | JGI IMG/M metagenome (GOLD analysis project Ga0210044, IMG submission 183959) | Groundwater microbial communities from aquifer in Utah, USA - Crystal Geyser 4/9/14 3 um filter (SPAdes) (version 2) | ecosystem: Environmental > Aquatic > Deep subsurface >... | reverse complement strand
CAATCCTCTTTAATGTTTGCGGCGATATTTTCCCAAGTGTTGCAATTCGATATGCAACTTCTGTTCTTAATTCAGGTGGCAATTCCATCAACGCATTTGCAGTTTGTTCCGGACTTAAGTGAGTAAGAATTAAAGCTATTGTTTGTGGATGTTCCTTATTCAAAAAGGTGATTAATTGAGTCGAGTCGGCTCGCTTTAAGACATCAAACCCTTTTAATGTAGTTATGTTTTTTACTTTTTCAATTATTTCAACCGCTTTGTTATATCCAAATGATTTTTCAAGAATTTGCTGAGCATAATCCAAGCCGCCTTCAAGAACGTATTCTCTCGCAGTAACCATGCTGTGAAATTCAATCAAAACTTCATCAACCGTTTTTGACGGTGTGTTTTTTACTTGAGTGATTTCCGCTGAAATCAATTCAACATCACGCGGATCAAGGTTTTTAAAAACTTCTGCAGCTACATCAACATCCAAAGCAATCAATAATAATGAGGCTTTCTGTCTGCCAGTAAGTTCTTTTAGTTTTATATCGTTTCTTTCAATACTTTTATTTGTACTCATCTTCGTGCAACCATGAATTAATTAGTTTCGCTGCTTCTATTGGATTTTTTTGAACATAATTTGAAATTTTTTCCTGCTGCGATTGTTTTCTCAATGCTTCATCAGAAATTTCATCTTCAAGATTTCCAAGTTGAAGCATTTGTTTCTTTTTTTTAGGTAAATTCATTGCGACAGTGCCCCCCGTTTCCAGAGATGAGTGTGAAGGTTCAACCATCCATGAACCATCGTTTGGGTTCATTGTTCCAATCATAATTTTTTCATTCTTTAATTTGTTCATTAAACTTTTCAATAAAAACAGCGAAATGACAATTGCAAAAAGTACAAGAGCCACATTCAAATATTTTTGAATATTATCAAAGTCAAATCCACCAGTTGCAACTGTTCCTGCACTTTCGTCATCAGTAACTTTATTTTCTTCAAAAGGAATGTTCACTATTGAAAATTGATCACCGCGTTCAGTATTCAATCCGACAGCATTTTGAATCAGTATTTCTAATTTTTTTATTTGATCCGGAGATCTTGGTTCATACGAAAATGTTAGTTGGTCACCTTTTTTAATTTCTTTTTTAATATCATTAATTACTGTGGCAACCGATAGTCTTTTTACAGTACCAACGCCCTCAACAACTTTCTCAACTGTTTTAGAAATCTCATAATTTGTTGTTGAGTTTTGACTTAGTTGCGCTGTTGAGTCTGTCATATTTATTCCATTATTGGAATTTTTCAAAACCTGCTCGCTTATTGCCACTTGTGATTCTGGATCAAAAGTTTCCATTTGCTTTTCAACCTGGTCAAAATCCAACTCGGCATTCACCTGAACTAATGCATTTCCATAACCAAGAACATTATCCAAAATTGATTGTGCTTTTGCAGCAAGATATTTTTCTACGCTTTGTTTAATCTCATATTGACGTGAAGTTGCAAATCCCAAATCATTGTCATCCGATTCACGGGAAAGCAAATTCCCTTTGGTGTCAATTAAAGTAACTTTGTTCCTGCTCAATCCTTCTACGCTGCTTGAAACCAAATTAATTATCGCACTAATGCTTTCTTTTTGTAGCTCGTAGCCGTTTTTTAAATTCAGTACAACTGAGGCAGAAGCTTCTTTTTCTTCATTCCGAAAAATTGAACGCTGAGGAACCACAATATGAACCCTTGCATTGGTCACACCTTCTTGCTGCGAAATTGTCCTCGAAAGTTCACCTTCAATTGCACGCTTGAAGTTCAACTTCTGCATAAACTCAGACATTCCCATAGTAGTTTTATCAAAAATCTCATAACCGATAATCCCAGAACTTGGAATCCCTTTGCCTGCTAATTGAAGTCTTGTTTCATAAACTTTATCCTCCTGCACTTCAATTGTATGTCCGCTATTTTTTAAATTAAATTGAATTTTTTGTGCATTCAAATGTTCAACAACTTTCGATGCGTCTTCTTCATTCAAATTTGAAAAGAGGACAGAATAAGTTGGCTGGTTTAAAACTGTGAAAAGGAATCCTAACAAAACTAAAGCTACAACCGTAATACCGCCCATTACAATTTTTTGCTGGGCGCCTAACTTGTTAAAGATTCCTAATACTTCTGATAGTGGATTTTTGTTCATGGCTTATATTTGAATTCTTGTTAGTTCTTTGTACATGTCTATTGTTTTATTTCTGATTTCCAACAAAAGCTGCAAACTGGTTTTTGCTTTTTCACCGGCAATCATCACTTCGTGAATTTCAACTCCCTTTCCTTCAATAAAATCATTTGTGACTTTTTCCGCTGCTGCCTGATCATTTTTCACGTTATCCAATAAAGTTGAAAACACATTATCTGCTTCCAGCGGCGATGGTTTCTTTGTTACCCCTCCCAAAGGATTCAAATTAATATTCGGAATTCCGTTAATTGTCATTTCAACCTCTCCTGTCTAATAATGACCCAACCATTACGCCCGACATATTTCCATTTTTCATATAAAAATGGTGCTGCATAATCTTATTTTTTTCTGCGGGATATAATGTTGAGAAAAATTCTTTTTCGTTCTTAGAAACAACTTCTGTATTTAACTCAAATTTTTTACTTTTAGAAACCGCGGTATTCATGTTTCTTATCGGAGTATAATTACCGACGGGGTTATTACCAATTTTCATATTATATCTCCAATGAATCTTTTGCAATTTCTTTGGTTGAATTTAAAGCAGTCAAATTAGCCTCATAACTTCTGCTGGCTGCAATCATTTCCACCATTTCTTCAACAACGTTAACATTTGACATCAGTACATATCCATTATCATCAGCATCCGGATGTGAAGGCATAAAAACTTTTTCGCCTTCTTTTGGATCTTCAATAACCTGATAACTCACATCACTTTCTGCTGGCGCACTTGTTTGCATCGAAACATTTGGCATCGGAATATGCGTGCCGCTTGAAGTCTTTAGCGACATATTGCCTGTGTTCATATTAATCTGGCTTGGATTGCTGTCGCTGATTTTATTAATCACCATAAACTTTCTTGTATAAGGTTTTCCATCCGCAGTTCTTGTACTTTCAGAATTAGCAATATTTTCAGCAATCAAATTCATTCTTTTTCTTTGAATGCTTAAACCCTTTGCACTGATATTAAAACCGGGAATATGTCCGCCAATTTTCATCCTTCACCTCCGCCTTTTATTACTTCGCGTAATGTTCGGTAGTAATTATTAAGTTTTCTTGTTGTCATTTTGAAATTTATTGTGTTTTCTGCAAGACCAGCCATCTCTTTTTCGATATCAACATTGTTTACTCCCGAAACATTATCTGAGCTTTTATCTACAATGACTTCAAATTTCAGATTGCTTTCAGTGTCATTATTTGCTGCTCCGAGATGACGGCTATTTGAAGTTTTGATTAAACCGTTTACTTCAGTTTCAAGCAACTCTTTGAATGCAATATCTTTTCTCTGATAATTTTTTGTACCAACATTTGCAATGTTTTCTGAGATAACTTTATTTCTTGTGGTAAGAAAATTCAGATAGCTTTCGAGTTTTTTTACGTTTGGCAATTTCTTCCTCAAATGGTTTTATGATAAGAGTCAATTCTAATGCCATTAAAAAATGAGGAAGAAGCTATTTTATGAAAGTATTAAGAAGGGTTTGTGGTTAATATTAGACAGATGAAAATTATTATTCAGAATAATCTAAAATAAGTGATTTAGTTTGCCCGCATGAGCAAATAAATTTAATTTCTTTTATGTTATCATTTTCGTCTTTTTTTATTACGAATTTTACTCCGCCAAGACTTTCTTCTTCGACTGAAATTTTAGTTTTTCCAACAATCTCAACCTCCGATTGTTTGATAACATTCCCTGAGTTTTTGTTTGATTCGGGGTTTATTTCTCTATAAATGGGTTCTTCAAAATTTTCAGTAGTCATTTTGCAAATACCTTATTAATGATTTTTGGAATTTCTTCTAAGCTCAAAATCGCATCGGCATAACCGGCATCAACAACTGCTTTCGGCATACCGTAAACCACACAACTCTCTTCATCTTGAGCAATACACGTGCCGCCAAGTCCTTTTAGTTTTGCGATTCCATTAAAACCGTCTTTTCCCATTCCTGTCATGATTATTCCAAGTGCCCTTTTGCCATAAAAATCTACGACTGAATCAACCATTACATCAACTGAAGGTCTGTGTAAAGTATCAGATGGCTGATCACTCAATTTAATGACCGGAACATTTCCAGTACCATTTTTAACAAACATATGAAAACCGCCGGGCGCTATATAAACATGTCCATTTTCTATTTTATCTCCGTTCTCTGCTTCTTTCACTTCCAATTCGCTTAGAGAATTCAACCTTTCGGCAAGTGATTTTGTGAAATGTGGCGGCATATGCTGAACAATAAAAACAGGCACTTTAATTTTTCCATTAATTTTTGGAATTACTTTTTGCAATGAAAGCGGACCTCCGGTAGAAATCCCAATTGCTATTGCTCTATAATCTGAAGGAGGAATGGATTTACTATAATTTGCTAAATCAGAAACACTCGTTTTTTTTGATGTAAGATTTGATTGAATCCTTTTAATTCTTTCAACAGATCTTTTATGAAAAACTATACTCTTTACTTTTCTGATCAAATCGTCTTTGATTTTAGCAATGTTTATGCTAACAAAAGACATTTCCTTAGAAATAAAATCAACTGCACCATATTCCAATGCTTTTAATGTTGCATCGGCTCCCTCTGTTGTAAGTGAACTAACCATCAAAACAGATGTGGGGCAATCTTTCATGATTTTTTTTAGAGCTGTCAGTCCGTCCATTCGGGGCATTTCAATATCAAGCGTAACAATATCAGGCTTTTCCTTTTTAACTAATTCGTAACCCTCAATCCCATCTCGGGCAGTACCGATAATGCTTATTGAATCATCACCTTCAAGCATCATTGAAAGCGATTTTCTCATGAATGCAGAATCATCAACAATTACAACTCTAATTTTTTGCTGTAGCATTTTTTCTCATTTTTTGAATAATTTCATTTATATCAAGAATCATTACAACTCTACCATCACCAAGTATTGTCGAGCCTGCTATTCCATCGACTTTTTTAAGATAATTTCCTAATGATTTAATTACAACTTCCTGCTGACCAATCGTTTCATCCACCTTCAATCCAAATAATTTTTCAGCAACACCAACTACAACAATAAACTGGTAAACTCTTTCAATAGGTTTCTCAAAGTCATCAAATAATTCTTTATTAATATCGATAATCGGAATTACTCTTTCTCTGACTTTAATAACTTCATTATTATTTATTGTGTAAATATCATCCGTGTGAACACGTAAAACTTCAACGACGTTACTTAACGGAATTATAATAAACTCACCTTTTAATCTTACTATCATACCGGAAATAATAGCCAAAGTCAGTGGAAGCTTTATGATCATTTTTGTTCCCACACCTGGTTTCGATTCGATGTTAATTATACCTCGCAATTTAGCAACGTTTGTTCGTACAACATCCATCCCAACACCTCTGCCGCTAACATTTGTAACTTTTGTGGCAGTTGAAAAACCAGGCAGAAAAATAAATTCAAAAATTTCCTGATCCGACAATTCTTCTGCTTTTGCTGCTGTTACCAAACCGCGTTCAATTGCTTTCCTTTTAATGACATTCGGATCAATTCCTTTTCCATCATCCTGAACGGTAATTAAAACATGGTTTCCTTCTTGTGAAGCAGCAAGAATTAAATTACCAAGAGGCGACTTTCCGTTTTTAATTCGTTCTTCTTTTTCTTCAACTCCATGATCAATTGAATTTCGGATTAAGTGAACAAGCGGATCATTAATTTCTTCAATTAAAGTTTTATCTAACTCAGTATCCTCACCAATAATGTTGAGGTTTACTTCTTTGTTAAGTTCTTTTGATAAGTCACGCACTAATCTGGGAAAACGATTAAAAACTTTGCCGATCTTAACCATTCTTGTTTTCATTACAACAAGCTGCAATTCATTAGTCATCAAGTCAATCTGCTTTGCAGCATCTGCAAGCTCCCTTGCAATTTGAGTTCCTTCCAATTCAAGTCCAATATGCGAATTTACTTGCTGAAGTTGATTCCTACCCAAAACCAATTCTGAAACAATATTTAAAAGTTCATCTAATCTTTCTACATCGACTCGAATATTACTGTCTTCCTTCTTTTTAACTCCACCGCTCAAATATCTTTGCTCTGCACTTTCAACAGTGTTTTCAGTATTTTGATTCTGGCTTCGCGAATTATCAGTGTCAGTAACTTCTGCAACCTTCTCAACTGTTTCTTCAATCACTCCTTCCATATTCACCGTTTCAATTACTTCGGGAATGTCTTCAGCCGGCTGGTCAATTTTCTTCTTTCGTCCTTTTGCTTTGCTTTTTGCCGGTTTTTTTTCTTTTGTTGAAGTTTTGCTTTCTGCTGCAGGTTCAACAGGCTTATTTTGAATTCCGGCAATCATATCGTCTAAAACTGCTATTGTTGATTCAATATCTACATTCTCATTTTTTTTCTCTTCGATGTTCGCAACCAATTCTCTGATTTTGTCATAACCCAAAAGAATTACATCCATAAGATTTGAATTAAGCTTAATTTCCTCTTTCCTGAGTTTATTCAGAATGTCTTCACAACGATGAGTGACTTTGGTTAATTTCTCCAAGCCCAAAAAACCTGAAGTGCCTTTAATCGTATGAAATGCCCGGAAAATTTTATTGAGCAATTCATAATCATTCGGGCGTTTTTCAAGTTCAACCAAATCGTTGCTTAAACTTTCTAAAATTTCATTGGACTCTACAAGAAAACTCTCAACGATTTCCTTCATTTCAGGATCATTAAGCATAATCACTTCCCTTGGTTATTAAACAATTTATCAATTTCATCCTGCGGTGAAAAACTATTCGGTTGGTTAATTAACTCATCTGCAAGTTCCTGTTTATTATCTTTTCTTGTGAAAGAGGCATCAGGGTCAAAATTAACGTCAGAAGGCAATTCAATCTCATCTGTGCCTTGAATTTTTACTTCTTCACCTGAAAGATCCACAATCAACCCAGCTAATTTTTTTTGAACTGATATAATTAAGTGGTTTACAGCCGATAATTGCTGAGCCGTAATATCCTGTACCTGCAAAGTAATCGTAATTGTTTCCAGTCCTTCTCTTACCCGGCTGATTGATTCTTTAATATTTTTTTGTGAATCATCCAGCGGGAATAAATTCTCATATTCATTTAAGAGTTCAAGAGCCTGTGGATTTTCAATAAGTAAAAGACTTAATTTTTCGTATACCTCTCTACGTTTTTTAACCTTCGAATTGAATTTAAGAACAAAATCTTCCCAGTTCATTATTTCAGAATTTATTAAATCAACTTTATCAAGGATTTCCGTTGTCGCAATTTCTGTTGCGTGCGAAACATCATTCAATTGTAAAGTTGCTTTTGGAATTTTTTTTGTGCTTTCTTCAATTGAATAATTAATGTTATTCAACAGAGGAAGGATTTCAGCCATAAACTCAATCAGTTTTTGAATCCCGGGAATTACTTTCTCACCTACTTTAAAAACCTGTCTGAGATCGTTTAATTTACTATTTAGATTTTCCATTTCAATACTATAATCCATTTTATCACCTATGTTGTAGCTAAAACTTGTTGAATTTTATCATTTAAAACCTGCGGAGTAAATGGTTTTACAACATAATTATTTACCCTTGCCTGCAAAGCCTGAAGAATATCTTCCTTCACTCCTCTGGTTGTAACCATAAGAATTGGCATCGTTGCTAATTTTGCGTCTCCCCGAATAGCTTTTACTAATTCCAGTCCCGAAAGTACGGGCATATTCCAATCTGTAATCACAAAATTGATTGCAGAATCAGCAGCTAATTTTTCAAGAGCCTCTTTACCATCAGCGGCTTCAACAAAATTATTGTAGCCAAGATTCTTTAGAGAATTTGTTACGATTCTTCTCATGGTGAGCGAATCGTCAACTATTAAGAATTTAAGTTCCATCTAAACCTCAATTGATATATTTTGAAACTTCATAAGCAACTCTGTTGGGATTGAAGGGTTTGATCAAATAGGAATTTGCTCCACAGGTAATTCCCTGATTGATTTCCGCTTCTCCGCCCAACGAACTTAAAATAATTATTGGGACATCCTTGTATTCTTCATTACCTCTGACTGAACGTATAAACTCAAATCCATCAACATTCGGCATATTAATATCAGTAATGATTAAATCTACCTTGGCAGTCGGCAATTTTTCTAATGCTTCCATTCCGTCTGCCGCTGAAATAATATTGAACCCACGGCTTGCAAGTGTGAAGCTTAAAAATTTTCTGATTGTTGGAGAATCATCTGCCACTAAAATATTTCGTTTCATAACGACAATTACTCCTTTTTATAACCTATTGTTTTGGGGAAACTTGTTAATTTGAATGCCTGAGAAATTCCATGCAGAGTTTCAGAATAACCAATGAATAAATAACCGCCTTTATTCAAAGCATTATAAAGATGATTAACAACTTTGATTTTAGATTTCAAATCAAAATAAATCAAGACATTGGCACAGATTACCACATCAAAATTTTGCATTGATCTCATTTTCAAATCATCATATAAATTCAACTCGATAAATGATGCATATTTTTTAATATCGCTGGAAATTTCAAATCCGCGGGAAGTTTTTGTAAAATTCTTTTTCAAAAAATTCAAAGGAAGATTTTTAATTGCGTAATCATTGTAAACTCCGCCTCGGGCTTTCTCAAGCATTTCCTTGCTAATGTCCGTACCCACGATTTCAAATGAAAATTGAGGAAACCGCGGCTGAATATATTCTTTAATAACCATTGCGATTGAATAAGCTTCTTCGCCCGAAGAACTTGCAGCACTCCAAATCTTAATTCTTTTGAATGGAGTGTTATATTTTGCTTGAATTAATTCAGGAATTATTTTTTGAATTAATGCTTCTTGTTGGGGTTGATTTCTAAAAAAGTAGGTTTCGTTAATCGTTATAGCTTCATACAACTCTTGCATTTCAATTGTTTTACGCGAACCCAAATTCACATAGTCAAAATATTCTTCATAAGAATTTAACTTTAATGAGTTTAACCTTTTCAAAAGCCGGCTTTCCAACAAGTACTTTTTATTGTCCTGAAAGTAAATCCCACAGCTTTTATATATAAACTGTCGCCATCTTTCAAATGATTCTGATGACAGAGTCATTGAATTTGTTGACGTCGAATTAAAAGTTTGAAGCCCGGGTCTGGAAACAAAATTCATGTTTGTAAATGTTTTGTTGGTATACTCCACATCAAGCTCCACTCAATGATAAATTATGTTCCTTCAAAAGAGTCAAAGCCCTTTCTTTTACCATTTCATCTCTGTCATTTAAAAATATTTTGACAAATTCTTCAGGGAAAGGAATTAGTACAGATGCAAAATTTTCGAGGTAACCCATTCTATTCCAAACATTCTGATCATTTAATAACTTATCAACGTTTTCAATTCCACTTATTGGATCAATTGCAAGTATTATTTCAGCGGCAATTGCCCGAATCTCATCTGTTTTATTTGATAACAATTTAACTATCGAATTTGTAAGTCTGGAGTTTGGAGATTCGCAAACATTCCTGACAATTTCGGGTGATACGTAAATAATCTCCTTGAAATAATTTAACAGGTCCATCGTGTTATTATTCGGGATTGCTAAATATGAAGACAGAAGCGTTAAAAATGGTTCCAAATTATTATCAAACACCTGCCTAATTACCATATCAACGTCAAAATCTTTTCCGAATAATTTATAGAAAACAAACATTACGTCTTCATTGATATGATTAGCTAAAAACGAAACAGCAGCCATTGAATGATTTTGATCAATAAAATCGGATGCTGCAACGATCTTTTCAATTACCTGATCGCTTGAAGTGCATTCCAAATTGTACTTGTTTACAAGCTGATAAATTGAATTAACTACCGGTCCAACAAGTACATAAGATTCGGATTTAATTCTTCCTAAAAGGAAATTTACTGTCTCCGGTTTTCCTATCAATCCAAGAGACTCTATAATTGCATACTTAATTAACTCATCTTCTTCATCAAAAACATCAATCAAAAATTGGATTACTTCATCACTTCCGGCTTTTCCAAATGCTTCAATAATCGTTGGCTTAAATAATTCGTTTTTATTGTAAATTGGAGCTACAATTTTTTCAATTTCCGGACATTTTAAGTTACCCAAAGCTTCCAAACAGGCAAGTGTCAAATTATCATTCTGAGATTTTTCTAATTCAGAAATAATTTTTGGGCAGGCTTCCTGATTTCCGATTAATCCAAGAATATCAATACAAAACTTTTTATCATCTGCATTACCCAAATCAATAAAATTCAACAAAGCAGTCACAGAATCAGCACCTTTTTTCAATAATATATCACCTGCCATATTTCTAATCGAAGTATCAGATGATTTAACGTATTCAACAACTTTAAATGGTACTAATTCGTGATCTGAATTAATAAAGAAAAAGGAGACAGAATTTCTTACTCCTTTATCCTTATCTTTTAATAACTCTGAGAGCAGAGAAACTTCTTCGTTTGTTATTTCTCTTGAATAACAATCTTCGATAAACTGTATTTTCTCTTCTGAACTTAAATTAAATATATTTTTATTCATGTTATTGTTGTGGCAATTTGAATGCCGAATTAATATTATAAATTTTTCAAAGAATTAATTATTTATTAAACAAAACTGACCAATATTCACCAAACGTAAAATATTGGTCAATTATTAATAACCATGCTGAATTATTTTGCCATTCTGCCTTATAGAATATTGTCCGGTTGAATTGCCAGCAAGTTTAAATTTTCTTACTAATTCCTGAAGGCTTGAAGTCATTCTGTCCAAATCTTCAGCAGCATGAGCCATGTGTTCAATACCGATTGTTGTTTCACGAGTTACATTACTGATTGCTTCAACATTTTTGCTGATTTGCTCGGCAGAGGCAGATTGTTCTTCACTTGCTGCTGCAACCTGAACAGCGATATCAGTAACTTTTTCAGAGCCATAAATAATTTCTTCCAAAACTTTTCCGGCCTGCTCAGCAAGCAGTTTTCCTTTATTTACTTCAACAGTTCCCTGTTTCATCGAATTTACTGCATTGTGCGTATCAGTTTGTATTTGTTTAATCATATGAGCAATTTCTTTCGTAGCTTTTGTCGTTCTTTCAGCTAACTTGCGAACTTCATCGGCTACAACCGCAAATCCTCTTCCTTGCTCTCCTGCCCGGGCTGCTTCAATTGCAGCATTTAATGCAAGTAAATTTGTTTGGTCCGCTATATCATTTATAACCTGAATGATTTCTCCAATCTGGTCACTGTTTTTACCAAGCTCCTCGACCATAGTTGCAGATTCTTCAACAACTTCAGCAATCCGTATCATTCCTTCCAAAGTATTCCGAACTGCATTTCCGCCTTCAACAGCTTTATCGCCCGAACCTTTTGCTGTTTCTGCTGCATTAGATGCATTCTTTGAATTCTCCATAATTGTTCTTGTCATTTCTTCAACTGAATGAGCAACTTCTGAAGCCTGTTGTGTTTGTTCCTGTGCACCGGCTGCCATTTGCTCTGAACTTGATGAAATCTCTTTTGTTGTCTGTAAAACAGTTTCTGTATTGATCGCAACTTCACCCAAAGCATTGTTTAGTGAATCAGCAAGTGTATTTATATTTGATTTTAACGAATCATAATATCCTTTATAATTTCCTTCAATTCTTGGCGTGAAATCACCATGTGCCATCGAATTAATTACAGAAGCGGATTCATTCAACGGTTGGGAAATCACTTCAATAATTGAATTCATCCCTTCAAGAAGCTGTTTCCAAGCACCTTTATAATTCGAAAAATCTGCTCTATAATCCATATTACCGTTTTTGTTCGCATCAATAATTTTCTCGGCTTCAGATAAAATTAATCCAATTGTATCAACCACTTTATTAAATGCAAATGCCAGACTATCTTTTTCGGAAGTTGCATCGACTTTAATAATTTTCCCTTCAGCAATCTGATTTGCAATATCCACCTTTTCCAATTGAGCTTTTCCCAATAGATTTAGAGACTCTGAAAGTTCACCGATTTCATCTTTAAATGTATAATTCAATCTGCTTGAAAAATCACCTTTTGCAAATTCCTGCACATTATCCTTTATTTTATTCAATGGTTTCGTAATTGCCGGTGCTATGAAAAAAGCACTTAACAAATAGATAACCGTACCCAAAATTGCACTGATAACAACAAGCCAAATAGACAGAGAAACAACACTATGTGAATTTTCATCTAATGCCGCGGAGGTTGCCGCCAACTCATCTAAAATATTATTGAAACTTCCAAGCATCTTTTGCCCCATTTCCTCACCAGATGAAGTTGCTATATCAGCTGCCATATCATGCAATCCGGAAACAGATGCACTCAAAATTGCATCGGCTACAATCATTTTATAATCGGACCAATTTTGCTGGGCAATCTGCAAATTTTCTTTGATTTTCTGATTGGCTGTTACTTTAATCAAAGAATCTATTGATGTATCTATTTCACCTTTAAACTTATTGTATTCAGCGACATTAGTCTGAAACTTAGAGGCAAAACTTGGTATTGAACACTGAAGCATTATAAACTGTATCTGCCTGAAATCACTGTAGATGTGATCAACCTGATTTTTAGGAAAAACATAGTCACTGAAAACACTTTCCTGTACATTTTTTATACGCAAAATTCCCACAAAAGAAAGCAGAACCGCAAGAGTTGCGATTGCGCCAAGCAAAGTATATCCGCCTTGAATTTTGCGGACAAATTTCAAGTTATTGAACCATTTCATTGGTTTACTCCAAAATTTATATTAGAAATATTGTAGATTCTTATGTATATGTTTTACGATTTAAGCCTAAATTCTATAGGTAAAGAAAGTTTAACTTTAACATTCGCACCGCCACTTTTACCGGGTTTGAATTTTGTTGATTTAATTGCATCACAAGCAGCCTCATCGCATCCACCACCTAATCCTTTAATTACTTTAGTGGATGTGCAATTTCCTTTATCATCAATAAATGCAAGCACATAAACTTTACCTTGAAGATTTGCTCTTTGTGCAATCTCAGGATATTTAATTTTTTTAATAATTGAACCCATTCCACCTTCCGGTTCAGGCATTACTTCAGCAAACGCCAAGTATTCTTCGTCACCGCCACTATATGAAAGTGATACCGGATTTGCTTTGCTTACTGAAAAGTTGGAAATAATGAAAAGGAATAAAAATAGAATGACAGTCCTTATCATGGTAATTCTCCTTGAAAAAATTATTTAATTACGATTAATTATCGGAAAATGATTCTAATAGTTTAGGCTTTTAAGAGGGATTTTTTAGCTGAAGATTATATTAAATATAAGAGTGCAATAAAATTTCATGATAATTTGGTTCAATTTTAATAAAAATTATCGATTTTATTAAAAATTTAAGTGAGAGTTGAGTATAGAAAAATAAAAAAAATTAGTTCACATAACTTCTTTTGTCATCTGTATTCCCAGCTGTTCCATTCTGTAACGTAGTTTGGAGCGAGAAAGTCCCAGAACTTTTGCAGCTTTCACTTGATTATTCTTTGTGATTTTTAATGTTTGCAAAATCAAAGATTTCAATACTAAATCTATTCTAATTCCTTCACTAGGAATTTTTAACACGAATTCTTTATCCGAATATTCTCGGACAGTGCCGGCAAATAAATTCAAGTCGACAGGTTTTAGCTCTTCTCCTTCCATCAATAAAACAGCTCTTTCGATCACATTTCTGAGCTCACGTATATTTCCTTTCCAGCCGTAATTCCGTATGGTTTCGAGTGCTTCTTTCGAAATACCGGTAACTTTTTTTTGAAACTTGAGAGCAAATTCTTTCAAAAATGAATATGCTAAAAGCGGAATATCTTCTTTCCTATCCCTTAGTGCCGGCATCTCAACTTTAGCAACATTAAGCCGATAAAATAAATCTTCTCTGAAATTTCCCTTTTTCACTTCCTCTTCTAGATTTTTATTTGTGGCTGCAATTATCCTAACGTCAACATTCACTTCTCTTTCCCCGCCTACGCGATAGAAATTTTTCTCCTGAAGAACCCGCAGCAATTTAACTTGCAAATCCACAGTAAGTTCGGCGATTTCATCAAGCAAAATTGTTCCGCCATCGGCTAACTCAAATTTCCCAAGTTTTGTTTTTTGAGCTGCACCGGTAAACGCACCTTTTTCGTGCCCGAAGAATTCACTTTCAGCCAGCTCTTTAGGAATTGCTGCACAGTTAATCGGAATAAATCTTTTTTGAGCTCGTGGACTGTTCTGATGAACATATCTGGCAATCATTTCTTTTCCGGTTCCACTTTCGCCTTCAATTAAAACAGTTGTATCAGAACTTTTTGCAATTTTTTCTGCAAACGAAACAACCTTCTGAATTTTTTTGCCTTTTCCAAAAAAATCTGATGTAAGTTGATCTTCCTGCAATATTGATTTCAGTTTTGTCACTTCACGGTTAAGTTCAATTTTTTCAATTGAATTATTTACAACAACACGCAACTGTTCCAAATCAAGTGGTTTCAATAAAAAATCTTGCGCACCTGCTTTGATTGCTTGTACGGCAATATTTACATCCGCATATCCGGTAATCATAATAACCGGAATTGCAATTCCCATCTGCCTCATTTTTTTCAGAAGTTCGATTCCATTTGTGGTGGTCAAATAAATATCCAGCAGAATGATATCCGGTTCGAATGAATCAATAAAATTAAATACTTCGTTTGCATCCATACAGGCTTCAACTTCAAAATCAAGCCGTATTAATGCTTTTTTCAAGGAGATGCTTACAAGGTTATCGTCATCAATAATTAATATTTTTGATTTCATTATTCGCTCTCATTTTTAGCAAATGTAATTGAAAAAGTTGTACCGATATTCAATTGACTCTTGAAAGAAAGTTTTGCACCGATATCATCCAAAATTAATTTGCAAACACTCAACCCAAGTCCCGTTCCGTGTTTTTTCTTTGTAAAAAAATCTTCAAAAATCCTTTTTTGATCTTCCTCAGAAATTCCGCACCCATTATCATCAATTAACAAAATATTTTGACCATCAGTATTAGTTTCAGCACTGATTTTTACTGTACCTCGCTTATCACAGGAATCTATAGCATTGTTGACAAGGTTCAAAATAACCTGAAGAAGTTTATTTTCGTTTGCATAAATAGTCAAATTACCGGGGTGGAAATTCCCGACTAAATTTATACTTTTTTTTGAGGCTTTTACTGTCAGTAATTGTATCGCAATTTTTGAAATTTCGGGAAGGGAAATGTTTTCATTTATATTATTACTTCGTCTTGCGTAATTAAGAATATTATCCGTTAAATCCTGAATTCTTTCTGCCGCCTTTCCACAATCATAAACGGATTCCAAAACTTCCGGATCCAGTTCGGATTCATGCATTTTTATCAAATCCAAATTGAGTTTAATCGCCGAAAGTGGATTCCGAATTTCGTGAAAAAGACTTGCAGTAAGCTTGCCCAGTAGTTTTAATTTATTATCTTGTATCGAATCTTGGTTCATTTAATGTAGATATAATTAATTAGTTAGCGAATATTACCAATTCGCAGTAAAAATTCAAATTAATTATTTCTACAAAGACAAAAAATCTCTTTTATTTTATATCCTTCAAAATTTCATCAGCCACTTTATTTAATACTTCTTCAGAATTATAAAAGCCCGAATCAATTTTTTGTTTGATTTGTTCTAAATTCTTCAAACTTTCTTTTTGCAGAATTTTTGCTTCTTGGGATATTTCAATTTTATCGGCAGGTTTATTTTTATCAGTATTTTTTACCCGATCAAAATTATTCGTGTAATATAGTTTATTGTTAACAGGATTAATTTTCATTTCCTAACCTCATAAATTGCTATTTTTTTCATATTCCAAACGGATTTCAAATTATTAGAAATTCTAAATTGTTCTTCTTTAATTTTTCGTATTGTATTATCGTAACTTTTCTGAATTAGTTTAGCCAAAATTAATAATTCTTTTTCATTTTGTTTTAGTTCATCAGTCGAAAAAGAATTTTGCAATTGTTTTTTTATCTCATTTGCAAGAATCATTTTTGTTTTGGCTTCCTTGAATTTTTCATCAAAATTCTCAAAAGTTATTGAGTTCAAATCCATTAGAACTTCGCTCAATATTTGTTTCAATCCCATTATTTCATAATTCATTGCCATCTCTTACCTAAAAATATGAATCGGAACTTGAGGAAGAAAATAAATTTGAGGATGTCAATAATATTGAAAGTTGATTTTGCAAGACTTGATATTTGTTCCTCAGCACTTCTGCACTTTTATCAATCCTTTTTTCTGCGGTCGAAATTTTATCAGTCAAATAGCTGATTGAAGTATCCATCGATGATTGAGATAAAGCAAGATATCCGCCGCTTCCCAGATATGGATCAATTTTATCGTAAACCAAATTTGCAATTCCGCTTGAAGAATTAAAAAGAGATTCTACTTGATCAGCATTGTCTGTGATTTTTTTCTCCAACAAAGAGGAATCTGAAACTGACAAGCCATCAGTCGAACTAAAAGTGATACCTATTTGTGTTAAATATTTTAAGCTGCTTGCAGGAAGTCCGGAAACTTCAGAATATGCAATTGATCTAAAAAACTGCATCAATGAGTTTGCGTTTGAATCACTAATTAAATTGCCTCTGTTACCATCAACCGAACTTGTTCCGCTTTTTAAATATTTATATATATCATTAAACTTTGTTACAAACTCTTCAACTTTTGATTTAACAACAGAGACATCATTTGCAACCGAAACATTTACATTATTATCAGTTCCTTGCATTACCGAATTCAAATTGAATGTAACTCCACTTACAAGATTATCTATATTATTTGAATTGTTCTGAATGCTGATTCCATTAAATGTCAGTTTTGAATTCAGAAGATTTGATGAACTGGTTATATCTGAATAAAGAAAACCTGGAGTATCAGGGTCCGAAGTCTGATCGTATGAAGTTCGTGTCGCTCCTAAATTTAATCCAAGCTGTGTTAATGCGGCACTACCAGATGCATCCGATAAATCTTTTATCCGATAATCAACACCAGTGTTTTTTGAAGTAACAGAAAATTGAGAAAGACCAGATGAAGGAGAAAATACTGATGCCGTTACAATTCCTGAAGCACCTTTTTCTTTTGTGACTGAAATCCCTAGATCTGTTACGACATCAAAACCGCTTTTTGATGAAATGGTAATATAATCATCCGAATCTTCGACACTAAGTTGTAATTTTACATCACCAGTAGAAGGGCTGTCAAGTGTTTTTGTGGCTGTAACTCCTGATACATTTTCATT
>Ga0210044_10005307_pt1 | contig 17478 bp, 19 predicted proteins | sample CryGey13umfilter_2_FD_183959 | JGI IMG/M metagenome (GOLD analysis project Ga0210044, IMG submission 183959) | Groundwater microbial communities from aquifer in Utah, USA - Crystal Geyser 4/9/14 3 um filter (SPAdes) (version 2) | ecosystem: Environmental > Aquatic > Deep subsurface >... | reverse complement strand
TCCTCGGCCTGGTATTCAGCAGGTATTCTACCCGTCTGATTTCTTCATCTGATACTTTAGAAAAGTCGGTTTTCTTTGGAAAGAAACGGCGAATCAGCCCGTTCGTATTCTCATTTGAACCGCGGTCCTGGGAACAATATGCTCTGGCAAAGTAACATGAAATATTTAATTCTCTTTCCAATTCAGCATACCCGAAATTCTCTTTGCCCCGATCCCTGGTTAATGTTTTGGATATTGGCTGGAAAGTTAATGTTTCTTATTTCCCAGCCACATTAACAACAATCAGTTTGGATATATTGGAAAAATGATTATTTTTTAATGATTAAAAGTATGTTAACATTTACTAAGGATGGAAAATAATAAGGATTTTTCTATAATTAGATCTTTTAAATTTGGTTTGAGTTCAACAATCAAAAATATTACCGGGGTGGCGAGGTTTGGGATGACTTAAAATTTATATACTTTAATCAATAAAACCAAAGTATGAAGGTGACAATTAAAAATGCAACCATAGATGATTTACAAAAAATCCAAGCACTTAATTTGAGGTTATTTGAAAAAGAGTATAAAGAGTACGACCCATTATTGAATTTAAAATGGACTTTTGGAAAAGCAGGAACCAAGTACTATAAGGACAGGATCCTGAAGGATGATGGTTGCGTTTTAATTGCTGTTGTAGGAAATGAAATTGTTGGTTATCTATGTGGAGGAATTAAAAAAGCAGAAGCGTATAGGAATTTGCCAATTGTTGCCGAGCTTGAGAACACCCTTGTTTTGGAAAAGTTTAGATCAAAAGGAATTGGTAAACAATTGTTTGATGAATTTATCAAGTGGTGTAAAACCAAAAAGGTTGGCAAAGTTAGAGTTGAGGCTTCTGCCCAAAATGAAAGAGCGATCAAATTTTATAGAACTAACAATTTCAAAGACTATACTTTGGTTTTAGAGTTGGATTTGTAGTGGGCTTTTCTTTTTCTTAACTATGGACTCGCTACACTTGAGATTTATATTAATCTCAAATACAAAAGCTCAAGGGGGCGTTGCACTTTGCCCTCCCATATTCCGCCACAACTTTTAATTTGATAAAATATTGGTGTAGCGGAACATCGCATATACTGAAACGTTATACGAAGCGTCATTCAAGTTTACAGAATAATTCTCACAATTTTATGAATTTAATTCAAAAATCGGAAGATTTTAAAAAAGATGCCGATGTAGTAATCGGTAAAACAAAAATAAATGAATTACTTGCTAACCTTGGTAAGGTATAAATCAGTCATATCATCCGTCAAATATACGTAAACGTTGTGCGGATTTGGGTGTTTCATGAATGGCAAGGTGGTATCATATAAGGTATGCCCCGTAGTAGATTTTCAACAGTCGCGAAGCGACAAAAAAATATCGGGTATCGCAAAAAGAAATAACTCGTATACTAAAGGTTAATAATGTAACAAGAATGAACGTTAATTAAGTTGAAAATTCACTACAGGGTGTAGTCTTACGAACATGGATTCATTACTGACATATTTACAAAAAGCTCGCGAAGCGAAAATTGCAATCGGGCATTTCAATATTTCAACCATTGAAACATTTCACGCGATTGTTGGCGCGTGCCGCGAAACACGATTGCCGGTGATTATTGGTGTGTCCGAGGGCGAGGCGCAATTTTTCAACATTGAAGATGTTGCGGTTTTAGTTCAGCGTGTTCGGGAAAAAGAAAACATACCCGTGTTTTTAAATGCAGACCATTTTCATGATATGGCGTTGATTGAGCGCGCTGCTCGCGCGGGATTTGACAGCATTTTGTGCGATTTTGGGAAATTACCATTTGACCAAAACTGTGGACAAACCCAACAAGCAACAAAACTGGCAAGACGCATATCGCGCGGCATATTGATTGAGGGCGAATTAGGATATCTCGGTTCTGGTTCTGAAATTCATCAAAGTGTGCCCGCAGGCGCGCAGGTTTTGGAAAAAGATTTTACAACGCCCGAGCAAGCAAGAGAATTTCAAAAACAAGCCGGCGTTGATTTGTTAAGCCCTGCAGTCGGGAGTTTCCACGGCATGGCCGCATCCGCAAACGAACATATCAGCATTCCGCATATTCAGGCATTGCGCGAACATACAGATTTGTTTTTGGTATTGCATGGCGGGTCAGGACTTTCAGACCAGGATTTTACCAATGCGATTCAAGCTGGCATAAACGTCATTCATATCAATACAGAACTTCGCGTTTTGTGGCGTAAAAGCGCTACGCAAGCATTTTCCGAGCATCCGGATGAAATCGCGCCGTATAAACTTCTTGAATCAGTTGGAGCGGTGCTGCAAAAACACATCAGCGAGCGCATGCGTTTATTTGCAGGGCAAAAGTAATGATATGGTTTTGGCTGATTATTTTTTTATGGCGCTTGCGGGGTGCATCGCAAGCGTTTTTATTGCGTCGTTAGCGGCGGTTAAATTATGGTGGATTATTGCGTTTGGGATTTTTGGATTTTGCATTACAAGCATTTTGTGCCCGCGCACGTACCGTTGGGCTTTTATTTTGTTTTGTATAGGCGCGTGCGCGGGGTTGCTGCGCATAGCATTGTTTGCTCCCACATTTATTTTTTTAAAACAGGGAAGTTGGATTATAACTATGCTTGAAAACATACGGTTAGGAGTTACGGCTATGGTCCAGCGCTTGTATCCCGAGCCCGTTGCGGGATTTGTCCAAGGTTTGCTGCTGGGAAGCAAAGGTGTCCAGATTCAACCCGCGCTATGGGAGGCGTTGCGCAGGACAAGCACCGCGCATTTAATTGCGGTTTCAGGATATAACATCACGATTGTGGCAAACGCCATAAGTGTTTTTCTTGCGTGGCTTACGGTTCCGCGCAAATGGATATGGCTAATTGCTTCGGTAGTCATTGTTGGGTTTACTGTGTTTGTCGGCGCGCCCGCGTCTGCGGTGCGCGCCGCAGTGATGGCATTTTTGGTTGTTGTTGCAAAACGGTTTTCGCGCCAAACATCCACGCATATTGCATTTGCGTTGACGCTTGCGGCAATGCTTATCATAAATCCGTCTTCGCTTCGCTCCGACTTGGGATTTCAATTGTCGTTCTTGGCAGCGTTTGGGATTTTGTATGTTGAGCCGTTTTTGAATCGGTCGCTTCGTTTTGGCCCTCGCGAAAAAACGGCGCGCGATGAAATTGCAGGAGCAGTGCGCGAAACACTTGCGGCGCAATGTATGGTGTTTCCCATACTTTTGTATCGGTTCGGAACTATGTCATTGTTGGGCATTGCGGCGAATATGTTCGTGCTGCCATTTATTCCTTTTGCCATGGCGGTTGGGAGTGCGAGCATTGTGTTGGGATACGCGTTTTTTCCTTTGGGGCAAATTATTTCGTGGTCTGCGCTTCCAATATTTCGAGGCGCGTTGTGGGTTATCTCGTTTTTCAGTTCGTTTCCCATTGCGGCGTTTGAAGGTATTCGCGTAAGCGCGTATGCAGTTGGAGCGTATTACGCGTGTTTTATTTTGTGGTTTTGGTATGCGTCGCACAGGCGCGCACATCTATGCGTTCAGCAATAAAAATCTATATTCTTATCGGGTTGGTGTTTGTAAATATCGTTTTATACGACGCGATTTTCGGGTATTTCAACCGCAAGCAGTTTTCTTTGTATTTTTTAAATGTCGGGCAAGGAGATTCGGAATTGATTCAAACGCGGCGCGCGGCAGTGCTTGTTGATGCTGGCCCGAATCAAAAAGCCGCAACAAACCTTGATGCGATTATGCCCGCATACCGTAGAACTATTGATGTTGCGATGATTACGCATCCGAACGCAGACCATATGGCGGGGTTGCTTGATATTCTGAAACGGTATCGCGTGCGTGTTCTTATGATGAATGGCGTTGCGGATATATCCGCAACGTACGATGCGGTTATGAAAGCGGTGCATATGAATAATATTCCGATTGTGTATGCCCGCGCAGGCGAGCGTGTCTCATTTGAAAATGTGTCGCTTGACGTGTTATGGCCGCAATTGGACTTGCCTATTCCTGCACAGCTTTCTAGTAATAAAGCCAACGATACGGCGATTGTGAGTTTGGTTTCGTACCGCAGTTTCAAAGCATTATTAACCAGCGATGTATCGCAATCTGTTGAGCAAAAATTACTCTCCGTACTTTCGGATATTGATATTTTAAAAGTTGCGCATCATGGTTCAAAGTATTCAACATCGGACGCGTTGCTTGAAAAAATACGGCCGTCGTATGCGATTATTTCTGTGGGGAGAAATACATACGGCCATCCGACGCAAGACGTGCTCGCGCGTCTCCAGGAAATAGGCAGCAGTATTTTGCGCACGGACATGAACGGGACAATCCAAGCAGTGATTGAAAAAGGAAAATTAGTCGTACACGGGGCGCTACCATGAAAGTTTTGAGTTTTACGTCATAATGCGGTTATACCCTGTAGTAGATTTTCGGCATCCCGCAAAGCGGGAAAAAGAAAATATGGTATTATATAAAGAAGTATTCACACATACTGAAAACCAGTAATGTAACAAGAATAAACATTCATTAAGCCGAAAACTCACTACGGGGTATAGTAAGATGTAATTGCTAACAAGAAAATTTTTGTTGCCGAATTGATTAAATAGTATATATAGCTGACAGTATATGGAAAAGCGTATTCCCATTTCAGAAGTTCCTGCGCATGCGGGAAAAACCGTTGTTGTTTCGGGCTGGGTGCAAGCGCGGCGCGACCACGGCAAGCTTATTTTCATTGATGTGCGCGACCGCTCGGGATTGCTTCAAGTCGTGTTCACGCTTGACAATAAAGATATGCAAAAACGCGCTGACCAACTTCGGCCTGAATGGGTGGTGAGTGTCACAGGCATGGTGAATCAGCGTCCCAAAGGAATGGAAAATTCTTGTATTGCGACAGGCATGGTTGAGCTTTTGGCGCGCGACTTAATTATTTTAGCAAAAGCACACACGCCGCCGTTTGCGATTGATGCGGACGGTAAGGATGTAAACGAAGAATTGCGGTTAAAATACAGGTATCTTGATTTGCGAAGGCAGCGTATGGCGCGCAACATCATTATGCGGCATGAAACCGTGCTGTTTATGCGCAATTGGCTTTCCAAACAAGGATTTATTGAAATTGAAACCCCGATTTTGACCAAATCAACACCGGAAGGAGCGCGCGATTACGTGGTTCCGTCGCGTTTGTATCAAGGAAATTTTTATGCATTGCCGCAATCCCCGCAGCAGTATAAACAACTTTTGATGGTTGCCGGATTTGAGCGATATTTTCAAATTGCCAGGTGTTTTCGTGATGAAGACCCGCGCGGAGACCGCCAACCGGAGTTCACGCAACTTGATGTGGAAATGAGTTTTGTCCAACGCGAGGATGTGATGGCAGTTATTGAGCCGCTGTGCATTGATATGGTGAAAACGCTTTATCCGGAAAAGACCATTCAGGAAATTCCATTTCCGCGCATGTCTTATCAAGAAGCAATGGGAAAGTATCATTCGGATAAGCCGGATTTGCGTAAAAATAAAAACGACCCGGATGTGCTTGCGTTTGTGTGGATTGTTGATTTTCCATTTTTTAAAAAAGTTGAAAAAGGGAACGCTTCGCACCCCGAAGCCTTGGCGGAGGGGTGGACGTTTACCCATAATCCGTTTTCTGCGCCCAAACCTGAACATATGGATTGGTTGATGCATAAACAAAACATCGGAGATATTTTAACCACGCAATACGATTTGGCCCTGAACGGCTGCGAACTGGGCGGCGGAAGCATTCGCAATCATACGCCAGAGGCGTTGCAAAAAGTTTTTGAAATTATGGGATACGAACAGGAACGGATTGTAAGGAATTTCGGCCATATGCTTGAAGCGTTTTCGTATGGTGCGCCTCCGCACGGCGGCATTGCGTTGGGGCTGGATCGGCTGTTGATGTTGCTGCATCACGAGCAAAATATTCGCGAAGTAATGGCATTCCCGAAAACAGGGGATGCGCGCGACCCGATGATGAATTCGCCGTCCGAGATCATGCAAGAGCAATGGAAAGAACTCGGCATTGAATTAAAAAGGAAAAACAAAAAAACATAATATGTTTCATGAAAACCCGAAAAAAGAAATCGCATTTACGTCCGATGAAATTCATGAGAGTATGCTCGCGCAGAAGAAGATATTATGTTCTAATTAATTGGCTCAAGAGTTCTGTTTGACACCTGCCGAGAAAAAAGGCGAGTGTTTTTGGTGTTTTATAGGAAAAATCTTTGTTTTTTATCCACTGGACATGTACACCCGTGGCGTATACTGAACATAGACTTCGATACTGATTTTCAATTCTGGACAAGTTATATTCATATCGGGAGTCCGATAGCCCCCGCCCCTTTACTGCTAAGTGTGTCAATGTCAGGCAAAAAAATATTGATACACAACGCATACAAAGAGCGGCGCTTGCCCGAATAGGGTTTCCGCATATGCGGGATGCGCCGCATAAAAAATTATTGGCAGTAAAGGGGCGGGGTGGGGACACCCACTTGAAAATAGCAGGATTTGAACAGTGTCGGAGTCTTTTGTATTCCAGATTCCGAATAGCATAATTATGATAATGGGAACTCGCGGGAGATTAGACATTAGGATTTAGAATTTAGGATTTATACAGTGTATGGACAGGGGTATTGCAACGTTTACATTGGATTGGGGAAAATGCCCGCGATGGCTGTTTGACCGTATGGTGTATCTTGGCAAAGAAATGATTCATGCGATTGTACTGACATACGGACCTGACGAATTCATCAAACGCATCGGAGACCCGGTGTGGTTTCAATCATTGGGAACCGTATTGGCATTTGATTGGAACGCGTCCGGGCTTACGACAATTTTGACCGCGGCGTTGAAACAGGCGATTCGCGGCGAAGAAAAGGACTTGGGTATTTTCATTTGCGGAGGCAAAGGCAAAACATCGCGTAAAACGCCGGATGAGATTCATACGTGGGGCGACCGTTTGCTTTTGGCCTCCAACACAACAACGTCGTTGGAATACAATTCGCGCATGGCGGCAAAAGTTGACAGCGCGTTGGTGCAGGATGGATTTCAAATTTACCATCACAGCTTTTTCTTTTCGCGAAACGGCGCGTGGACCGTGGTGCAACAAGGCATGAATACCGCAACGCAAAGCGCGCGAAGATACCATTGGCATTCGGCGTATGTTCATGATTTGATTTGCGAGCCGCATTCGGGAATCGTAAGCCAAACGCGCGTCAAACGTGTGCTTGATTTGACATCAAGGAAAAGCACGCACAATCGCCAAACAGGCGTCGCGCTTCTTGGCGATGGATACCGCACTATTGCTCACGACATCCAAATGATTCAATCGCATCGTACCCCTTTATCGCATACGCTTTCGTTTGCGTTCGGAAACGACCGATACACAGCAGTTGATTTGGCACGCCATGAATTTTCGTATCATCCGGTTGTCGAAGAACGTTTTTGGGACAGTTTGTATTTGCAAAAAATGTTAAAACTCGTATGCGAACGCAAGCCCGTAACCTACGAAGCATTTCTTGCTATGCCGGGCGTGGGGCCAAAGACAGTGCGCGCGCTTGCGTTGGTTGGTGAAATTATCTACGGCGCGCGGCCGTCGTATGACGACCCTGCCCGGTACTCGTTTGCGCATGGCGGAAAAGACGCTACGCCGTATCCGGTGGATACCAAGACCTATGACAACACTATCCGTTTTTTGCAGGACATAATTTTGAAAACCCGCGTTTCGCCGCTTGAAAAGAATAAAATGTTTCAAAGGCTTTCCTTATTGGGGCGAAATGCGGTACAATAAAAATACGTTCTCAATCTTTGATTTTGTTTCGATTGTTTATCCACACACCACTTTTGCAATGTGAAGAACAAAAGTGGCGCTGGGTTTACCTCAGCGCCAGTCTTGTTTAGCTGGACAATGCGGGACTTCACAAGATAAGTATTCCTATGTCAGGGATGGTTAGTGCAGAATTTGTCAGATATGTATTTTCGCGAAGATATTCAAAAATTGATTTCGTATATGCCTCATATTCGCAACCGCGAAGCGTTTGCGTTGTATGCGATGCACTTCATTCGCGCGTTCGCGTTATCGCTTCCGGGAATTTTTATCCCTATTTTTATTTTTAAGCTGGCGGATAAACCAAGTGTATTTTTGAATCCGTTTATTAACAATTTCTTTTGGGTGTGCGCGTATTATACCGTTGCTGCGTTTGTTACATTTGTATGCAATATGACATTGTTGAATTTGGTTTTCACCAAGCTCGGTTTTAAAAAGTCAATTCTTGTAAGTATGATTGCGTTGGCAGGGGTTATGGGTTTTTTGATGATGGCGGAGCAGCATTTTTACGCGCTTGCGGTTGTTGCGGTTTTGAGCGGTGTGGCAGTGCATTTTTATTGGATTCCGTTTCATGTGTTTTTTATGCGTAAAACTCAAGACGGGGAAAACTTTGGCGAAGAATCGGCATTGCAATTGTTCGTCGTGTTGCTCGCCGGCGCACTTGGCCCGCTTATCGCTGGAATCATCATTGAAGTATTCGGATTCGGGCCCGTGTTTTGGCTTACTATGATTTTCATTTGTATTGCGTCAATTCCGGTTTTGCTGTTTGTCCAGGACCAGCGCCATCGCAATCATAATGCAAGCGCAATTTGCAAAACGTTTTTTTCTAAAAAGCGGTCGCGCCGCGTTGCGTACGCGTTTATCGGTGGCGCTGCTGAAGGGCAGCTGTACGACATATGCTGGTCGATTCTTTTGTATTTTATATTAGCTGATTTTATTCGTATGGGTTCGCTTGTGACGCTTTCCATTCTGGTTTCGTCGCTTTTTGTGTTGTGGCTTGGGAAAATGATGGAGCAGAAACGGCTTGGGAATATCGGTAGGTTGAGTGTTTTTGTCAATGCGGGATTATATGCTGTTCGTGTTTTTACTAAACTTCCTGCGCTCGCATACGGCATTGATATTGTTGACCGCTTGAATGGTAAAATATATAACGTTGCGTATATGACAAACAGCTACGATGCCGCAAAAGAAATGGGCGATTCCGATACTATTATTTTTCGGGAAATCATGTCGCATGCCGCGCAAGTATTTGCGCCCATAGCGGCGTTTGTGGTTATATATATGTGCGCGAACTGGCAATGGGTGTTTGCGTTGCCTGCCGTGTTTTCGTTAGCAACATTGTATATTTTTAAAAAGAACGCATGAAAAAAGAAATAGCACATATGCAATCCGGCATGCCGCGCCATATCGCATTTTTAATAGACGGAAACAGGCGATGGGCAAAAAAAAGAGGCAAGCCAGGGTATCGCGGACATTACGAAGGCGCAAAGCGCGTGTACGAATTGATTCAAGTATGCGCGAAACAGCGCATCCCGCATCTTACCTTTTGGGGGCTTTCAACAGAGAATTTTCGCGAACGTGCGCATATGGAATTGCGCAGTATTTTTTCTTTGAACAAAAAAGCAATTGAATTGCTGTATGCGTTGAACAGGAAAAAATGGAATTTGAGGTTCAGAGTTATTGGCAATATGAAGAGATTACCTGGTGATTTACAAAAAATGTTAAAAACATGCGAACGAAAAACAAAGAAAAACACCGGCACGACCGTTATTGCGGCAATCAATTACGGCGGCAGGAACGAGTTAGTTCGGGTTATGAAAAAGATGATAAAATCAGGCAATCCTGTTTCAGAAAAGAATTTTGCCGCGTGTTTGGATACAGCAGGTATTCCAGACCCGGACTTAATTATTCGCACGGGCGGCAGAAATCGGCTTTCCGGCTTTATGCCGTGGCAAAGTGTGTATAGCGAGCTGTATTTTACCGACACGCTATGGCCTGATTTTTCAGAGCAAGAACTGGACAAAGCAATTGCGTGGTTTAGAACTATCCAGCGCAATTTCGGTAAATGAAGCTCCCTCGACCTTATCCAGCCTGCGCTTCGCCGAAGGCTTCGGCAAGGCGAGTCCGTGCTTCGTCGGGAGCGAAATCCCTCCGAAGTCCCGCAAAGCGGGACGAAGGGGGATAATTATTCAGTGGTATAGTAATAAAAATTAACAATTAACTATATGTACGGATTGCAAAACACTATTGTAGAACCGTCATGGATGGCGGCATTGTCCCCACTGTTTGTTTTATTGGTGTTGTGGTCCATTCCATGGAAGGCGTGGGCTTTGTGGCGCGCTGCCCAGCGATGCCAAAAATTATGGTTTATTGCGTTGTTGGTAATAAACACCGCTGGCATTTTGGAAATGCTGTATATTTTTATATTCAGCAAAAAAACAAAACCCGTGTGTGCATGCTCGTGTGACCAGTGCAAAAACTGCGCTGCTCAATCGGATAAAACCGTATAACAGTAAAAATATCGTGGTATGCACAAACGCGCCTTGAAGGCGCGTTTGTGCATTATGGCGCAATTACTGAACCCAGTTAGAGAATTGAGAAATTTATTTTTCCGAGAACATCTAACAGGGTAAAGAGATTTTCAAGGAGTTTAATTTTAAATGTATGCGTACCCAGTAGTACAGCAAATCTGACTACGGGGCAAGTTTTAAAACTTTAAAAAATTCATAATCCGCTTAGTTGACGATTTAGTTCGTTGACTAAGTTATTTTTGAAGTCCTTGATAATGACTTGTTGGTCTTGCGGCAAGAATACCGATAACTCGCTTCGGAAATCAACTATTGCCGCTTTTGATAAAATTTCATCTTTTACTTTGTTTAGTTTTTGTTTTTGTTCTTTCGTTAAAAGCCCCTTGCGCATAATAAAATACAAATCGTAAAAATCGCGAGCCCTTCCCCGTTTTAATAAGGCGTCAAAAACTTTTTCTTCCACGAGCCTTTCTTGCGGCAGATGTAAAACGTTATAAGTTGGAACGAAGTCGTTGGCAATACTGTCCACTTCTCCTTTAACATCCTGACCGTTCCGCGAAGAAATATTTATTGATACTGCCACTGGCGGATAATCGGAAATCTTAAATGTTGCATCGCCATAATATCCTTCGCTGGTGGGGCCCGGCTTTGATCCAAGTTCTACTTTAATGCCAACTTTTTCAATTTCAACCAAAATTTTGGCAAAAATACTCCCAATAAAGTCTTTTTGTTGACGCTGTTCTATGCCAAAAATTGAAAAATCCAAATCTTCGGAAAAACGCGGGCTGTTGTAAATAATCTTTAAAGCGGTACCGCCCTTAAAAAGAATGTGCTCGGCGCCTTCTATTTTATAAAGATGGGAGAGGAAAAGATGCTGGAAATATTCGCGAATAATATTGGGAAACCCGCTGGTTTGATGCAGAGTGGCTAATTTTTGAATAGCGTCTTGAGTAATCATTTATATATTTTTTAATGTGGTTTTTATTACGCCAATAAGTTTATTATTTTTAAATAATTTAGCGTAACGGAGTGCTTTTAATAGATTGATTTTTTCTTTATCAAAACGGCTAATCGGTTTCTGGCGGTTTATTATTCTGAAATAATTCAGATCAACAAAAGCTTTTTCCGGATCGGCGATTAGATAATTTATATCACCCTGTCTTTTTGAAACATAACCCGTAAAAGCCGCTTTCTTCATACTGCGATACGTAAATGATTTTCCAAGCGTCGAAAAACGGCGGGTGGCTTTTGTGGTTACAGAAGTAATTTCATATACGGTTTCCGGAATAACGCGATGATAAGAAAGAGCGAATTCTAAAGAAACATAGGAAGGTTCATATATCTTGTTTGCCAAATATAAATCAGGTGGTAAAGAGTCGGAAAAAACGTACAACCCATTTTTTACTCGCTTAATAAATCCGCGTTGGGTATACCTGTATACCAAAAAAGTCGCGGCAACTTTAGAAACGCCAAATAATCTCCTCACGTCAAGCGGAGAAAATAATAAGAGCTTTTTATCCTTTAATTTACGCTCGAAATTGTACCAATTCACTATTTTAGCCATATTGCTAATTTAGCAAAATAATATAAAGAAGTCAAGAATCAACCTGTGAATAACTAAACAGGATTTTCGCCTTGCTAGAAAACGTATTTCTAACGAAATAAATGCTTCAGACATAGATTGTCCCTTGGCCAACCCGGGATTACGGATGGGCGCAAATGCCCTCCTTCGCTAAAGCTTCGGAGTGGCAATCGCCCTCCTTCCACTTCGTTCCAGTCGGGCTGCCGGGAATCGAACCCGGTTCGCACGCACCCCATGCGTGTATACTACCGGTGTACTACAGCCCGGATACATTTGTATTTTCCTTATTATTTGTCCGTATCGGATAAATCAAGAATTGACTTTTCAATTTTCCATCCGCCAACCAATACGATAAGCGTTACAATCGTGGCAAGAATGGCAATCGCGTATGCCCCAAGCCCAACAGCTGAACCGATTGCCGCTGTAACCCACATAGTTGCCGCGGTGGTAAGCCCGGTGATTTTGTTTTTATGGAAAATAATAAGCCCGGCACCCAAAAAGCCTAATCCTATGATGATTTGTCCTACCATGCGCATTGGGTCAATGAATGATTTTCCCCACGTGGTGACCAAAAAATCGTTTCCTAAACTTACAAACAACGCGCATCCGAGCGCGATGAGCGAAAATGTGCGAAGCCCGGCTTCTTTGTGTGAAAACTTACGTTCCAAGCCGATGCACATACCCAAAAATGCAGCCACAATAATCTTGGAAAGTATGTGTTGTGTAGTAACATCAAAAAAGTCCATATGCGGGTGTATATATTATTTTGATTTTGCTTTGTTGAAATGTTTCGGTGTCGGTGGTTTTTTGTTTGCGTTGCGCATGCATTTAGTGCATGCTTTTATGCGTTTGCCCGAAGGCAAAGTAAGCCATTGTAAATTGGGATATACGCGACGCTTGTCCATTGGATTATAGTGGCCAATAAGGAGTTTGCGCTTTCCTCCAATGCGCGGTTTTTTGCCGCAGATTGCACATATGTATGACATACCATTGAAAATCCTAAATTCTAAATCCTGAATCCTAAATCATGAATCTTGAATCATGAATCTTGAATAATTGTTTTGAACATTAGAATAAAGCAGTTTGCTATTTTAAGTATAGAATACAAATAGGAAATAATCAAGAAATTGCGCGTTTGGTTTTTCCCTATTGTTTTGCTATACTAAAAAGTATGGAAATAGTTTTTTATTTTTTGGTTTTGATTTTTTCCGTGGTTATTCATGAAGTATCGCATGGGTACGCTGCGAAAATGCAGGGCGATGATACCGCGGAACACATGGGGCGTTTGACCCTTAACCCCTTGCGGCACATTGACCCGGTCGGCTCTGTGATATTGCCGCTGTTTTTGTATATTACATCGCGGCTAGCAGGCGGGCCGTTGTTTTTGTTCGGATGGGCAAAGCCGGTCCCGTATAATCCTTTGAATTTGAAAAACATGCGCTGGGGGCAATTATTGGTTGCTGCTGCCGGCCCTTTTTCAAATCTTGCGATTGCAACCGTGTTTGGGTTGTGCGTTCGGTTTGGCATTGCTCCGATTGACGCGCCGCTCGGAATTCTCTTTTATGCGATTGCTTCAATAAATGTTATGCTTGGGGTGTTTAATCTGACACCGATTCCGCCGCTTGACGGGTCAAAAATCTTGTTTGCATTCCTGCCGCGCCAATGGGACGCGGTTGAACAGTTTTTAAACCGCAACAGCTTGATTTTATTTTTTGCGTTTTTATTTTTCGGCGTACAAATTATTATGCCGGTTGTCATGTGGTTCATACAACTGCTGACTGGTGGAGTAGGTTTATGATTTTGCTCCGTTTACCCAGCACCACTTTTGCTACGGCAAAAGTGGTGCTGGATTGACTTTTAAGGGTATTTTTGATATCGTAAAAAGACAATTTATTTGGAATTTGTCATTTGGATTTTGAAATTTATATATATGCCCCGTAGTAGTCCCGTAGATTGTTGTAGTCGTCATAACAACCAGAGACTATGCAACAGGGCAACCTTAAACTTGTAAGATGGAATAAATAAAATAATTAACGGGATCACTACAGGATATGCCCCGTAGTGAAAATGCGACTGCCTTAACAAGAGAATTTCACGCAAGAATATATAAACCAAATAGCATTGATGATATTATGTATAAAATAAAACAAGAAATACGGCATCAAATTCTGTCGCATTTCTACTACAGGGTATGCCGACCGTTCATCAACTTGTGAAAAAAGGGCGCAAACGCACTGCGCATAAAACAAAATCTCCTGCCATGCAGAAGTATTTTAACGCAATCAAAAACCGGTACAAAACATCTCCGTCGCCGTTCAAGCGCGGCGTATGCTTGAAAGTAACGACCATAACGCCGAAAAAGCCAAACTCCGCATTGCGCAAAATCGCGCGTGTACGCTTGACCAACGGTATGGAAGTGACTGCGTACATTCCGGGTGAAGGGCATAATTTGCAAGAGCATTCAATCGTGTTGGTGCGTGGCGGCCGCGTGAAAGATTTGCCCGGCGTGCGGTATCATATTGTCCGCGGTGTATTGGATGCAGGAGGTGTTGACAAGCGCAAGCAGCAGCGCTCGGCCTATGGCGCGAAAAAGCCAAAACCTGTTGCAGCTGCATAAATTATACAACCGCGGATTTATACAGATAGAGCTGATTTATACGGATAACAAATTATACAACTTGGTATGAGAAAAAAAATACAACATAAACGGCCGTATCCGCTTGACCCAAAATATCAGAACGCTATGGTGGGCGTATTGATTAACCACGTGATGAAAGCAGGGAAGAAAAGTGTTGCCCAAAGGATTGTGTATAGCGCGTTTGATGAAATTGAAAAGAAAGTCCAGCAAGACCCGATAGGGGTGTTTGAGCAGGCAATGAAAAACGTCGCGCCTGTTTTGGAAGTGCGGTCAAAGCGTATTGGCGGAGCGAACTACCAAGTTCCAATTGAGGTACGCGGCGAGCGCAAAATTGCCCTTACCATGCGATGGATTTTGGGCGCAGCCAGGTCTCAAAAAGGAAAACCAATGTACGCGAAATTGGCAGAGCAAATCATGCAAGCATCGCGCAATGAAGGCGCGGCAGTGAAAAAGCGCGCTGATGTCCAGCGTATGGCAGAGGCGAACAGAGCATTTGCGCATTTTGCGTAATCCGGAGCGTATGAGATACGAACGGATTTCACGAACGCGCCATGCTTTTTCTTTGCAAGTAATGTTATGAAAACGATGTAAATCATATGGCACGCCAATATTCACTTGAAAAAACGCGCGATATCGGAATTATTGCGCACATCGACGCTGGTAAGACCACAGTTTCCGAGCGTATTTTGTATTACACTGGCATTTCCCACAAAATCGGCGAAGTGCACGAAGGAGAAGCAATTATGGATTGGATGGTGCAGGAACGCGAGCGCGGAATTACCATTACCGCTGCGGCAACCACGTGTTTTTGGACCCAGACCTATTCCAAGAATTTTAAGCAAGAACCAAAAGAATACCGCATTAATTTGATTGATACGCCCGGGCACATTGATTTTACTGCTGAAGTCCAGCGTTCGCTCCGGGTTTTGGACGGAGCAGTCGTGGTGTTTGATGGCGTAGCTGGTGTTGAGCCGCAATCAGAAACCGTGTGGCGCCAAGCTGACGGATATAAAGTGCCGCGGTTGTGTTTTATTAATAAGCTTGACCGGTTGGGCGCGAGTTTTGAAAGTTCGCTTGCATCTATTAATGAACGGTTGACTCCTAATGCTGTTCCGATTCATTTGAATATTGGTTTGGAAGACCAGTTTGAAGGTGTGATTGATTTAATTAGAATGAAAGCAATTCGGTTTGAGGGCGAAAAAGGTGAACAAATCATTGAAGGAGAAATTCCTGAAAATCTGAAAACAAAAGCGCAAAACATGCGCAGCCATATGATAGAAAAAGCCGCTGAGCAGGATGATGCTTTACTTGAAAAATATCTTGTCAATAAAGAATTGACCGAAGATGAAATTCGCATGGGACTTCGCAAGGGATGTTTATCGTATTCATTGGTTCCGGTTTTGTGCGGCGCCGCGCTTCGCAACAAAGGCGTGCAGCTTGTATTGGATGCGGTTGTTGATTTTTTACCTTCACCGCTTGATTTGACCGAGTCCAAACCTATCAAAGGAATAAATCCGCGCGCGAATACAGAAGTTACGCGCCAGCCACAGGACAGCGAACCATTTACCGCGCTGGCATTTAAGGTCGCGGCAGACCCGTTCGTGGGAACGCTGGTGTATTTTCGCGTATACGCCGGAACATTGAAAAAAGGAAGTTATACATATAATGCGACGAAAAACGAGCAAGAGCGCGTGGGCAGGATTTTGCGCATGCATGCAAATCATCGCGAGGACGTGGAACAAGTGTATACCGGAGATATCGCGGCATTAGTCGGCATGAAAGCTACTACAACAGGCGATACGTTGTGTGACGAAGACAAGCAGATTATTCTGGAAAAACCCATATTCCCCGAACCGGTTATTTCTATGAAAGTTGAACCCAAGACCAAAGCAGACCAGGAAAAAATGAGCATTGTGCTGCACAAATTGCAGGAAGAAGACCCGACATTCCGTGTAAAAACCGACGAAGATACTTTGGAAACGATTATTGCCGGCATGGGGGAATTGCATTTGGATGTGTTGGTTGACCGCATGCGCCGCGAGTTTAATGTTGCAGTCAATGTTGGCCGCCCCCAAGTTGCGTATCGCGAAACTATCAAGAAACCGGTTGAACAAGAAGGGAAATACATTCATCAATCAGGAGGACGCGGACAATATGGACATGTGTGGCTGAAATTAGCCCCGTTGGAGCGCGGCAAAGGATTTGAATTTGTGAACGCAATCAAAGGAGGCATTATTCCGCAATCATATATTCCTGCTGTTGAAAAAGGGGTGAAAGAGGCAATGGGAAAAGGCGTGCTTGCAGGATTTCCCATTGTTGATATGCAGGTGACGCTATATGACGGGTCGTATCATGAAGTGGATTCATCCGAAGCAGCATTCAAAATTGCGGGTTCGATTGCTTTGCAAGAAGGCGCGAAAAAGGCTGATGTGGTTTTACTTGAACCGATTATGAAAGTTGAAGTGATTGTTCCTGATAGATTTTTGGGAGATGTGACAGGAGATTTGAGTTCCAAACGCGCGAAAATAGAACGTATGGGGGAACGCATAAATTTGAAAGTCATTGATTCGTTCGTGCCGCTTGCGGAAATGTTCGGGTATGCAACCAAACTTCGTTCCATGACCGAGGGCCGCGGAACATTTACCATGGAATTTGACCATTACGAGGAAGTGCCACGCCACATTGCGGACCTTATTGTCAGCGGCAAAAAAGCGTAAGTCCCGTAGTGATCAGTGATCAGTGATCAGTGATCAGTGATCAGTGATCAGTGATCAGTAATCAGTGATCAGTGATCAGTGATCAGTAATCAGTGATCAGAGAATTTAATGTTCTTGTTTTGAATTTTGGAAATTGGAATTTGTTCATGAT
>Ga0210044_10005305_pt1 | contig 17481 bp, 15 predicted proteins | sample CryGey13umfilter_2_FD_183959 | JGI IMG/M metagenome (GOLD analysis project Ga0210044, IMG submission 183959) | Groundwater microbial communities from aquifer in Utah, USA - Crystal Geyser 4/9/14 3 um filter (SPAdes) (version 2) | ecosystem: Environmental > Aquatic > Deep subsurface >... | reverse complement strand
TCCATAGCCGCGAGCAGTTGATGCGCGACATGGCGGCACTCGGCTTCACCGTCCTGCCCTCGGCGGCCAATTTCATCTTCGCCCGCCACCCGAACCATGACGCCGGCGACCTCGCGGCGGCGCTACGCGCCCGTAACATCATCGTCCGCCACTTCCGCCAACCGCGCATCGAGCAATACCTGCGCATCACCATCGGCAGCGACGCGCAATGCGCGGCGCTGGTCATGGCGTTACAGGAGATTCTCGGCGGGTAAGCAGTAAGTATCGGGTTGCAGCGCGAAAATCCGCGCGGGGCCCGGCGTAATTCGCTGTCCGCTCAATACGGTTTGCCGTCGAACCGCGTTGCCGAGTGTCAGTCCGGCCCCGCCCCCCCTATGCGCAGCCTTCGACGTCATGACAGTCGGCTATCTGGGGTTGAACAGCCACTCACCAACTTTCCGCGTGCTTCTGTGGTTCGGCCTGAATCCCCAGATTGTCCAGAAACGCTTGCTGGGTTTCATCCAACACTCCCAGGCGCCTAATGGCCGAAGAGAAATAGTGCACACCCATAGTGCCCTTATTCCCACTCGATCATCAACGAGCCTTTTAATCTGTTGATCCATATAGAACCACACACGGGATGGAACAAATACCTTCATTAGTTCGCTGGCGCTCACGGTTTACGCTTCTGGATTGCCGCGCTTCGCTCGCAATGACGGGGGACTGCGGTCATTGCGAGGAGGCGGTAGCCGACGTGGCAATCCAGTTCGCGTGAAGTGGACCCCTACGTCAAGACAATAATGCAGCCGGTTTAAGTTGCGCTCTCGACTTCACATGCAGCTGCGTTCCCTGAACCAGGGCACCGCCCGGCCAGGATCGAAGTGCAACACCAGATGCAGCAAGGCGATCAAGCGCTTGCAGTTGGGGTGCAGAAAACCGAAGTTGCGGGCGCGCCGGAAACCCTTCGGCAGCCCATGCTGCAACACCAGCCACAGGAATTGCGCGCCGGAGACGGTTCGCCGTTCCCGCTTCCCCGTCTTGGCGTTGCGATAGCGGAAGGTCACCTGGCCGTCTGCGCAGGCGACGATATCCGCCTCCCGGATGACGCCCCGGTACAGATAACGCCCCAGGTAGATCAACGCCTTCTCACCGCTGCCGACCGCTTTGCAATCCACCACCCATTCCCGCGGATGGCGCGCGGGCAGCGCCAGGCCGGCGGCCGCGATGCCCGCCAGCAGCTTCGCCCGGAAGACCTTGGCCAGCGCCTTGTGGTTGAACAGATAGCGCCCTTTCCCGTTGTTTTTGCCTTTACCCCGCGACTTGGTTCGCCATTGCCGCTGCGCCGCATCGACCGCCGCCGCCGGCATGACGAGGTGGACGTGGGGATGGAAATCCAGTTTGCGCGTATGGGTGTGCAACACCGCGATGGCGCCCGGCGTACCCCGCAACGGCTTGTCGTTCCGGCTGAACGTGCGCAGCGCCTCCCAACCACAACGCAGGAGCAGATCGTAGAAAGTTTCCTGGTGGGCAAAGGCCAGCGCGCGGAATTCGGCGGGCCCTCCTCACAGAGTGAGGGAGATGATCGTGCAGAATAATTCGTGCGGCGCCGGCTCGCGACTCCTCCGCGTAGCGGCTTCGTCCAACCCGCCCTACAGTCACGCCGCGATCTTGTCCGCCACTCTTAGCGCGTTGGCGTAGATCGTCCACGTATAGGGCACGCTGCCGCCGGTGGGCATGAAGCTGGCGTCGGCGACGAACAGGTTGTCGACGCCGTGCATGCGGCAATCCGGGTCGAGCACCGAGGTGCGCGGGTCGCGGCCGAAGCGGCAGCCGCCGGCCACCAGATTGGGCGGTGGCGCATCGGAGACGCCTACCGCCACCTCTTTTGCGCCCATCGCCTCCAGCACTTGCGCGCCGCGTTCGGCCAGGTAGCGCCCCACTTTCAGGTCGTGCGGATGCGGCGCCAGGCGGATGCGCGCCACCGGCCGCCCCCACTTGTCCTTGACCCCGGCGGCGAGGCCGACCAGGCCGTTGTCGGTGGGCAGCCAGTCGGCGAAGGCTTCGCAGTCGATGCGGCGCCCACCGCGGATGGCGGCTTCCAGACGGCGCTTGAAGGCGCTGCCCCAGACCAGTTGATCCTGATCGTCACGACGTTCGGCCAGCGCGCGCGAGACCACGTTGGGATGGCCCATGAGGAAGTCGAGCACACCGCCTTTCATTCGCCCCAGCTTGGGATCGTCGATCACATACCAGTCGTGCAGAGTGCGGTTGAGGAAGGGGCCGACCACGCGCGCCTCGGCTCCGCGCTGTTCGCCGAGTTCGCCATAGGCCAGGCGGCCGTGACTGACGCCGCCGGCCGAGAAGATCAGGTTGCGGCCGACCTGGCCGGTGCGGTTGCCGAGGCCATGCGGATGGCGCGGGCCGGGGCTGGAGAGGAGCAACCGCGAGGTTTCGATGGCCTGGCAGGCAACCACGTAAACCTTGCCGGCCACCCGCTGTTTTTCTCCGTTCCGGTCGAAATACTCGACCGCCTTGACCTGCCCTTTTACGTCGCTGACCAGCCTGAACACCTGGCTGTGCGGCCGCACTTCGCAGCGCCCCGTGGCCACGGCGTCATCCAGCAGGGCGGCGCGGGAACTGCCTTTGGCGCCGCTGGAGCAACCATAACTGCCGCAATAGCCGGCATATTCGCAGGCACGGCGGTTGCCCCTGGGCTGCGACAGGATGGCGCGCGGCAGCGGCAGGACGTGGTAGCCCAACTTGGCGCAGGCGCTGTCGATCCACGCAGAGACCGGGTGTTCGGCGGTGGGCGGATAGGGGAAATCCGGCGTCGAGCGCGGCTCCAGGAAGGGGTGTGGCACCACCCGGCCGGAGACGCCGACCACGCTTTCTACCTCGGTGTAATAAGGCTCCAGGTCTTCGTAAGCGATCGGCCAGTCGACCACGTTGGCGCCGGGGATGTGGCCAAATTCGGAACGCAACCGGAAATCGACGGGCTTCAGGCGATGAAAGAAGCCGGACATGAAGTTGCTGGAACCGCCGACGACATTGCCGTTCCAGAAATCCCAGCCCGATTCGTGGGTGGATGTGGCGGACCAGCCTTTGCCGGCGGCCTCCTCGATCACATGCCGTTCTTCACGCAAATCCGGGGTGTAGACGCTACGCCGGCAGCAGGCCAACTCGTCCTTGAAGTAATCGGCCTCGCTGAACCACGGCCCCTTCTCCAGCACCAGCACCCGCTTGCCCGCCCGCGCCAGGCGCCAGGCCACCGCCCCGCCCCCGGCGCCGCTGCCGATGATGACGGCGTCGTAATCAGTCATAACTGCGCGCTCATTTCAGCACTCCGTAGCGTTTCTCCGGCGTTGGCCTGGGAAACCCCGGCTGATGCTCCAGCCACGCCCAGCCGATGCCATCCGGATTGCCGCCATAGACCGGGTCGATGAGCAGCGCTTCGCAGAGATAGAGCAACAGCGTGGAGAGCCAGTTTTCGCCCTTCTCCGTGTTCGCCACCTCGCGCAGCACCTGTTCGCGCCGAATCGGGTCGAGGTTGATGAAAGCAGACTTATGGCGTCGCCGGCTGAGGTCCTCCAGCCAGTCCACGCCTTTCAGGATGAAGCGCTGTTCCTCGCGCTCGCCACGCGGGTCGGCGAGCACGCCTTGCAGGTAGGCCAGGGCGTTGATTTCACGGGCACCGGGCGCGCTGGGTTCGGAAGGAAACAGATGATTCTGCACCGCTGCAAGGACCGGCCAGGGATTGGCGGTAACGGCGAGAACGCCGACCGGGGCGAACAGCGCGGCCAGGCCGCCGGCGGCGGTAAGTAGAAATAGCCGGCGTGAGCGCAGCGCATTCTTGTAGCGCCGGCGTCCCGCCGGCTCGTTCGCCGGATCGGACGGACCAAGCCGGCGAGGCGCCGGCGCGACATCAGGGAATTTCATGTTCCAGCGTGTAACCCGCCCCCGCGTCCAACCCCAGCGTTTTCACCAGCCAGGGCAGGGTGGCTTCCAGCATGGCCGGCAGGGTCCAGGGCGGGTTGGCGATGTAGAGGCCGCTGCCGTGCATGCCGAAGCCCTCTTTCAAGGGCGAGTGCACGGTCAGCGTCACGTTGAGCCAGCCCGGTGGGCGCGCGGCCTTCAGGCGCGACGGCAATTGGCGCGCGTCCGGCTTCTGCAACAGCGGATACCAGACCAGGTAAGTGCCACCGGCAAAACGCGCCAGGCCATCCTTGAGCGCTTCCACGGTGCGCGGATAGTCGCTTTTGACCTCGTAGGAGGGGTCGATCAGCACCAGGCCACGCCGGGTCGGCGGCGGCAGCACCGATTTCAGGCCAGCATGGCCGTCCGCCGCCTCAATTCTCACCTGGCGGCCGGACTCGCTGAAGGTGCTGGCGAGCAGGCGGTGGTCGCTGCTGTGCAGTTCGAACAGGCGCAAACGGTCATCGGCGCGAGCGCGGCGATACGCGCACCAGGGCGAACCAGGATAAAGGCGCAGGTGCCCGTCCGGGTTGAGGCCGCGCACCAACTCGACATAGTTCGCCAACAGGGGTGGCAGATCGTCGCGCGCCCACAAGCGGCCAATGCCGGCTTCGTACTCGGCGTTCTTGCGCGCGTAGTCGCCGTGCAGGTCATAAATGCCCGCCCCGGCATGGCTATCGATATACCACCAGGGCTTGTCCTTCTGATTGAAATAGTCGAGCAGCGCGATCAGGACGGTGTGTTTGAGGACGTCGGCATGGTTGCCGGCGTGAAAGGCGTGGCGGTAGCTGAGCATGGGCGAAAGGGTAACATGCGCGCCCCCCTCTCCTTTTCATACGGTCCATGGCTATCCAGTGGTTCCCCGGTCACATGACGTCCGCGCGCAGACACGCGGCGGAAACCATGGCCAATATCGATGTGGTGATCGAAGTCCTCGATGCGCGCCTGCCGGAAGCCAGCAGCAATCCGCTGATCGCCGAACTGCGCGGCTTCCGCCAGCGCCCCTGCCTGAAACTGCTGAACAAGGCCGACCTCGCCGACCCGGCCGCCACCCAGGCCTGGTTGACCTTCTTAAGCACCCAGGAAAATGTCAAGGCGGTGGCGATCTCGGCCAAGAAGACGAACGACGTCGCCCGCCTGCCAGCCCTGTGCCAAGCCCTCGCGCCGCACCGCGACGACAACTTCAAGCCCCTGCGAATCATGATCATGGGCATCCCCAACGTCGGCAAATCCACCCTGCTCAACGCCCTGGTGAAACGCCGCGTCGCCGCCGTCGGCGACGAACCCGCCGTCACCAAATCGCAGCAGCGCATCGCCCTGACCCCCCGCCTCACCCTGGTCGACACCCCCGGCCTGATGTGGCCGAAGATCGAACATGACAGCGACGGCTACCTGCTCGCCATCGCCCACGCCATCGGCCGCAATGCGGTGATCGACGAGGACGTCGCCACCCACCTCGCCGGCCTCCTCCTCGCCCGCTACCCGGAAGCCCTCACCGCCCGCTACGGTCTGAAAACCGCCGAACTGGATGCCCCCGGCGTGCTGGAAGGCGTAGCGAGAAAGCGCGGCTGCCTGATCAAGGGACGCGGCGGCGAACTCGACCTGGAAAAAGCCGCCATGCAATTCCTCACCGACTTCCGCAATGGCGCCCTTGGCCGCATCAGCCTGGAAACGCCGGAAACCCGGAAAGCGATGCTGGCGGGACTGGCACCCCGGCACGAAGAAGCGCCGGAGGAATAAGCGCGGCGCTTTTTCTCCCCCCCGATCCGAGGGCTAGCGAAGTAATCGGCTCACAGCCGAAAATCGCGCAAAAAAACACCCGTAGGGTGCGCCGTGCGCACCATTGGATGTGGATCGGTGCGCACGGCGCACCCTACGGAATCAATGGGTTGCATGGCATTTATTGGGCGCAGCTACGCCGGCGGAAACCGCAATCGCGAGAAGCTGCGGCGATTCTGGATGGCTCGGCGCTCGATCTCGGCAGCTGAATCCAGCCAGCCGCGCTGTTCCAGAAACAGCAGAAAAGCGCGGGTGCTCACCTTGCGGGCGTTGTCCGGCAGCAGGAATCCGGCCCGCGCGATCTTGTGGTCATCGAACAGGAATACCCCGGTACGCGGTGAGATCCACCTTGAACAGCCAGAGGGTCAGCGCGGTAGGGCGGATGAGCCGGCGTCTTCTTGCCGGCGTTATCCGCCGCATGACAGGCATACGGCGGAAGGCGCGATGAAGCCGCTTTTCCGCCCTACCTCGCTTCGCCGGCATGGGCCAGAGCACGCAACAGGTCGGCGCGACCGGCGGGCGGTATCAGCGGTTGGGCTGACGCCAGGAAGCCCAACGCCATCGGTGCCGTTGTCGGGTTTCGTTCCTCGGCCCATCCCACCTTGTTTCAATCAAACCCATCGCCTTCCGCCAGCCGACTCCACGGCAGCACCGGCCAGTCGTTGCGTGGCTGGGCCTGAACGCCGCCGTAGATCACGCGGCCGTCTTCCAGTACATCGGGGAAGGCTCGCGCCAGGGTGGCCAGGCCACGGAAGTAATCCGGGTTGACGGTGGCGCCGGCCTTGATTTCGATGGCGCGGAAGCGGCGGCCGGAGGGAAGCAGCAGGTCCACTTCGTTGCCGGTGGCGTCGCGGTAGAAGTACATCTCGCCCGACTCGCCACGGTTGTATCGACGCTTCAGCGCTTCCATGACCACCAGGTTTTCGAACAGGCCGCCCAGGAGCGGGTCGCGCATCACCTGTTCCTGGGTGCGGATGCCAAGCAGCCAGCAAGCCAGGCCGACATCGTGGAAATACAGCTTGGGGCTTTTCACCAGCCGCTTGCCGGTGTTGGTGAACCAGGGCGGTAGCAGGTGGACGATGTAACTGGTTTGCAGGAGGTCCAGCCAGGCGCTGGCGGTGGCGTGGGAGACGCCGGCATCGTTGCCGAGACTGCTGAGGTTGAGCAGTTGCCCGACGCGGCCGGCGCAGAGCCGGACGAAGCGCTCGAAGCGGTGCAGGTCATGCACGGCGGTGAGCTGGCGCAGGTCGCGTTCCACGTAGGTGGTGAAGTAATCGCCCAGGGCCTGGGCGGGGTCCAGGCCACGGTCGTGGATGCGCGGATAGAAGCCGGTGAGCAGCGTCTGCGCGAGTTCGCCCAAGGGTGTGATGCGCGTGCTCTCCGCCAGGGTGAAGGGAAGCAGGCGCAGCACGGCGGTGCGCCCCGCGAGCGACTGGCTGACCCGCGACATCAATTCGAACTGCTGGCTCCCGGTGAGGATGAAGCGGCCGGGCGTGGGGTCGCTATCCACCATGCCTTGCAGGTACGAAGGCAGTTCCGGCGCACGCTGGATTTCGTCGAGGATGGCGCCGCCCGCCACCCCCTGAAGAAACCCGCGCGGATCTTCGGCGGCAAAGCGGCGGGTATCCGGGTCTTCCAGGGTGATGTAGGGCTTGTCCGGGAAAAGCATGCGGCAAAGCGTGGTTTTGCCGCTCTGGCGCGGCCCGGTGAGGGTAACCACCGGGTATCGGCCGGCCAGTCTTTGCAGCAGGGGGGTGATGTCGCGGGGAATCATGCGCCTATTCTAGGCGCGCCATGCAGATTGAAGAAATTAGTTTGCATTTGCACAAAACAACCAGGGACGGGTGGCACGAAACAGAAAGACACCGGCTGGAAGCCGGCGCTACACGGGGGTTCGCCGCGCGAACTTTGCTCCCAGCCGCTCCATATACAAATAAATCACTGGCGTCAGGTACAGCGTGAGGAACTGCGACAGCGCCAGGCCGCCGACCACGGCCAGCCCCAACGGCCGGCGGATTTCGGCGCCGGCGCCCCAGCCGATGGCGATGGGGAGGGTGCCGGCGAGGGCCGCGAGAGTGGTCATCATGATCGGGCGGAAGCGCACCAGGCAGGCTTCGCGGATGGCGTCCGCCGCCGCCAGGCCGTCGCGGCGCTGCTGGCTCAAGGCGAAGTCGATCATCATGATGGCGTTCTTCTTGACGATGCCGATGAGCATGATGATGCCGACGAAGGCGTAGAGGCTGAGATCGACCTTGAACAGCCAGAGGGTGAGCAAGGCGCCCAGCCCGGCGGCGGGAAGGCCGGAAAGGATGGTGAGGGGGTGGACGAAGCTCTCGTAAAGAATCCCGAGCACCAGGTAGACCACCAACACCGCGACCAGCAGTAGCAAACCCAGCCCTTTCTGTGAGGCCTCGAAGGCTTGCGCCGTGCCTTGCAGGCTGCTGGTGAGCGAGGCGGGGAGGCGCAGTTCCTGTTCCAGCGCCCGGATCCGCTCCACCGCCGTGCCCAGCGACACGCCCGGTTGCAGGTTGAAGGAAAGGGTGACCGAGGGCAGTTGCCCCTGGTGGTTGAGGGTGAGGGCCTGTGAGGCGCGGGTGGCTTGCGCCACGCTGTCGAGCGACACCAGGGCGCCGCTCGATGAACGCACATGCAGGCGCGCAAGGGTGTTGGGGTCTTCCTGGAATTCCGGGGCGAGTTCCAGGATGACCTGGTACTGGTTGCTGGCGCCGTAGATGGTGGAAATCTGCCGCGCGCTGAAGGCGCTTTGCAGGGCGTCTTCCACCTGGCCGAAGGTCAAGCCCAGCGCGGCGAGCTTGTCGCGGTCCACTTCCAGCGCCAGCACCGGGCTCTTGTTGTTGAGGTTGCTGTTGACGTCCTCGAAGCCGGGCAGTTTGCGCAGGCGCGCGAGCAGCACGTCGGTCCAGTGATACAGCTCGTCCAGGTCGGTGTCTTGCAGGGTGTATTGATACAGGCCGGTGGTGGACTGGCCACCCAGGCTGATCGGCGGCGGGTTCTGCAGCGACACCTTGATGCCGGGCACGGCGGCCAGTTTGGGGCGCAGCTTCTGGATAATCTCGTCGGGCGTCATCTTGCGTTCAGCGTTCGGCTTCAGGCGCAGCAGCAGGATGCCGCTGTTGGGCGTGATGCGGGAGCCGCCGGAGCCGACCACGGACATCAGAATTTCGATGTTGGGGTCGCTCGCGGCGATGGCGGCCACCGCGCGCTGGCGTTCCACCATGCTGGCGAAGGAGGTATCCGGCGCGCCCTCGGTACGGCCGAGGATGCGGCCGCTGTCGCCGCTGGGCAGGAAATCCTTGGGGATTTCCCGGTACAGGATGACGCTGCCGACGATGCTGAGAAAAAAAACGGCGAGCACCCCGCGCGGGTGCGCCAGGCTCCAGGCGAGGCTGACCCGATAACCTTCCAGCAGGCGCGCGAAAGCGTTCTCGAACAGCCAGTACAGCTTGTTGTGTTGCTCGCGCTTCTCGTGCCGCAGATAGCGGCTCGCCAGCATCGGCGTCAATGTCAGGGAGACGAAGCCGGACACCAGGATGGCGGCGGAAATGGTCACCGCGAACTCGTGCAGCAGGCGGCCGATGAGGCCGCCCATGAACATCACCGGAATGAACACGGCAACCAGCGACAGGGTCATGGAGACGAGGGTGAAGCCGATCTCGCGGGCGCCATGAATCGCCGCGTCGAACGGGCTTTCCCCCGCCTCCACATGGCGCACGATGTTTTCCAGCATAACGATGGCATCGTCCACCACGAAGCCCACCGACAAGGTGAGCGCCAGCAAGGAGAGGTTGTCCAGGCTGAAGCCCAGGGCGTACATGGCGGCGAAGGTGCCGATCACGGAAATCGGCAGCGCCAGGGCGGGGATGGCGGTGGCCGAGAGGTTGCGCAGAAACAGCAGAATCACCAGCACCACCAGGCAGCCGGCCAGAATCAGGGTGAACTGCACGTCGTTCACCGATTCGTGGATGGAGACACTGCGGTCGTAGAACACGGAAAGCTGGATCGAGGCCGGCAGCTTCTCCTGGAACGCCGGCAGGATGGCCTTGATGGCCGCCACCGTGGCGATGGTGTTGGCACCCGGCTGGCGCTGGATGGCGAGGATGATGGCGCGTTGGTCGCCGTTTTTGTCGACGATCCAGTTGGCGCGGCGGTTGTCCTCCACGTCGTCACGCACCCGCGCCACCTCGTCCAGGCGCACCGGCGCGCCGTTCTTCCAGGCGACGATCAGCGGCCGGTAGGCGGCGGCGTCCTCCAGTTGGCCGTTGGCGCGCAGGGCGAAAGTCTGCTTCGCCCCTTCCAGGTTGCCGATCGGCTGGTTGACGTTGGCGGAGGCCACCGCCTGATGCAGTTCGTCAATGCCGATGCCGCGCGCGGCGAGCGCGTTCGGGTCGGCGTGGATGCGCACGGCGTATTTCTGCTCGCCGTAGATCAGCACCTGCGCCACGCCGGGAATGGTGGAAATGCGCTGCGCCAACTGGGTCGAGGCGTACTCGTTCACCGCCGGCAGCGGCAGCGTGTCCGAGTGCATGGCGAGGTAGAAGATCGGCGAGTCGGCCGGGTTCACCTTGCGGAACGAAGGCGGCGTCGGCATCTCCGACGGCAGCTTGCGCAGCGCGGCGGCGATGGCCGCCTGCACATCCTGGGCGGCGGCGTCGATGTCGCGGTCGAGGCTGAATTGCAGGGTGACCGAAGTGGCGCCGCGCGCGCTCACCGAACTCATGTTGTCCAGCCCGGCGATGCTGGAGAACTGCGCCTCCAGCGGCGTCGCCACCGCCGCCGCTATGGTCTCCGGCGAAGCGCCGGGGAGGCTGGCGCTCACCGAAATCGTGGGGAAATCCACGCTCGGCAGTTCCGATACCGGCAGGGCGCGGTAGGCAATGACGCCGAAGATCAGAAACGCCGCCATCAGCAGCGAGGTCATCACCGGACGGCGGATACAGAGTTCGGGGAGTTGCATGGAGGGCGCCAGGCGTTACTGTGAAACAACCGGCAGCGAAACCCTGGGTAGGATGTGGCGAGACGCCGGCGCCACAAAGTGCGTCCTCATCCCTTGCCTCCCGGCTTCTTCACTTTCACCTTGGCGCCGGGCGTCAGCCGGGAATGGCCGTCGGTCACCACCGTTTCGCCGCTGGCGAGGCCTTTGCCGATGGCGGCCAGGCCGTCGCGCACCTGGGCAATCTCCACCTTGCGCACTTGCGCGCCGCCCTCCCCGTTCAGCACATACACGAACGCCCCCTCCGGCCCCTGTTGCACCGCCTCGGCGGGCACCACCACGGCATTGCGCAGGGTGTCCAGGAGCAGGCTGACGCTGAGGAACTGGCCGGGCGCCAGGCCGCTGTCGGCATTGGCGCCGTCGTTGGCGCCGTCGTTGGCTATCTCGGCCTTCATGCGCAACGTGCCGGTGGCGGAGTCCACCGCGTTGTCGAGGAACACGACCTTGCCGGGCGCCTGCTTGCCACCGGGCACGCCAACCTTCACCCACAAAACCCCCTTGGCCTGGGCAGCGCGGATCGCCGGCAGGTGTTTTTCCGGCACGGCAAAGCTGACGTACAAGGGCCGCACCCGGTTGAGCACCGCCAGCACCGTTTCGTTGATCTTCACCGTCGCCCCCGGATACACCAGTTTGGCACCCGCCACCCCGGTGAACGGCGCGCGAATGTGGGTGTAGGAAAGTTGCAGTCGCGCCAGTTCCAGTGCCGCCTGGTCGGCTTGCAGAACGGCGCTCGCGGCGGCGGCATCGGCGCGCATCTGCGCGACTTTTTCCTGGGAAACGAACTGTTGTTCGAGCAGGGACTGATAGCGCGCGGCATCCGCCCGCGCCTTGTCCAGCAAGGCCTGATCGCGTGCCAGGTTGGCCTCGGCCTGTCTCACGCGGGCCTGGAAGTCGGCCGGATCCAGCTTAACCAGCAGCGTGCCCGCCGCGACCGGCTTGCCCTCGGCGAAGGGCACGGCCAGCACCTGGCCATCGACGCGGGCTTTCAGGGTGACGGTTTCATAAGCCTCACCACGGCCGACCACCTCCAGCGTCACCGGCAGGTCGCGGATGACGGCCTGGGCCACGGTGACCGGCACCGGGGGCGGCGGCTTCTTGGCCCGATCGGTCGATTCCGAGGGCTTGTAACCCCAGTACGCCGCGCCGGCCACGATAGCGAGTAGTAGTAGTAGCAAACCCCTGTGTTTCATCACATCTCCGAGGCTGCGCGAGAGGAAAACTACACCTTGTGATACACCTCGGCACCCTGTTTCACGAACTCCACCGACTTGATTTCCATGCCTTTCTCCAGCGCATCGGCTTCCGAGACACCCTGTTTCGCGGCGAAATCGCGCACATCCTGGGTGATTTTCATGGAGCAGAAATGCGGGCCGCACATGGAGCAGAAGTGGGCGACCTTGGCGGAATCTTTCGGCAGGGTTTCGTCGTGGAATTCGCGCGCCTTGTCCGGGTCGAGGCCGAGGTTGAACTGGTCGGCCCAGCGGAACTCGAAGCGCGCTTTCGACAAGGCGTTGTCGCGGATCTGGGCGCCGGGGTGGCCCTTGGCGAGGTCGGCGGCATGGGCGGCCAGCTTGTAGGTGATGATGCCTTCCTTGACGTCGTTCTTGTCCGGCAGGCCGAGGTGCTCCTTCGGCGTCACGTAGCAGAGCATGGCGGTGCCGTACCAGCCGATCTGGGCGGCGCCGATGGCGCTGGTGATGTGGTCGTAGCCGGGCGCGATGTCGGTGGTGAGGGGCCCAAGCGTGTAGAACGGCGCTTCGTCGCACCATTCCAGTTGCAGGTCCATGTTTTCCTTGATCAGGTGCATGGGCACATGGCCGGGGCCTTCGATCATCACCTGCACGTCGTGCTTCCAGGCCACTTGCGTGAGTTCGCCCAGGGTCTTCAATTCGCCCAGTTGCGCTTCGTCGTTGGCGTCAAAAATCGAGCCGGGACGCAGGCCATCGCCCAGGCTGAAGGCGACGTCGTAGGCCTTCATGATTTCGCAGATTTCCTCGAAGCGGGTGTAGAGGAAACTTTCCTGGTGGTGCGCCAGGCACCACTTGGCCATGATCGAGCCGCCGCGCGAGACGATGCCGGTCATCCGGTTGGCGGTCATCGGCACGTAGCGCAGCAGCACGCCGGCATGGAGGGTGAAGTAATCGACGCCCTGCTCGGCCTGCTCGATCAGGGTGTCGCGGAACATTTCCCAGGTGAGTTCTTCCGCGCGGCCGTCCACTTTTTCCAGCGCCTGATAAATCGGCACCGTGCCGATGGGCACCGGCGAGTTGCGGATGATCCATTCGCGGGTTTCGTGGATGTTCTTGCCGGTGGACAGATCCATCACCGTGTCGCCGCCCCAGCGAATCGACCAGGTCATCTTGTCCACTTCCTCGTTGATCGAAGAACCGAGTGCCGAGTTGCCGATGTTGGCGTTGATCTTCACCAGGAAATTGCGGCCGATAATCATCGGCTCGGTTTCCGGGTGGTTGATGTTGGCGGGGAGGATGGCGCGGCCGCGGGCGATCTCGCTGCGCACGAACTCGGGGGTGATTTCGTCAGGGATGCTGGCACCGAAGTTCTGGCCGGCGTGCTGCCGGCCCATCAGGTTGGCCAGTTTTTCACCCTGTGGGCCGGTGGCACGCAAGGCGGCGAGGTATTCCTGGCGGTGCATGTTCTCGCGAATAGCGACGTATTCCATTTCCGGCGTGATGATGCCCCGTCGGGCATAGTGCATCTGGCTGACATTCATCCCGGCCCTGGCGCGGCGCGGCTGCCGATGCAGGCCGGGGAAGCGCAGGCGAGCGAGGTCGTCCATGTCGGCTCGGCTGCGGCCGTATTCGGAGGACAGGCCGGGCAGCATTTCCGTATCGCCGCGCTCTTCGATCCACTTCTGGCGCAGTGCGGGCAGGCCCTGGCGGATGTCGATTTTTACCGCCGGGTCGCCATAGGGGCCGGAACAGTCGTAGACGAAGATCGGGGGGTTCCGCTCGCCGAGAGGGTTGTCGAATGAGCCGGTGGGCGTGTCGGCCTGGGAAATCTCCCGCATCGGCACCTGGATATCCGGCCGGCTGCCTGCGACATAAAACTTGCGCGAATTCGGCAGCGGCTGGATGGCGGCCTCATCGACATGGGCGTCGGCGGCAAGGAAGGGGGCGGATTTTGGCAAGGCGGCGTTCATGAAGCGCTCCAACAGAGAAAAATCGCAAGGAGCGCAGGCGGGGCCTTAACGCTTCCCTACGCCGGCGTGGCCCGGATCAGGTTCCAAGGGTGTGATCTCAGCCGTCCTGGAAGGTTGTGACGGCACCCCTAACGTGGCCCGGAAACTAGCCGAAAGCGGTGGGTAAAACAACCACTTCGGATGTAGGCGCCGGGAGTTGTAGTGCAGGCTGAGCGTGGCTGTTGCCGCTTCAGCGGCTTACAGCCACGGCCTGCCTGCGCTACAACGGCCCGCTTCGCTTGATCGCCTCGGCACAGGCCGCGCCGATGCCGGCGGGGCTGGCCGCCACCACCACACCGGCAGCTTCCAGGGCGGCGATCTTCTCCGCTGCCGTGCCCCTGCCACCGGCGATGATGGCGCCGGCATGGCCCATGCGTTTGCCCGGCGGCGCGGTCTGGCCGGCGATGTAACCGGCCACCGGCTTGGTGACGTGAGACTGGATGTATTCCGCCGCTTCTTCCTCGCGGCTGCCGCCGATCTCACCGACCAGGACGATGGCTTCGGTTTCCGGATCGGCCTGGAATAGGGCCAGACAGTCGATGAAATCCAGCCCCTTGATCGGGTCGCCGCCGATGCCCACGCAAGTGGTCTGGCCCAGCCCCAAACGGGTGGTCTGGAACACCGCTTCGTAGGTCAGCGTGCCGGAGCGCGAGACGATGCCGACGCGGCCGCGCTGGTGGATGAAGCCGGGCATGATGCCGATCTTGCATTCCCCCGGCGTGATGATGCCGGGGCAGTTGGGGCCGATCAACACCGTGCCGTTGCCGCCGCTGTTGGCCCTTATGGCCGCCTTCACGTTAATCATGTCGCGCACCGGAATGCCCTCGGTGATGCAGACAATCACCCGGATGCCGGCATCCGCCGCTTCCAGAATGCCATCGGCGGCGAAACCGGCAGGCACATAGATGACCGAGGCATCGGCGCCGGTTTCCTTCACCGCGTCCTTCACCGTATTGAATACCGGGCGATCAAGGTGAATCTGGCCACCCTTGCCGGGGGTGACGCCACCGACCATGTGGGTGCCGTAGGCAATCGCCTGTTCCGAGTGGAAGGTGCCTTGTTTGCCGGTGTAGCCCTGGCAAATCACTTTGGTTTCTTTGTTGACGAGGATGCTCATGTTGAAATCCGTCCGGGTTCGTCATTCCCGCGAAAGCGGGAATCCAGTTCGCACATCAATAAAATCAATCAGATAAAGCTCTGGGTTCCCGCCTTCGCGGGAACGACGGCGCTATATGGCTGCTGGCTCTTCAGCCGATACCCGCTCCGCGAGTACTTCGGCGCGTGACATGGCTTCATCGGCGCTTGCGCCATAAGCCATCACACCGGGCAATTCAGGCACTTCGGCCAGCCAGCGGCCATCTTCCTCAAGCTCGTATTCGATATGAAAGTTCATGCCGATCCTCCTTCAGGGTTGGGTTGCGGCCACGGCCTGCCGCGCCGCTTCGTTCAAATCGTTGCTGGCGATGATCGGCAGGCGAGTGGTGGTAACTGAGTCCGCCACCGCGTCGGCCAGCATCTTGCGGCCCAATTCCACATTGGTGCCTTCCAGGCGCACCACCACGGGGATGGCCACCCCCACCTCCTTCACGGCGTCGATCACCCCCTGGGCGATGATGTCGCAGCGCATGATGCCGCCGAAGATGTTGATCAGGATGGCCTTCACGTTGGGGTCAGAAAGGATGATCTTGAACGCCTGCGCCACCGTGGCCGCCGTGGCGCCGCCACCGACATCGAGGAAGTTGGCGGGTTGGCCGCCGGAGAGTTTGATCAGATCCATCGTCGCCATCGCCAGCCCCGCGCCGTTGACCATGCAGCCGATGTTTCCATTCAGCGCGATGTAGTTGACGTCGTGGGCGTGCGCCTCGGCTTCCTTGGGGTCGATCTGCGATTCGTCAGCGATCTCGGCCAGCGCCTTCTGCCGGTAGAGCGCGTTGTCTTCCACGCCCATCTTGCAGTCGAGCGGCACGATGCGGCCGTCAGCAGTGACGATCAGCGGGTTGATTTCCAGCAACGCCAAGTCTTTTTCCAGGAACACGCGGTACAAGGTCTTCACCAGCTTCACGAAGGCGCCGACCTGTTCGCCGGCCAGCCCCAGGCCAAAAGCCAGGTTGCGGCCCTGGTAATCCATCAGGCCGGTGACGGGGTTGACCCACTCTTTCAGAATCTTCTCCGGCTCGCTGCGCGCGACTTCCTCGATCTCCATGCCGCCAGAAGCTGAGGCGACCAGGCCAATGCGTTCGGCGGCGCGATCGACGGTGATCGACAAATACAACTCGCGGACGATGGGCAGGGTTTCCTCGATCAACAATTGATTGACCGGCTGGCCGTCGGGCGCGTTCTGGTAGGTGGTAAGGCGACTTCCCAACAGCGACGCGGCCGCGGCACTGAGCTCATCAATCGAGCGGCACAACTTCACGCCCCCCGCCTTGCCGCGCCCGCCGGCGTGAATCTGCGCCTTCGCCACCCACGCCTCGCCGCCCAGTTCGGCGGCGGCTGAAGCGCATTGATCGGCGTTCGTGATGACCACGCCACGCGGCGTGGCAATGCCATAGTCGCGCAACACGGACTTGGCCTGATATTCGTGGAGGTTCATGAGTCGGTCAGGAAAAAGGATTGAACACCGGCACGCCGGTGGCTTGGAAATGCCGAACGTTGCGGGTTACCACGGTTAATCCGTGTTCTTGCGCGGTAGCGGCGAGAAGCAGGTCGGCGCCGTCGTTACCCAGGGTGGCGGAGCGTCGCCCCCAGCGCCGGGCAATGCCGAGATCGACGGTCAGAAGACGGTCGGCATAAAGATGCAGCAAACGATCCAGCCACTCGGCCAGGATCGCGGCGAAATCCGGGTTGACCTCGCTCGATCTCAGCGACGCTGACCACGCTCAAATACAGGTCAGTTGCGCGCTGTTCGTCGATCCAGCGCACCAGACCGGGGTTGCGCTCGCGTTTGCGCAATTCGGAAAGGATCACGGTATCGAGCAAAAACATCAAAACGCCACATCCCTGAGGGCCGGCCCGGTAGATGGGAATTCGCCGTCATCCTGCGGCATCGCCAGCAACAACTCGTTGAAGCCCGGCGCGTCCTCACGGTCACAGCCGCGCAGCCGCTCATACTCCGCCGCCGAAAGCACCACCACCGCCGGCCGCCCACGCCGGCTGACCCGCTGCGCCTCTCCCGCCAGGGCGGCATCCACCACTGCGCTGAAACGGTTCTTGGCTTCCTGCAAAGACCAGTCGGGGGATTTCATGGGCAGCGAGATGGCTAGTTGAACTAGCCAGGATGATGGGTTACCCGTTCCGGGCCGTCAACCGATGAACCAGGGCAGGCCGCATCTGGTACCTGCGCGGCCATGAGACCCGACTTTGACACTTCCAAGGCACATTTTCGAGGACAGCCCAGTGCTGGCGCGGGTTTCTAGGGAGTAAAAGCAAAAATGCCTAGTCACATGGATTGTTGCTGAGCGCTGCACCAGGCCGCTACCATTGGGGCCATGTACCTACGAGAGAGCAAACAACGACGAGCCGATGGCAGCGTCGTCACCTA
>Ga0210044_10005304_pt1 | contig 17482 bp, 17 predicted proteins | sample CryGey13umfilter_2_FD_183959 | JGI IMG/M metagenome (GOLD analysis project Ga0210044, IMG submission 183959) | Groundwater microbial communities from aquifer in Utah, USA - Crystal Geyser 4/9/14 3 um filter (SPAdes) (version 2) | ecosystem: Environmental > Aquatic > Deep subsurface >... | reverse complement strand
CCCGCCGTCCCGATCAGGCGGCGGAACCTCCTGCGGCCGAACCGCCGCGCCCCGTCCTCGATCCGCACGCGGGCGTAATACGACACGGCGCGAAGCTCCCACGGATCCGGCGGATCCGACAGCGGCAGCAGGGTGGACAGGACGACCACCCCCGTCGCAATGGAAACCGACTCCCCATCCAGGGGCCCGAAGGCGAACTCGGTGCTTCCGCCGCCGATGTCCATCGTCACGTCTCCCGTCCTGCCCGTCACCGCCTGACGGATCCCCTCCCAGGTGAGGCGGGCCTCCTCGGCCGGGTCGATCGCCTCGACGTCGATCCCCCCGGCCGCGGCCGCCTCGAGGAAGTCTGCGCGATTCTCGGCCTCGCGCAGGCAGGCGGTGCCGCACGCCCGGTACGCCGCGACCCGCCGGCGCCCCATTTCCTTCCGAAACTCCCGAAGGACGCGGAGCCCCGCCGCGAACTCCGCATCGCCGATCCGGCCGGTTTCCCTCAGGGAGCGTCCCAGGCCGACGATCGACCGCCGCCGCGCGACGGGGACGATCCGCCGCCCGACGCGTTCCGCGACGAGCATCCGGATCGTGTTCGTCCCGATATCAATCGCCGCCAGTCGACGCAACCGGTTCGCCTTTCTCCATCGATGCGATGGAACCCTCTCCGTCCGACCGCTCCAGAACCCCGATGACGCTGGCCCCGTACAGGTACGCCGCCGAGAAGAGGTAGGCAACGATTATAAAACAAATGATACCGAACAAGGAACCGTAAAGTAGATTCAAGTTGCTGAATTTCCTGACGTAAAAGATGAATCCGAACCTGATTCCCTGCAGGAGGGACAGGAAGATCACGGTTCCGATGAACGCGTTGCGAAGCCGGATTTTTCCCGGGGAGAGGTACCGGTAGCTCAAGACGCTCCCCAGCAGCAGGATATCCACCATGATGAAATCCGCGACCAGCTGCATGATGCCCCTGAACGCGTAGTCTGCCTGCGCGGACATCCCTTTCGTGAGGTAGAAGAGCCCGTCCCACAGGGGCGGCACGATCATCGCCGCGGCGGTCAGGACGATCAGGACGACCACGAAGACGACGTGGAACCCGATGGAGCGCCAGATCCGCTTCTGGCGCTTGCTCCTTATCATCACCGAGAGCGCCGTGTGGACCGCTTCCGTCGCCGAGAAGGAGGAAAAGAGGAGCAGCACCGTTCCGAGAATCCCGAAGGTGGCCCCCGCCTCCATCAATTTCCGAAGATTCGGAACGAGCACCCGCGCGCCGTACGGGAACGTGTTGCTCAGGATCTTCGTGAGTTGCGCGAACGGAAGGTCGCTCTTCCCGATGATCCAGCCGACGGCCGCGAAGGCGAGGAAGAGGACCGGGATCGCGGAGAGCAGGATGTTGAACGCGATGGCGGCGCTGTAGACCGGTCCGTGGTTCCGGAAGAAGATCGCCGCTCCCTCCGTAACGGGCCGGAACGCCCTCGACGCCCGGCGGATCATCGCTCCCGGTAGACGATGCGGACGGGCGACCCCTCGAAGCCGAAGCGGTCGCGGATCTTGTTCTGCAGGTAGCGGGTGAACGAGTCCGGGATTCCCTTGCGGTTCTTCACGAAAACGGCGAAGGAGGGCGGGGCGACCCCTACCTGCGTCATGTAGAATGCGCGGTTCCTCCCTTGCGGGGACGGGATCGGGACGGTGTAGAGGAACGACTGCGCCATCCGGTTCAGCAGGCCGGTCGGGACGCGAAGTCGGAAGTTCGCGCTCGCCTCCTCGATCTTCCGGAAGAGTTGCTGGAATCCTTTCCCGGAAACGGCCACCGTGGGGACGACGGGCGCCCAGGAAGCGTATTCGAGTCCTTCGGCGATCGTTCGCAGCCCCTTCCTGCGCGCCTCCTCCGTGGTCCACCCGTCGGCCTTGTTCGCGGCGACGACCACCGCGCGCTCCTCGTCGAGGATGTAGCGCAGCACCTGCCGGTCCTGGTGGGTGAGCCCCCCGGGGCCGTCGATCACAAGGATCGCGAGGTTGCACCGCCGGATCGAGTCGAGGCTCTTCATCACGGAGAAGATCTCGACCGCGCCCTCGGTCTTCCGCTTCGCGCGGATCCCCGCGGTGTCGATCAGCAGGTACTCCCTTCCGTCCCGCTCCACCTTCACGTCGATCGCGTCCCGCGTGGTGCCGGGGATCTCCGAGGCGATGACCCGCTCGAACCCCGCCAGCGTGTTGACGAGGGTCGACTTTCCCACGTTCGGCCGCCCCACCACGGCGATCCGCGGAAGGGCGGGGTCCGCAACGTTCGTCGCCTCCCCGACGTTCTCCCGGGCGGGAATCCGCGCGACGATCGCCTCGAGCAGTTCGGATACCCCCGTGCCGTGCTCGGCGGAAACGGAATGGATCGTTTCGACCGAGAGCGCGTGAAACTGGGAAACGCCTTCCCTGCCCTCTTTCGCGTCCACCTTGTTCGCGGCGAGCAGGAACGGTTTTTCCCGCTCGCGCAGCATCCCGGCGATCTCCTTGTCGAGGGGAAGCAGACCGTCGCGGGAGTCGACCAGGAAGACGACCAGGTCGGACTCGTAGACCGCCCGAAGGACCTGCCCGCGGATCTTCGGAAGAAGATCGTCTCCCCCTCCCCCCGTCATGTATCCGCCGGTGTCCAGGAGAAGAAAATCGCGACCGTCGTATTCCACCGGCTCGGCGACGAGGTCCCGCGTGATCCCCGGCTGGTCGAACGTGATGGCGCGCCGTTTCTTCGCCATCCGGTTGAAGAGGGTGGATTTTCCCACGTTCGGGCGCCCCACCAGCGCCACCGTGAACTCAGCCCGGCTCATATCCGAGATGCCTCAACATGGATTCGCTCCTCGACCAGTCCCGCTCCACGACGACGAACAGTTCCAGGTAGATCCGCGATCCCGTCTCCTTCTCCAGCTCGAGACGCGCCGCGGTGCCGACCTTCTTGAGGAAGGCGCCGCCCTTCCCGATCACGATCCCTTTCTGGGACTCGCGTTCCACGAGAATCTCGGCCCGGATGCGGATCAGGTTCTTCTCCGGCTCTTCGTTGTATTCGTCGACCCGCACGGCGATGCTGTAGGGGATCTCCTCGTCGAGCCCCTCGAAGAGCTTCTCCCGGATCACTTCCTTGGCGATGAAGCGCATCGGGAGGTCGGTCAGGTCCTCTTCGGGGTAGAATGCCGGGCCCTCCGGCAGCCGCGCAAAGAGCGCGGTCACGAACGCCTCCACGCCCTCCCCTTTCGTCGCGGTGACGAGGAACGACGCGGCGTAGAAATCGTCCCGCGTGAGATTCTTCCGCATCTCGTCGGCCGCAGACCGACCGATCCGGTCGACCTTGTTCACAACGAGGATACGAGGGACCGGGATCTTTTCGAGGATCCCGCGGACCATGGCGTCCTCGGGGCCTTTCCCCGTCGGACGGTCGTCGACCACGTGCGCGACGATGTCTGCCTCTTCGCCGATCCGGCAGGCGGTGCGGACCATGTGGGAGTTGAGCGCCTTCGTCGGCTTGTGGATCCCCGGGCTGTCGAGGAAGACGATCTGCCCCCGCGTCCCGGTGAGGATCCCCGCGATCCGGTCACGCGTCGTCTGCGGCTTCCGCGTGACGATCGCGACCTTGGCGCGCACGATCCGGTTGAGCAAGGTCGATTTTCCGACGTTGGGGCGGCCCAGCAGGGCGACGAAGCCGGATTTCGGGTTCATGGGGCGCCCCGGCCGGCGGCCATGAGAATCGAGATCGTCTTCGCCGCCGCGTCCATCTCCGCCTCCTTGCGGGTCGTTCCGCTCCCCTCGGCCGGCGGCTGCCCTTTCACGCGGACCTCTACCCGGAAGAGCCGGTCGTGCGGTGGCCCGTCGGCGGAGAGGAGCGCGTACTCCGGCAGGGGCGAATGCTCTCCCTGGCACCACTCCTGCAAGCGCGATTTCGCGTCGAACCCGGCGACCAGCGCGCCCATCAGGTCCGGAAGCCGGAACCTGCCCCGCACGAACCGGAGGGCCGCGTCGTGTCCGCCGTCGAGGAAGATCGCCCCGATCACCGCCTCCACCGCGTCCGCCGCCATCTTCCGGGTGACTCCCGCCCCCTTCCGCCGGACGGAAGGGTCGATCCGCAGCGACGCCGGGACGCCGATCCGGTCCGCCACCTTCGCCAGGTTCCGGTTGTTGATGACCGAGGCGCGCGCCTTGGTGAGCACGCCCTCCCCCGCCAGCGGAAGGATCCGGAACATCTCCTGCGCCACGCAGAGGTTCAGTACCGCGTCCCCGAGGAACTCGAGCCGCTCGTACGACCGCTTCCCTTCCTCGTGCCCGGGGGCGGAGCCGTGCCTCAGCGCCTCCTCCAGCAGATCCTTCGCTCCGAACCGGTACCCGATCCGTTCCTCGAACGCGGAAAACGTCAAACGGGCGTCCCCTCCAGGTGGTCGCCGCGAACGGCGTCGATCCGCACGGGGATCAGGTCCCCCCGCGCGCCGACCGCCGCGCGGAATGCCGCCTCGGCGTAATTTTCCGTGATACCGCGCATCTCCCCGGTCTCCGGGTCGCTCGCCGACGCCGCGACGACGAGGGTTTTCCCGACCTGCCTCGCAAGGTACGCCCTTCGCATCGCGGAGTCCGCCGCCCGGAGGCGCGCGACCCTCCGTGTCTTCTCCGCCGGGATCACGTCGTCCGTCCATCCCGCGCTCTCGGTCCCCGGACGGGGGGAGTAGGGAAAGACGTGCAGGTAGCTCAACGGGGTGTCGCGGATCAACCGGACCGTCTCCGCGAAATCGTCCGACGTCTCGCCGGGGAACCCGGCGAGCACGTCGGCACCCAGCCGGATCCCCGGGACCTCGGCGGCGAGCAAAACCAGTCTCTCACGATACTGCCTCGCCGTATACGGCCGCCGCATCCGAAGCAGGACCCGGTCGGAGCCGCTCTGCAGCGGAACGTGCAGGTGCGGGCAGAGACGGCCCTGCGTCGAAAGGAGGGAAACGAGCGCCGACGTGACCTCACGGGGCTCGATGGAGCCCAGCCGGAACCGGCACTCCGAGGTCGCCCCGAGAAGCGCCGCGACGAGCGCCGCGAGCCCGTCCCGTTCCCCGCGATCGGCCCCGTACCCCCCCGCGTGGATCCCGGTAAGGACGATCTCCCGGGCGCCGTCCCCTTCCGCCCGGACCGCGCGCTCGACGATCTCCCGTCGCGTCAGGGACCGTCCGGCTCCCCGCGCCTTCGGCACGACGCAGTAGGCGCACGCCGCGTCGCACCCGTCCTGGATCTTCAGGAATACGCGGCTGTGCCCCAGCAGGCGGTCGGCCGCGAAATCGGATAGTTCCTCGTCGGACGATGCCGCGTCCCCGGCCAGGGAGCGAAGCAGGCGCGGCAAGGTGGACGGTTCCCGGATCCCGACCCAATGGTCCACCTCGGGTACGGACGCCCGGGCATCGGGGGTCGTTTCGGCGAAGCAGCCGGTCATCACCAGGATCGCTCCCGGATGCTCCCGGCGCAGCCTGCGGGCCGTCGCCCGGCTGTCCCGGGCGGCCCGGTGGGTGACGGTGCAGCTGTTGATGACCAGGACGTCGGCGGGAGCTCCGCCCTCCACCACCTCGAACCCGGCATGGGCGGCCTGGGCGAGGATCGACGCGGAGTCTGCGAAGTTCGCCCTGCAGCCGACGGTTACGACCGTGAGGCGTCCGCGCATTCGATCCAGCCCCCGCCCAGCACCTCGTCCCCGTCGTAGAGGACAAGGGCCTGCCCCGGGGTCACGCTGCGCTGGGGCGTGTCGAAGACGACCTCGAGGCGATCGCCCGTCGCCCGCACCGCGCACGGCGCCCCGGGGTGGTGATACCGCACCCGGGCCGTAGCGCGGAAATCCTTCCCGGGGGGAGTGCCGGCGACGAAGGTCGCGGCGATGACCGTCGCCCCCCCGGAAAACGTCTCCCCGTCGCTGCCGAGGACGATCTCGTTCTTCTCCGCGTCGATCGCCACGACGTACAGTGGTTCCTTCGAGGCGATCCCGAGCCCTTTGCGCTGCCCGACCGTGTAGCCGAGGATCCCCTTGTGGTTCCCCAGGAAGTTCCCTTCCCGGTCGACGAACCGCCCGCGGTCTTCCCTGATTCCCCGGTTCTCGAGGAACCGGGTGTAGGAGGCGTCGGTGACGAAGCAGATGTCCTGGCTCTCCCGCTTCTCGTACACCGGCAACCCCGCCTCGAGGGCGATCCCGCGCACCTTCTCCTTCATCATCTCCCCCACGGGGAACCGGATCCGCCGCAGCCGGTCGGAATCGAGCGAATAGAGGAAGTACGACTGGTCCTTCCCGGCGTCCGGCGAGGCGAAGAGTCGGCATCGTCCGTCGGGTTCCCTGCGGATGACCGCGTAATGCCCCGTGGCGACCCCTTCCGCACCCAGCTCGTCGGCCTTGCGCAGCAGCGCGCGGAATTTCAGGTGCTCGTTGCACAGGATGCACGGGTTCGGCGTGCGGCCCGCCTGGTACTCCCGGACGAACGGGTCGATCACCTCCCTGCGAAACTCGTCCCGCAGGTTCAGGACGTAGTACGGGATTCCGAGGATGTCGCAGACGCGCCGTGCGTCGTAGAGGTCGTCCAGCGAGCAGCACGTCCCCTCCCGGTCCCGCGTCACCTTCGAATAGTCGTACAGGTCCATCGAGACGCCGACGACCTCCCACCCCTCCCGCTGCAGGAGCAGCGCCGCCACGGAGGAGTCGACCCCGCCGCTCATCGCCGCCAGAATCCGTTTCTTGCCCATCAATCAAACCTCGACGTAATTTCCACGAAAGAATTCGGAGCCGCCGGAGGAGGGGGGGCGGAGTGAGGTAAAGCGCAGCCGTGCAGGTTCATCGCACGGCGAGCCACGAACGGAGCCCCGCCCTCCGAGGCGGCGTAGTCCGTTATCGTGTTTTTGAAATGGACCACTTCGCCTCCCGTGGGTGGTACAGCGGCGACATCGCCCGCAGCTTGTCGACGACCGTTTCGATGGCGTCCACCGCGTACGCGACGTCCTCGTCGGTGTTCCCGCGCCCGAGGGAAAACCGGAGCGCGCCCTGGGAATCGGTCGGGTCGGCCCCCATCGCCGCCAGGATCGGCGACCCCTCGAGCGACCCCGAGGTGCAGGCCGAGCCCGAGGAGCAGGCGATCCCCATCATGTCGAGGTTCAGCAGCAGCGCCTCCCCCTCGACGAAGCGGAACGAGAGATTGACCGTGTTCGGCAGCCGCAGGGTGGGGTGGCCGTTCAGCACGATGTCGGGGATCCGCTCGAACACCGCCCGCTCGAACAAGTCCCGAAGCCTCCGGACCTCGGCCGCTTCCGCCGCCATGTTCTTCGACAGGAGGGAGAACGCCTTCCCCATCGCGACGATCCCCACCACGTTCTCGGTGCCGCCCCGCCGCCCCCGCTCCTGGCGCCCCCCGTGCAGGACCGCCTCGACCTCCGTCCCCTTCCTGATCAGCAGGCCGCCCGCTCCCTTGAGGCCGTTCACCTTGTGCCCGGAAAAGGTAAGCAGGTCCACCGGAAGCGTCTCCCACGAGAGCGGAACCTTGCCGGTCGCCTGCACCGCGTCGGTGTGCATGAGTACGCCGGCTTCCCTCGCGATCGCGCCGATCTCCCGGATGGGCATCAGGCAGCCGGTCTCGTTGTTCGCCGCCATGACGGAGACGAGGATCGTATCCTTCGCGAGGGCGCCGCGGACCGCGTCGGGCTCCACGATCCCCTGGCGGTTCACCGGAACGTACGTGACGCGGAACCCCTGCTTCTCGAGGAACCGGCACGTGTTCATGATCGCCGGGTGCTCCACCTGCGACGTGACGATGTGCTTCCCCGCGTTCCCCGGCCGGTACGCCACCCCCTTCACCGCAAGGTTGTCCGCCTCGGTCCCCGAACTCGTGAAGACGACCTCGAGCGGCCGGCATCCGTAAAAGGAGGCGATCTGCGCCCGCGCATCCTCCACCGCCTTGCGAACGTCCCTCCCCGCCCAGTGGATGCTGGACGGGTTCCCGAAGAGGTCATCGAGAAACGGCTGTACGGCGGCCGCGACTTCCGGATGGACCGGAGTCGAGGCGTTGTGGTCGAAATAGATCTTCCTCAAACCCTTGCCTCCTCCCGTGTTTCCCCGCGCTCGTCGAAGAGGTCCTGGACGGACATCGAATCGAGGAACTCCTCGATCCGGGCCTCGAGGGCGTCCCACATCCCCTGCGTCCGGCACCGGTCGATCATCCCGCACGCGCGCCCCGACCGCCGGCATCCGACCCGCGCGGGCTTCCCCTCCGCCGTCCGGATGATCTCCCCGACGGTGATCCCCGCGGGGTCCCGGGCGAGGATGAAGCCGCCGCCGGGGCCGCGAACGCTCTTGACGATATTCCGCTTCCGAAGGCGCAGGAAGAGCTGCTGCAGGTACGGCTCGGGGATCGACTCCCGTTTCGCGATCGCCTGGATGGGGACGGGGTTTCCCCGGGACGCCGCGGCCAGCGAGACCATCGCCATCACGGCGTACCGTCCCCGCGTGGTGATCTTCACGTTCCGGTCCTCGCCGACGCGGGCCGGGGCGCTTCCTCGAACCGATTCGACAGCTCCTCGACCCGCTTTTCGAGGGCGAAGATTTGTTCGGTCAGGCACTTCATCGCCTTCCCCTCCGGATCGGGCGTTCCCGCCACGCCGGTCGGATCGTTGTAGACGTTCCCCTCGCGATAGACGACGCGACCCGGGATCCCGACGACCGTCGAGTTGGGCGGCACTTCCTTGTTCACCACCGACCCCGAGCCGATCTTGGAGTCGTGCCCGATGCGGATCGCCCCGAGGATCGCCGCCCCCGCCCCGACGATCACGTTGTCCTCAAGCGTCGGGTGGCGTTTCCCCTTGTTCCAGCTCGTCCCGCCCAGGGTCACGCCGTGGTACAGGGTGACGTTGTCGCCGATCTCCGACGTCTCGCCGATCACCACCCCCATGCCGTGATCGATGAAAAACCCGTCTCCGATCGTCGCTCCCGGATGAATCTCGATCCCCGTGCAGGTTCGCGAGATGTGGGAAACGAACCGGCCGAGGACCTTGAAGTCGTGGGTCCAGAGCCAGTGGGCGAGGTGGTGAAAGCGGACGGCGTGGAAACCGGGATAGCAGAGGAAGATCTCGAGCACGCTGCGCGCGGCCGGGTCTCTCTCGAAGATGACCTTGATGTCGTTCCGGATCGATCGGAACATCTCCCCTCCTCGCCACGACGAAGTATCAGACTGAATAGGTCAATTATTCTGCATTCCGGCCAGAAATGGAAGGATTTTCCGCAACCGTTTCCCCTTGATCCCCTTGACGCCGAGAAGGTCTTCCGGCGAACGGAAGCGCCCGAGGCGATCCCGCTCCCTGACCAGGGCGGCGGCGACCTTGTCGGAGATCCCGGGGAGTTCCGAGATTTCCGCCACGGAGGCGTTGTTTATATCTACCCGTTTCCCAAGAAGGTATTTCTGACGGATCGAGAAGGGGCCGCTTCGGGGACTTTCACCGGACAGGACGACCGTTTCGTTGCCGGAGCCGAATGGCGGGAAGGGAGAACCGTCGGTCGCATCCATCGAAGGGAGAAGGCCGACCGAAACGATGTGCGTCGCCGAGGCGCACATATTCCAGACCAACAGGATCAGGGATAGGAGAAGGACGGCGCGTCGTTTCCCCTCGCTACCCTCCCTGCTCCCCGGAATCGGCAAGACGCGTCCTCCACAGCTTGTACCGGATGCTGTCCACCAGGGCCTGCCAGGACGCCTCGATGATGTTGTGCGACACGCCCACGGTGCCCCAGATCGCGTCCCCGTCGCCGGATTGAATCAAGACGCGTACCGAGGAGCCGGTCCCTCCCTGCCGGATCACGCGGACCTTGTAGTCGAGAAGCTTCACCTCGGCCACTTCGGGGTAGAATTTCTCCAACGCCTTCCGCAAGGCGTTGTCCATGGCGTTCACCGGCCCGTTCCCCAACGCCGCCGTGTGCTCGGCCTTGCCGTCGACGACGATCCGGATCGTCGCCTCGGCGATCGGGTCTTCGCCCTCGGACCGCTTTTCGTCGATCACCCGGAACCCCATCAGTTCGAAAAACGGCTTGTGCTCCCCCATCGCGCGGCGCGCCAGCAGCTCGAAGGAGGCGTCCGCCCCTTCGAACTGGAACCCCTTGTGCTCGAGCTCCTTGATCTCCTCGAGGATCTTTTCCGTGTTGGGGTCGTCCGCCTTGAACTTGAGTCCCGTTTCCTGGATCTTCGAGAGGATGTTGCTGCGCCCGGAAAGGTCGGAGATCAGGACCCGCCGGCGGTTCCCCACCGTCTCGGGCTCGACGTGCTCGTACGTCTTCGTGGATCGGCGGATGGCGGAGACGTGCATCCCCCCCTTGTGCGCGAACGCCGCGTTCCCGACGTACGGCTGGTGGAGCCATTGCCCGACGTTGGCCACCTCGGCCACGTAGCGCGACAGGTCGGTCAGCTTCCGCAGCTGCCCCTTCGGAAGCGCCTCCCGCCCCATCTTGAGCTCGAGCGCGGGGAGGATGGAGCACAGGTTCGCGTTCCCGCACCGTTCCCCGTACCCGTTGATCGTCCCCTGCACCTGGGTGGCGCCGCCCTCCACGGCCGCAAGGGTCGTGGCCACCGCCATCTCGGCGTCGTTGTGCGTGTGGATCCCGATCGCCGTGGAGGTCGCCTTTCGCACCTCCTTCACGATCCTCGAGATGTCGGACGGGAGCGAGCCGCCGTTCGTGTCGCACAGGACCAGGACGTCCGCTCCCGCGTCGGCCGCGGCCGCCAGCACCTTCATCGCGTATTTCGGGTTGTGATGGTAGCCGTCGAAGAAGTGCTCCGCGTCGAAGAAGACCTTGTCGGCGTTCTTTTTCAGGTAGAGCACGGTGTCCTTGACGGCCTGCAGGTTCTCCTCGAGAGTGGTTCGCAGCGCCTTGATGACGTGGAAGTCCCACGACTTCCCCACCACCGTGATGACAGGCGTCCCCGCGGCGACGAGCGCCTTCATGTTGGCGTCCTCGTCGACCTTTCTCCCCACCCGGCGAGTCATTCCGAAGGCGCAGATGACCGAGTTCTTCCAGCGCATCTTGCGCGCCCGCTCGAAGAACTCCTTGTCCTTTGGATTGCTCCCGGGGTAGCCGCCCTCGATATAGTGGATGCCGAACTCGTCCAGCTTTTCGGCGATCGCGACCTTGTCGAGCACGGACAGGGAAACCTCTTCGGACTGGGTCCCGTCCCGCAGCGTCGTGTCGTACAGAGAGATCGTCTTCATACGGGGTTCCCCAGCCCGAACGCCGCGTGCAGTACGCGCACGGCCAGCTCGGTGTACTTCTCCTCGATGAGGACGGAGATCTTGATCTCCGAGGTGGAGATGCCGAGGATGTTGATCCCCTCCGCCGACAGCGTCTCGAACACCTTGAGCGCCACGCCGGAATGGGAGCGCATCGCCAGACCGACGATGGAGACTTTGGCGATCTTGTCGTCCCCGACGATCCGCTCGGCCCCCACCTCTTTCGCCGCCTTTTCGGTGATCTGCATCGCCTTCCTGAAGTCGGTGCGCCCGATCGTGAACGTCAGGTCCGTGAACCCCGTGACGGAGACGTTCTGGACGATGACGTCGACCACGATGTTCGCCTCCGACAGCGGCCTGAAGATCTTCGCCGCGATCCCCGGGCGGTCGGGGACCTTGACCACCGTGATCTTCGCCTCGTTCTTGCTGTAGGCCACGCCGGACACAACCGCCGTTTCCATGATCTCCTCCTCCGTCGTCACGATCGTTCCCGGGTGATCGTTGAACGAGGAGCGGACGTGGATCCGCACCCCGTACTTCATCCCGAACTCCACCGAGCGGATCTGCAGCACCTTGGCGCCCAGGGAGGCGAGCTCGAGCATCTCCTCGAAGGAGATCCTGTCGAGCTTGCGGGCGTCCGTGCAGATATTCGGGTCGGTGGTGTACACGCCGTCCACGTCCGTGTAGATCTCGCAGACGTCCGCCTTGAGCGCCGCCGCCACGGCCACGGCGCTGGTGTCGGAGCCGCCGCGCCCGAGCGTGGTGATCGACCCGCTGTCGTCGATCCCCTGGAAACCGGCCACGACGGCGACGTACCCGTCCTTCAGCGCCTCCGTGATCGTCTCGCCGCGGATCTTGCGGATCCGGGCCTTCACGTACGCGGCGTCCGTCAGCACGGGGATCTGGAAGCCGCAGAACGATTTCGCCTTGCACCCCATCTCGGCGAGGGCGATCGCCAGCAGCCCGATCGTCACCTGCTCCCCGGTCGCGGCGACGACATCGAGCTCCCGCTCGTTCGGCAACTCCGAGATCTGGTGCGCCAGCCCGAGCAACCGGTTCGTCTCGCCGGACATCGCGGAGACGACGACGACGACGTCGTTCCCCCGCGCCTTCGTCCGGGCCACCCTCTTCGCCACGTTCTTGATCTTTTCGATGGTGCCGACCGAGGTCCCGCCGTACTTCTGGACAATGAGTGCCATCGTGCGCGTCACCCTCCTAGTGGTGCTGGAAGACTTTGGACCGGGCCCGGAAGTCGTCGAACCTCGGTTGGTCCGGGGTGCCGATCGCGATCTCCCTGCGGTCGTCGCCCGAATCTGTAAATCTAACCTGTATGCAGTCCGTTGGCAACAGGTCCGCGATCTTCTCCCCCCACTCGACCAGGCAGACGCCGTCCCCCGCCAGGAGCTCGCGTATTCCGATCTCGTCCGCCTCCCGCGCGCCCGAAAGGCGGTAGACGTCGATGTGCGTGAGCGGCGCCGGACCGGGGTGCTCCGTCACGATCGTGAAGGTCGGGCTGACGATCCGGTCGGGCGGGATCCCGAGCGCCTCCCCCACTCCCTTGCAGAAGAGCGTCTTCCCGGCGCCGAGGTCCCCGGTGAGCGCGACGACGTCGCCGGGTCGAAGCGCCACGCCCAGCTCCCGCGCGATATCCATGGTGTCCTCAGGAGATTTAGAGATGAGGGCATAGTGACTCAACCCATATCTCCGACATTATACGTGGAGGGGGAATGCCAACAGGTTGCGTAGGGCGCAGCGGGGGGTTCCACGCAGCGGCGTCTGGAGCGAAGTGGAGACATGGAGGTCGGGAACGAGCGGAGGCGCAGTCGAGGAGACCATGGACGGTCGACGAGACGTAGCGGAGTGGAAGCCCCCCGCGAGCCCGGAAGCAACATACCCATCACCCGACTCACTCCTCCGTTGTTGGTTCGCCGAGGGTTTGCTGCAGCGCCCCGCGGATGTTGCCGATCACGTCGGTCGCCGTCACCGGGGTCATTGGGTGGTCGCGCACCAGCAGGTCGGCCGACATGCCGTGCAGGAACACGCCCGCGCAGGCGGCGTCGTTCGGCGAAAGCCCCTGGGAGGCGAGCGCGGCGATCATCCCGGTCAAGGCGTCGCCCATGCCGCCCGAGGCCATGTACGGGTTCCCCGTCGTGTTGATGAAGACGTCCCCCTTCGGCGTCGCCACGACCGTGCGCGCGCCCTTGAGGATCACCGTGACCCGCTCCTCTTCCGCCAGGTGCCGCGCCGAGTCGATCCGCGTCGCCTCGATCGATTCGATCGTCTCCTTCATCAGCCGCGCCATCTCCCCGGGGTGAGGTGTGAGGATGCACGGGGCCGTCGCCCCCTGCAGGACGACCGCCTCCCCCGACAGGGCGTTCAGCGCGTCGGCGTCGAGCAGGAACGGCACCTTGATGCGGGAGACCAGCTCCTTCACGAACGCGGGCATCGTGTCGGTCATCCCCAGCCCCGGACCCACGACGATCACGTCCGCCTTCGAAAGGACCTCCACCAGGCCGGGGATCATCGCGGGCGTGAAGTACCCCTTCCCGTCATCCGGGATCCCGCGGGTCATGACCTCCATCTGCTTCGCCTCGACGATCGGCCGCAGCGACTCGGGCGTGACGACGGTGATGAGCCCGGCCCCCATCCGCAGCGCCGCCGATCCGGCCAGGCACGGCGCGCCCGTCATCCCGGGCGACCCGCCGACGATGTAGACCCTTCCCGCGTCCCCCTTGTGGAAATCGGGCGGACGGACGGAGAGCATGCTTTTCACGACCTGCTCGTCGAGCGCCTCGGTCTTGATCTGCGCGTCGAACACCGCGCGCGGCGGGATCCCGATGTCGTAGATCTCCGTCTCCCCGCAATGGATCGAACCGGGGAGCAGAACGTGCCCCAGCTTCAGCAGACCGAAGGTCCCCGTCGATTCCGCGCGGATCGCCTCGCCCATCATCCGGCCGGTCGTCGCGTCGATCCCGGTCGGGATGTCCACGGCGAAGACCGGGGCCATCGAGAGGTTGATCACCTCCACCACCTCGCGCACGATCCCGGAGAGCGGCGACGAGAGGCCCGTCCCGAAGATCGCGTCCACGCACAGGTGGACCTCCTCGAGATACGTGCGCAGGTCCTCCACCCCTTCCGCGTCCCGGATCACCCGGACCTCGACGTCCATCCGCCGCAGGATCTCGTGCTGTGTCCGTGCGTCCACCGACAGCGCGTCTTCCTCGCACAGGAGGAAGACCTCGACGTAGGCCCCCCGGTTGTGCAGGTGCCGCGCGATCACCATCCCGTCGCCGCCGTTGTTCCCCTTGCCGCACACCACGGCCACGGACGCCTCCTGGGGGCCGCCCGCCTTCTCCTCCAGGATCCGGAAGATCCGGTCCGTGCACGACCGCCCCGCGTTCTCCATCAGCACCAGGGCGGGGATGCCGTACGTGTGGATCGTCACCCGATCCAGTTCGGCCATCTGCCGTGCCGTCACGATTTTCATCTATTTCCCCCCCGCCTTTTCGAGGATCACGAACGCCACCGCCTTCCCGCCGTCATGGGTGATCGACACGTGCACCGCGCCGCCGCCCCGCAGCTTCGCCCATTTCACCGCCTGCCCGTGCAGATGGATCCCGGGTTTTCCGAATTTCCCGCGCACCGTCTCGACGTCCCTCCAGAGGATCCCCTGCGACTTCCCGGTCCCGAGCGCCTTCATCACCGCTTCCTTTACCGCGAACCGCCCCGCCAGCCGCTCCGCCTTCTTCGCGCCGCGCAAGGCGTACTCCACTTCCGCCTCCGTGTAAACCCGCGCGAGGAAACGCTCCCCGTACCGGTCCAGCATCGCCTGGATCCGCGCGATGTCGACGATGTCCACGCCGATTCCTGCGATCATACGGCCTCTTTCACGCCCCGTGGACGAGGTCGGCGATCTCTTTCACGGCGGCCGGCAGGCCGAGGAAGACCGCCCGGGCGATGATGCTGTGCCCGATGTTGAACTCCTCGATCTCCGGGACGTCGAGGATGGGGACGATATTGCGGACGTCGAGCCCGTGGCCCGCGAGAACCTTCAGCCCGAGAGAAGCGCCGAACGCCGCCGCCGCGCGGATCTTCGCCAGCTCCGCCTCGTGCCTTCCGGTCCGGAACGCCTCGCAGAACGTCCCGGTGTGCAGCTCGATCGCGTCCGCCCCTGCCTCCTTCGATGCGCGCACCTGGGGGAGCTCCGGATCGATGAACATGCTGACGACGATCCCGGCGCTTTTCAGCCGCACCGTCGTTTGCGCCATCGCTTCCAGGTGCCCCGGCACGTCCAGCCCGCCCTCGGTCGTGATCTCCTCGCGCTTCTCCGGGACCAACGTGCAGGAGTACGGTTTCAGGCCGCAGGCGATCCGCGTGATCTCGTCGGTCGCCGCCATCTCGAGGTTGATCCGCGTCGAAACGACCTGCTTCAGCACCGCGAGGTCCCGGTCCTGGATGTGGCGCCGGTCCTCCCGCAGGTGCACCGTGATCCCGTCCGCCCCGGAGAGCTCCGCGATCGACGCCGCTGCCGCCGGTTCCGGGATCCGCCCCCGCCGCGCCTGGCGCAGCGTGGCCACGTGGTCGATGTTGACCCCGAGCCTCTTCCGCGTTGCCGTCATCGGGCCTCCTCCCTCGCCTTTTCGCCGAGGGCCTTCACGATCGCCTCTACCTCGTCGAGGTTCTCCCCTTCCGCCATGATGCGGAGCAGCGGCTCCGTCCCGCTGTACCGGACGACGATCCGCCCGCGGCTCCCGAGCCTTTTCTCGAATTCGGCCTGCGCCTTCCGGAACCCCTTCATCGACTCGAGCGGCACCCGATGCTTCATCCGGATGTTGTGCAGCATCTGCGGGAAGACGACCAGCTCCTTCCCCAGTTCGGAGACTTTTTTCCCCGACTCGACCATCACGGCGAGCAGTTGCAGCGCGGCGAGCACCCCGTCGCCCGTCGTTGCGTGATCGAGGAAGATCAGGTGCCCCGACTGCTCCCCGCCGAAATTGTATCTTCCGGCCCGCATCGCCTCGACGACGTACCGGTCTCCGACCGGGGCGCGCAGGAGCCTGATCTTCCGGTCCTTCAGGTACAGCTCGAGCCCGATGTTGCTCATGACGGTGGCAACGACAGTGCTCTTCGCCAGCCGCTTCTTCCGCGCCATCTCCCCCGCGCAGATCGCCATGATCCGGTCGCCGTCCTGGATCTCCCCCTTCTGGTCCACCACGATCACGCGGTCCGCGTCGCCGTCCAGCGAGATCCCGAGATCGGCGCGCGCGTCCTTCACCTTGGCAGCCACGACCTCCGGGTAGAGGGAGCCGCACTGATCGTTGATGTTCACCCCGTTGGGGGAGACGCCGATCGTGATCACCTCGGCGCCCAGCTCCGCGAACACCTGCGGCGCGATCCGGTACGCCGCGCCGTTGGCGCAATCCACCACGATTCGGAGCCCTTCCAGGGAGAGGTGCGTGGGGAAGGTGCTCTTCAGGTACACGATGTACCGGCCGGTCGCGTCGTCGATCCGTTGCGCCTTTCCGATCTGCGGCGACGGGGGGCGATTCTCCTTGAGGTGCTCTCCGTACATCAGCCCTTCGATCCGCGACTCGACGTCGTCGGGGAGCTTGAAGCCGTCCCGCCCGAAGAACTTGATCCCGTTGTCGGGATACGGATTGTGGGAGGCGGAGATCACGACGCCGGCGTCCGCACGCATCGAACGGGCGAGGAACGCGATCCCGGGGGTGGGCATCGGCCCCACGAGCAGGACGTCGCCCCCCATCGCGCAGATCCCGGCCGACAGGGCCGTCTCGAACATGTAGCCGGAGAGGCGGGTGTCCTTCCCGATCACGATCTTGTGCCGGCCGTTCTTCCCGCGGAACAGGTGCGCCGCCGCCTGCCCCAGCGCCAGAGCGGTCTCCACGGTCATCGGGTCGGTGTTGGCGACCCCCCTTACGCCGTCGGTCCCGAACAGCCTTCTCACCAAGGGAACCCTCCTATTTCCGGAATTGGATGTTCACGCGGACGCTCGGGCTGCCGACGATCTTGGCATGCGGCTCGCGCAATTCCACCCGCGCCGTCGTAGTGAACGACTCGTTTTCGCCGTCCGGCACGATCTCTTCCGTGCGGACCGCCTGCATCCTGGAAAACTCTTCCGGGAGCGCCTCGACCTCCACCGACGGCGGGTCGATCTCGACCTTCGCCACGCGCTTGCGGACCGAAGGTCCGCCGCCGATCCTGGCCGAAACCGGGAGCA
>Ga0210044_10005301_pt1 | contig 17488 bp, 12 predicted proteins | sample CryGey13umfilter_2_FD_183959 | JGI IMG/M metagenome (GOLD analysis project Ga0210044, IMG submission 183959) | Groundwater microbial communities from aquifer in Utah, USA - Crystal Geyser 4/9/14 3 um filter (SPAdes) (version 2) | ecosystem: Environmental > Aquatic > Deep subsurface >... | reverse complement strand
GCGCGCGCGGGCCGCGGCCGCAGGCGGCGCAGCGCCCATTTCTCCGCTTCCGCCAGAACCAGCAGCGCGGCGCCTGCGCCGAAAATCGGGGCGAAGGCGCCAGCAGGCAGGGGCGTCGTGTCGAAGGCGGCCTGCAGCGGCGGCGCGAAGGTCAGCGCGGCCTGCGCCGCCAGCACCAGCGCGACGCCGATCCACACCGCCGGGTTGGCGGCCGCGCCGCGCAGGCTGAGCGGTCGGTCATGGCCGCCCTGCACGCTGAACAGATAGAAAATCTCCATCGCGACCAGCGTGTTGACGACCATGGTGCGGGCCGTCTCGATCGCGAAGCCCTGCGCCAGCGCCCAGAACCACACGCCAAAGCCCCCCGCCACGAACAGCGCCGAGACATAGAGGATGCGCCACAGCAGCACGCCCGACAGGATCGCGCGGTCGGCGGGGCGCGGCGGGCGCAGCATGGCGTCCGGCTCGGTCGGCTCGAACGCCAGCGTCAGGCCCAGCGCGACGGCGGTGACCATGTTGACCCACAGGATCTGCAGCGGCGTGATCGGCAGGGCGAAGCCCAGCGCGATGGCGGCGAGGATGATCAGCGCCTCGCCGCCGCTGGTGGGCAGCGTCCAGGCGATCACCTTCATCAGGTTGTCATAGACCGTGCGCCCTTCGCGCACCGCCGCCGTGATCGAGGCGAAGTTGTCGTCGGCCAGCACCATGTCCGCCGCCTCCTTGGCGGCTTCGGAGCCTTTCAGCCCCATCGCCACGCCCACGTCGGCGCGCTTGAGCGCGGGCGCGTCGTTCACGCCGTCGCCGGTCATCGCCACGATCAGGCCGCGCGCCTGAAGCGCCTCCACCAGCCGCAGCTTGTGCTCGGGCGCGGTGCGGGCGAACACCGCCGCCTCGGCCAGCGCGGCGCGCAGGGCTTCGTCGTCGAGCGCGTCCACGTCGGCGCCGCTCAGCGCCACCGGGTCTTCGGCGAGGCCGAGCTGGCGGGCGATCTCGCGCGCGGTGCTCACATGGTCGCCGGTGATCATCAGCACCCGCACCCCCGCCGCGCGACAGGCGGCGATGGCTTCCGCCGCTTCGGCGCGCGGCGGGTCGATGAAGCCGATCAGGCCCAGCAGCGCGGCGCCGTCCTCCAGCGCACCCGCGTCGAGCGCATCGCCCGCGCCGTCGTTGCGGGCGAAGGCCAGCACCCGGCGGCCCTCGGCGGCCAGCGCCCCGGCCTTGCCCTCCCATGCGCCTGCGTCGAAGGCGCCGCCGCCCTCCAGCCGGTCGCACATGGCGATCACCCGCTCGGGCGCGCCCTTGATGAAGATGGTCCCGTCCGCGTGCAGCGTGGCCATGAAGCGGCGGCGCGCGTCGAACGGCGCCGCGTCCACGCGCGGGCGGGCGGCGCGGGCCTCGGCGGGGTCCAGCCCCGCCTTCATCGCCAGCGCCACCAGCGCGCCCTCCATCGGGTCGCCTTCGGCGCGCCAGCCCTCCGGCCCCTCGCGCAGCGCGGCGTCGTTGCACAAAAGCCCCGCCTCGATCAGCGCCGCGCGCGCCGGGCCGTCGGCGCCGTCGATGGCGCCCTCGGGGGCGTAGCCGACGCCCTCGACCGTGCTCTCGCCGTCGGCGCTCAGCAGGTCGCGCGCGATCATCTCGTTGCGGGTCAGCGTGCCGGTCTTGTCGGTGCAGATCACCGAGACGGCGCCCAGCGTCTCGACCGCGGGCAGCCTGCGGATCAGCGCGTTGCGCGCCGCCATGCGCTGCACGCCGATCGCCAGCGTGATGGTCATGATCGCGGGCAGCCCCTCCGGGATCGCCGCGACCGCCAGGCCGACCACCGCCATGAACGCCGCGTCGGGCGCATAGCCGCGCGCCAGCGTCGCCAGCGCGAAGGTCAGCGCGGACAGCCCCAGAATCGCCGCCGTCAGGCGGCGCGCGAAGCCGTCCATCTGGCGCAGCAGCGGCGTCTTGAGCGTCTCGACCGCGCCCAGCATGGCGCCGACGCGGCCCAGTTCGGTGTCGGGTCCGGTGGCGACCACCACGCCCGCGCCGCCGCCCGCCGCCACGAAGGCGCCGGCGAACGCCATCGAGGCGCGGTCGCCCAGGCTCGCGTCGGCGGCGACCGGCTCGGGCAGCTTGTCCACCGCGACCGATTCGCCGGTCAGCGCCGATTCATCCATCTTCAGCCCGCGCGCCCGGATCAGCCGCAGGTCGGCGGGCACGCGGTCTCCCGCCTCCAGCAGCGCGATGTCGCCGGGAACCAGCGTGTCGGCGGGCGCGCTCTCGCGCCGCCCGTCGCGCAGCACCGAGGCCGTGGGGTCGATCATGCCCCGGATCGCCGCCAGGGCGCGCTCCGCCCTGCCCTCCTGCAGAAACCCGATCAGCGCGTTGATCAGAACCACGGCCAGAATCACCGCCGCGTCGCGCGCATGGTCCAGCGCCAGCGACAGCGCCGCCGCCGCAAGCAGCACATAAATCAACAGGTTGTCGAACTGCGCCAGCAGGCGGCGCAGCGGCCCGCGCGCGGCGGCCTGCGGCAGGCGGTTGGCCCCGTGTCGCGCAAGGCGCGCGGCGGCCTCCTGCGCCGACAGGCCGTCCTGCGTCGCCTCAAGCCGTGTCAGCGCCTCGGCTGCGCTCAGCGCATGCCATTGCGTCGGGGTTGGATCGGTCACGCAACGCCTCCGGCTCAAGCCCTTCGCTCGACATCCGTCATTACCGCATTGCGGCAGGGGCGCCGTTGATTGTGATCAAAGACATTGCCGCCGCGTCCACTATTTATGTTGCACCGCAATATCCCATTGGATACGGAGCAGCCTGTGACTATCCGCAATCTCGACGCGCTTCTGGCGCCAAAGACGGTCGCGCTGATCGGGGCGAGCCCCCGGCGCGGGTCGATCGGCCATACCGTGATGACCAAGTTGCTGAACGGCGGCTTCAAGGGCGACGTTCATCTGGTCAACCCGAAATACGACGCCATCGAGGACCATCCCTGCCACGCAAGCGTCGCCGATCTGCCCACGACGCCCGACCTCGGCGTGATCGTCACGCCGCCTGACAGCGTGCCGGGCCTCATCGGTGAACTTGGCGCCAAAGGCGCGCGGGCGGCGGTGGTGATCACGGCGGGGCTGACGCGCGAGAACGGGCTGCGGCAGGCGATGCTGGACGCGGCGAAGCCCCATCTGCTGCGCGTGCTGGGGCCGAACTGCATCGGGCTTCAGGCGCCCTGTGTCGGGCTGGACGCAAGTTTCGCCCACATCGCCGCCGCGCCGGGCGATCTGGCGCTGTTGTCGCAATCGGGCGCCATCGTCACCGCGATGCTCGACTGGGCGGCGCCGCGCGGCATCGGCTTTTCCGTGGTCGCCTCGCTGGGCGACATGGCGGACGTGGACGTGGGCGACATGCTCGACCACCTCGCCGCCGACCGGGCCACCCACGCGGTGATCATGTATCTGGAGCAGGTCACCGACGCGCGAAAGTTCATGTCCGCCGCCCGCTCCTGCGCGCGCGTAAAACCGGTGATCGTGGTCAAGGCAGGCCGCTCGGCGGCGGCGGCCAAGGCGGCGGCCTCGCATACCGGGGCGCTGGCCGGGGCCGACGCGGTCTATGAAACCGCCTTCCGCCGCGCGGGCGTGCTGCGGGTCGAGACGCTGGAGAGCCTGTTCGCCGCCGCCGAGACGCTGGCGCGCGTGCCGCCGCTGCGCTCCGACCGTCTGGGCATCGTCACCAACGGCGGCGGCGCCGGGGTGCTGGCGGTGGACGCGCTGGCGCAGCGCGGCATCCGGCTGGCGGCGCTGTCGGACGTCAGCATGGCCGCGCTCGACGCCGCCCTGCCGGCCACCTGGTCGCACGCCAACCCGGTGGACGTGATCGGCGACGCCGACGCCGACCGCTATGAGGCTGCGGTCACCACGCTGCTCGACGATCCGAAGGTCGATGCGGTGCTGGTGATGAACTGCCCCACCGCGCTGGCGCCCTCGGACGTGATCGCCGAGCGGGTGGTCGCGCTGGCGGCGGCGCGCGCCGCCATGCCCGGTCAGCGTCCGCGCAAGCCGATCCTGACCAACTGGCTGGGCGAGGCGACCGCCGCCGTGGCGCGCAAGCGGTTCGAGGCTGCGGGCCTGCCGAGCTATGACACCCCCGCCGAAGCCGCGCGCGGCTTTTCCTATCTGGCCAATCACCACAAGGCGCAGGCCGCGCTGCGGCGCGTGCCGCCCAGCCTGCCGCCCGATTTCAGCGCCGACTACGCGGCCGCGAAGGCGGCGATGGCGCCCGCGCTGGCGGAGGGGCGCGAGACGCTGACCGAGCCGGAGGCCAAGGCGGTGCTGCGCGCCTACGGCGTGCCCACCGCCGAAACCGAGACCGCAAGCACGCCGCAGGAGGCGGGCGAGATCGCGGGGCGGATGCTGGAGGCGGGCGTTCAGGCGGTGGCGGTCAAGATCCTGTCGCGCGACATCACCCATAAATCCGACGTCGGCGGCGTGCGGCTGAACCTGCACACGGCTCAGGAGGCCGCCGCCGCCGCCGAGGGCATCCTCGCCGCTGCGCGCAAGGCGCGGCCCGACGCGCAGATCGACGGGCTGGCGGTGCAGCCGATGATCCGGCGCGAGCACGCGCATGAGCTGATTCTGGGCGTGACCGAAGACGCCACCTTCGGCCCGGTGATGCTGTTCGGCGCCGGGGGCGTGTCGGTGGAGGTGGTCGCCGACAAGGCGCTGGCGCTGCCGCCGCTCGACCGCACGCTGGCGCGCGACATGATCGAGCAGACCCGCGTCGGCAAGCTGATGGCGGGCTATCGCGACCGTCCGGCGGCCGACATCGACGCCGTGGCGCTGACGCTGGTGCGGCTGGCGCGGCTGGCGGCGGATTTTCCGCAGATCATCGAGATGGACGTGAACCCGCTGCTGGCCGACGCCTCGGGCGTGATCGCGCTCGACGCGCGCATCGTCGCCCGGCCCGCGCCCCAGACCGAGCGCGGCGCCAACCCGCGCTTCGCGCTGCGCCCCTACCCCGCGCAATGGGACCGGCCCGAGACGCTGCCCGACGGCTCGACCGTGCGGGTGCGCCCGGTGCTGCCGCAGGACGCCGCGCTCTACGAGGCGTTCTTCGACCGGCTGACCGATCAGGACCGCCGCTTTCGCTTCATGAGCGCGATCAACCAGTTGTCGCAAAGCCAGATCGCGCGCTTCACCCAGGTCGATTACGCCCGCGCCATGGCCTTCGTGGCGATCGACCCCGAGGACGGGTCGCTGATGGGGGTGTCGCGGCTGGCGGCGGACCCGGACGGCGAGCGCGCCGAATACGCGGTGATCGCGCGCAGCGACCTCAAGGGCAAGGGGCTGGGCCGGGCGCTGATGACCCGGCTGCTCGACTACGCCGCCGCCGAGGGCATCGGCGAGATCTGGGGCTATGTCGATATCCGCAACGAGGCGATGCAGGCGCTGTGCGCCAAGCTGGGCTTCAGGCACCGCACCGACCCCGACGACCGCGAGCACGTGATCGTCTCGGTCCGCCCCACCGCCGAGGGGCCGGACAAAGCGCCGACATCGGCCGACGCCCCGCAACCGCCCGACAAGGTGACCCCCGCATGACCCAGCGCATCGACCGCCAGTCCGGCGGGTTTTTCGTGATCGCGGCCACGCCCTTCGACGCCGACGGCGCGCTCGATCTCGACAGCGCCGACCGGATGACGGACTTCTACCTCGGCTGCGGCGTGTCGGGGATCACCATCCTCGGCGTGATGGGCGAGGCGCCCAAGCTTGCGGCGGAGGAGGCGCGCGCCTTCGCCGCCCGCGTGCTGGCGCGGGCGGCGGGGCGGGTTCCGGTGATCGTCGGCGTCTCGGCGCCGGGCGTGGGCGCGCTCGCAGGGCTGGCGCGCTACGCCATGGACCACGGCGCGGCGGGGGTGATGGTCGCGCCTGCGGCGGGCATGGCGACCGAGGAGAAGGTCGCCGACTACATCGCGCAGGTCTGCGCCGCGCTGGGGCCGGACATCCCCGTTTGTTTTCAGGACTATCCGCAGATGACCGGCGTGCAGGTCTCCGCCGCCACCGTGCTGCGGCTGGCGCGCGATCATGCGCAGATCGTGATGTTCAAGCATGAGGACTGCCCCGGCCTCAACAAGCTCAGCCGCCTGCGCGCCGGGTGTCGCGACACGCCGCGCCTGTCGATCCTGTGCGGCAACGGCGGGCTTTATCTGCCGCAGGAACTGGCGCGCGGCGCGGACGGCGCCATGACCGGCTTCGCCTGGCCCGACGTGCTGGCCGAAGTGGTGCGCCGCCACCGCGCGGGCGACGCTGACGCCGCCGAGGATCTGTTCGACGCCTGGCTGCCGCTGATCCGCCACGAGCAGCAGCCCGGCATCGGGCTGGCGCTGCGCAAGGAGGCGCTGCGCCGCCGGGGCGCCATCGCCTGCGCCGCCACAAGGGCGCCGGGGCCGAGCCTCAGCCGCCTCGACCACGACGAACTCACCCGCCTGATCGCGCGCGCAACCGCCCGCCCGCAAGCGGCGCTCTGAGCCGCGCGGACGGCGCCGCCGCATCCCCATGAAAGCCCAGGTCTGCGACGCCGCACTGAGAGCAGGCCGATCCGGCCTGTCGGCCCTCTCCTTGGGGGGTCACGGCCCCCTGCCCGTTCATGGCGGGGCCGGGGGCGCCGGGGCCGCTCAGCGGCGCAGCTCCGGCGCCGCTTCGGCGAGGTCGAGGTCCAGCACGTCGGCCAGACAGCGCGCCAGCAGAGCGGCCCAGGCGCGCTGGCCCTCCGCGTCGGCGATCAGGTCGTTGCGCACTTCGATCAGCACATGCTCCAGCCCGCGCGACAGGCCGTGGCGCCACAGGGTGTCGCCCTCCAGCGCGCCCTGATACGGCTCGTTGTCGCCCACCACCAGTTCATCCTCGGCGCGCAGCCGCGCCAGCAGCGGCGCCGCCAGCCGGTCGTCCTCCGCCCACAGCACGCCGACATGCCAGGGCCGGGGCGCGCGGCCGCGCAGTTGCGGCGTGAACGAATGAATCGACACCAGACGCGGCGCCACGCCCTTCGCCAGCGCGGCGTCGATCGCGCCGGCGACGGCGGCGTGATAGGGGCGGTGATAGGCGTTAAGCCGCCGCGCCACTTCCGCCGCGTCCACCGCGCGGTTGCCGGGGATCACCGAGCCGTCATAGATCCGCATCACCAGCGTCGGGTCGTCCTCGCCCCGGTTCGGGTCGATCACCAGCCGCGAGCAGCCGCCCAGCACCGCAGGCGCGTCGAAGGCGTCCGACAGCGCCAGCGTCACCGCGCGCGCGCCCACGTCATAGGCGATATGGCGCGCCAGGTCGGCGGGCGGCAGGCCCAGATCGCCCAGCTCGGGCGGCGTCGCGTTGCGGGCGTGGTCGCACAGCAGCAGCAGCGACGGGTCGCCATCGGGCCGGGCGCGCTCGAAAGGTCGGAAAATGTTCATCGACAAGGCGTAGCGGCCCCGGCGCGCGCGCTCAAGGGCCTGCTGCGCCGCAGTTGGTGTCGCAAAGGGGGTCGCAAGCGGGCGCGCGCCGCTCACGCCGCGCTGACACGGCGCGCAAGACAATGTGTTCGCAGCTTTCATTGCTTATAGGCAATGGCCGCGCAATTATATTGCTCGCGAATATCGCGGAACACGGGAGCTTTTCCATGCGCGCCGCCACCCTTAGCCTGATGACATTCATTCTCGCCGCAAGCCTGCTCAGCCAGCCCGCGCGCGCCGCCGGGAAATGGGTGATCGACCGCGGCCACGCCAGCATCACCTTCAAGGCCGATCACCTCGGCTTTTCCGTGGCGCACGGGCGGTTTCACACCTTCGATGCCGACATCCTGTTCGATCCCGAGGATCTGTCCGCGACCGCGCTGACCGTCACCATCGACGCGGCCAGCGTCGATACCGCGTGGCCGGACCGCGACCATCACATCCGCTCGCGCGACTTTCTGAACGTGGCGCAATATCCCGCGATCACCTTCGTCTCGACCGGGGTGCGCAAGACCGGCGACACGACCGCCGACATCACCGGCGACCTCACGATGATCGGCCAGACCCGTGAAGTGACCTTCAACGCCACGCTGAACCGCCTCGCCCCCTCGCCTTTCAACCCCAGTCAGATGATCGCGGGGTTTCGGGTCGAGGGCGTGATCGAGCGCGCGCAATGGGGCATGACCTTTGGCGGCGCCGCCTTCGCCGAGATCGTGCCGGTGCGCATCGACATGGAGATCAGCCCGGCGCCGTGATCCGGGCGCGAATCCCTGCGCCAAACGGCGGACGCGCGCTATATGATCATGGGCGGGCGGCCTGCCCCGCGATGCCCGGGACTTCGCCCCATGCGCGCCCTTATGACCGCAACGCTCTGCACGCTGGCGCTTTTCGCGCCGCAGACGCAGGCCGCCCCGATGCTGTGGCGGGTGAACGCCGCGCAATCGGTGATCTCGTTCGACTACGCCGCGAACGACATCCCCGCTTCGGGCGCGTTCACGCAGGTCTCGGGCGAGGGGCGGTTCGACCCCGACAATCTCGCCGCCACGCGGCTTGAACTGCTGATCGACGTGGGCAGCCTCGACCTTGGCGACCCGATCGAGAGCGCCTTCGCGCTCAGCGCGGAGTGGTTCGACGCCGCCAATCATCCGGTCGCGCGCTATCGCCTTGCGGCGCTGACCGCGCTGGGCGACGGGCGATTCGAGGCGCTGGGCGATCTGACCATCAAGGGGCGGCTGAAGGTGCTGCGCACGCCGATCACGCTGGCGATCTCCGACGACCGGGCGACCGCCAGCGGCGAGCTCGCCTTCGACCGGCGCGATTTCGATGTCGGCGCCGGGCCTTCTTCGCTGTTCATTTCGGTGGGAAATGCGGTATCGGTGCGCTTCACGCTGGTCGCGGAGGCGGCCAGACTGGGGAACGCGCTTTGACATGACCTTGCGGAACACCGCCACAAGCTGGGGCTGGCCGGCCCGCATCCTGCACTGGACCATGGCGGCGCTCATGCTGTTCATGCTGGGCCTCGGCCTGTACATGACGCGGCTGGACGACGTGTTCGCCCGCTTCGCGCTGACCCAGACCCACAAAAGCTGGGGTTTTTTGGTGTTCGCGCTGGCCTGCGTCAGGCTGGCGTGGCGCCTGTCGAACCGCGAGGCGCCGCGCGATCCGCAGGGGATGAAACCGTGGGAGCGCGCGCTGGCGCGCCTGTCGCACTGGGGATTCTACCTGCTGATGGTCGCGCTGCCGCTGTCGGGGTGGCTGATGGCGTCGGCCTCGCCGCTGCAGGACAGCTACGGCGTCAGGAATATGGTGTTCGGCCTGTTCGAACTTCCCGATCCGTTCATCCCCGGCGACAAGGGCGTGGAGGCGGCGTTCAAACTGATCCACAACGCCGCCGCGCTGGCGCTGGGCCTGCTGCTGGCGCTGCATGTCGGCGCGGCGCTGAAGCACCATTTCGTGCTGCGCGACGACGTGCTGAAGCGGATGACGTTCGGGCGCTGAACGCCCGCGCGCAGGTCGTGGGGCGCCGAGCGTACGCGCTCAGGCCGACTCCGGCGCCTGAGCCCCCTTCACGCTGCGCGAGGAGCGGCGGGCGCGTCAGTCATCGGCGGTCGCGGCGGTGGCGGCGTCGATCAGCGCGCGGGCGGCGGGGCCGTCCCACTCCGCCTCGCCGGTGTAGCGCGCGATCTCGCGGCCCTGACGGTCGAGCAGCAGCGTGGTCGGCTGGCCGATCAGCGCCGCCGCCCGCGCCACGGCGAAGCGCGGGTCGTGGTGCAGCGCCAGCGCCGTAATGCCGTTCTCCGCCATCCAGCGGCGCGGCTTGCCGATGTCGCCCCGGTCGGTGGAGATCGCCAGCACCGCGAAATCGTCGCTCTGCGCCGAGGCCGCAAGCCTGTCGATGGACGGCAGCTCCTTCAGGCACGGCGGGCACCACGTCGCCCAGAAGTTCACCAGAACCACCTTGCCCGCCCAGTCGGAAAAGCGCCGCTCGGCGCCCTCGCCATCGACGAAGGGCGCGTCCACCGCGTCGCGCGGCGCGTCATGGACCACCATGCGCGCCATGTCGCCGCCGCGCGCCGCCATCAGCGCCGCGCGCCCGTCCGCGTTCAGCGCAAGCGCGGGGGTGGCGCCGAGCAAAAGGGCGGTGTAGAGGCGAATGAGTGTGCGACGCATGGCTTTCTCCGGTCGGATCGGGATCTTTCTCATGCCCCAACATAACGCGGGAACCAGAAAGGGCGAAGGGGCGAACGCGATGTGGGGCGGCCGGTTCACGGCGTCTCCCGACGAAGTGATGACCGCGATCAACGCCTCGATCGGCTTCGACCGCCGCCTCGCGAGCCAGGACATCGCCGCCAGCCGCGCCCACGCCGCGATGCTGGCCGCGCAGGGGATCGTGACGCCGCTGGACGCCGAGGCCATCGACGCGGGCCTGGCGCAGATCCTCGCCGAGATCGAGGCGGGCCAGTTCGCGTTCTCCACAGCGCTCGAAGACATCCACATGAACGTGGAGGCGCGGCTGGCGGAGCTGATCGGCGCCCCCGCCGGGCGGCTGCACACCGCGCGCTCGCGCAACGATCAGGTGGCGACCGATTTCCGCCTGTGGGTGCGCGACGCCTGCGACGGCGCCGCCGCCGCGCTGACCCGGCTGATCGCCGCGCTGCTGCGGCAGGCCGAGGACGGCGCCGAGGTGGTGATGCCCGGCTTCACCCATCTGCAAGTGGCGCAGCCGGTGACATGGGGCCACCACATGATGGCCTATGTCGAGATGTTCGCCCGCGACCGGGCGCGGTTCAGCGATGCGCGGGCGCGGATGAACGAGTGCCCGCTGGGCGCGGCGGCGCTGGCGGGCACGTCGTTTCCCATCGACCGCCACGCCACGGCGGGCGCGCTGGGCTTCGACCGGCCGACCGCCAATTCGCTCGACAGCGTCGCCGACCGCGATTTCGCCATGGAGTTCCTTTCCGCCGCCGGCATCTGCGCCACGCATCTGTCGCGGCTGGCGGAGGAGATCGTGATCTGGTCCACCGCGCAGTTCCGCTTCGCGCGGCTCAGCGACCGCTTCTCCACCGGCTCCTCGATCATGCCGCAAAAGCGCAACCCCGACGCCGCCGAGCTGATCCGCGCCAAGATCGGCCGCATCCTCGGCGCCCAGGTGGCGCTGAGCGTGGTGATGAAGGGCCTGCCGTTGACCTACTCCAAGGACATGCAGGAGGACAAGGAGCCGGTGTTCGACGCCGCCGACAGCCTTGGCCTCGCGCTCGCCGCCATGGAGGGGATGCTGCGCGATCTGGCGCCCGACCCTGCGCGCTTGCGCGCCGCCGCCGCGACCGGGTTCTCCACCGCGACCGATCTGGCCGACTGGCTGGTGCGCGCGCTCGACATGCCGTTCCGGCAGGCGCACCATGTGACCGGCGCGCTGGTGAAGCTGGCGGAGGGTCGCGGCTGCGACCTGCCCGACCTGCCGCTGGCCGCGATGCAGGGCGTCGAGCCGCGCATCACCGAGGCCGTGTTCGGCGTGCTGGGCGTGGAGAATTCGGTGCGCAGCCGCACCAGCCACGGCGGAACCGCCCCCGATCAGGTGCGCGCCCAGATCGCGCGCTGGCGAAAGATCGAAGGATGAGGGCGCTGGCGCTGATCGCGCTGGCGGCGCTGGCGCTGGCGGGCTGCGGCGTGAAGGGCGATCCGCTGACGCCCGCGCAGGCGCAGGCAGAGCAGAAACCCGCGCCATGAGCCTCGCCGCCACGTCCGCCCGGATTATCTGCGCCTGCGCAAACAGGGGAGCGCGCCGATGACGCCGTTACGCATGGTCTGGCTGGCGATGGCCATTGTCGGCGCGATCCTGCCGTGGATCTATTTCGGCGGCTGGCTGACCGCGAACGACTGGAATATCGGGCTGATGCTCGATGTCTGGAACGCCACCGACGCGGGCACCGGGCTGGTCTATGACCTCACCTGGTCGTGGATCGTGATCGTGGTGTGGTGCCTGGTGGAGTCGATTCCCCGCCGCGACTGGCTGAGCCTGATCGTGGTCCCGCTCGGCACCCTGATCGGCGTGTCCTGCGCGCTGCCGCTCTATCTGTTCCTGCGCTCGCGGCCCGGCTACGCCCGATAACGCCATGGATCATTTCGACTATCGCGACGGCGTGCTGCACGCCGAGGATGTGAGCCTGGCCGAGATCGCGGCGCAGGTCGGCACGCCGTTCTACGTCTATGCGACCGCGACGCTGGAGCGCCACCTGTCGGTGATGGACGACGCGCTGGCGGGGATGCCGCATCTGGTGTGCTTCGCGGTCAAGGCCTGCGGCAACCTGGCGGTGCTGCGCACGCTGGCGCGCAAGGGCGCCGGGATGGATGTGGTCTCCGAAGGCGAGATGCGCCGGGCGCTGGCGGCGGGCGTTCCGGGCGCAAGGATCGTGTTCTCCGGCGTCGGCAAGACAAGGGCCGAGATGGCGGCGGCGCTGGCGGCGGGGGTCGGCCAGTTCAACGTCGAGAGCGAGCCGGAGCTTGAGGCGCTGTCGCAGGTGGCAGACTCCATGGGCCTGCGCGCCCCGGTGGCGGTGCGGGTCAACCCGGACGTGGACGCCAAGACCCACGCCAAGATCGCCACCGGCAAGAGCGAGAACAAGTTCGGCGTGCCGATCGCCAAGGCGGCGGCGGTCTATGCGCTGGCCGCGCGGCTGCCCGGCGTCGAAGTGGTGGGCGTCGATGTGCACATCGGCTCGCAGCTCACCGAACTTGCGCCGTTTGCCGACGCCTTCGCCAAGGTGGCTGCGCTGGTCGGCGCCTTGCGCGCGCAGGGCCACGCGATACGGCGCATCGACCTCGGCGGCGGCCTCGGCATCCCTTACGTCCGCTCCAACGACGCGCCGCCGCCGCCGTTCGACTATGGCGCGATGGTGCGCGAGACGGTGGGAGGCCTCGGCGCCGAGATCGTGATCGAGCCGGGCCGCCTGATCGCGGGCAACGCCGGGCTGCTGGTCGCCTCGGTGATCTACCTCAAGCGCGGCGAGGGGCGCGACTTCCTGATCCTCGACGCGGCGATGAACGATCTGGTGCGCCCGGCGATGTATGACGCCTGGCACGACATTGTCGCGGTGCGCGAACCGGCGACGGACGCGCCGCTGGCGCCGTTCGACGTGGTGGGGCCGGTGTGCGAGACCGGCGACACCTTCGCCCGCGCCCGGATGCTGCCGCCGCTGGCGGCGGGCGATCTGGTCGCGTTCCGCTCCGCCGGGGCCTATGGCGCGGCGATGGCGAGCGAATACAACGCCCGCCCGCTGATCCCCGAGGTTCTGGTTGCGCAGAATCGCTTTGACGTGGTGCGCAGGCGCCCCACTTATGATGAAATGCTGGCGCGGGAGCGGATTCCCGACTGGCTGGCGTAAGGCGGCGGCGTCAGGCGGCGCCCACCGCCGACGCCCCGAGACGCAGGAGCGCGCATGGCCGACACCCCGCAAGGCCCCATCGCCGCCGCCCGCGCGCAGGTCGCGCGCGAGGCGCGCAAGGCCCGCGCCGGGCTGTGGCTGGAACAGGCGGCGCGCGCGCTGTGGCCGCTCTGGGCGCTGGTCGCGGCGTTTCTGGGGCTGGCGCTGCTGGGGGCGCCGCAGGCGTTGCCGTTCTGGGCGCATGTCGCGCTGCTAAGTGGATTTGGCGCTGGCGCGCTGTGGCTGGCGCGCGGCGCGTGGCGCGGCTGGCGCAGCCCCACCGGGGCCGAGGCGCTGGCGCTTCTGGATCGCGGCGCGGCGGATCAGCCGGTCGCGGCGCTGGAGGATGCGCTGGCGGCGGGGGCGGGCGACGCCTCCGCGCGCGGCGTCTGGGCCGCGCATCAGGCGCGCATGGCCGCGCGCGCGATGGCGGCGCGGGCGCCCGCGCCGGATCTGCGCGTCTCCGACCGCGACCGCTTCGCGCTGCGCCACGCCGCCGCGCTGGCGCTGGCGGCGGGGGTGATGGCGCAGCTTGGCGACGGCGGCGCGCGGCTGGCCGAGGCGCTGGTTCCGGTGGCGGGCGCGGCGGCGGCGGTGGCGCAGGCGCCCGCTCCCAGCATTGAGGCATGGGCCTCGCCGCCGCTGCACACCCGCATCGCGCCGCTCTACCTGACCGAGCGCATCGAGGCGGCGGAAGCGATCGTCTTGCCTGTCGGCTCCGAAATCACGCTGCGGGTGTTCGACGCGACGGAGGCGCCCGCGTTGAGCGGCGCGGCGGCGGATGCGACGGCGTTTCAGGATCAGGGCGGCGGCGCCTGGAGCGTGACCGTGCCGCTGGCGCGCTCCGGCGCGCTCGAGGTCGCGGGATTCGGCGGCTGGCGATTCGAGGCGATCGCGGATGAAAGCCCGCTGGTGGCGTTCACCGAAGCGCCCTCCGGCGCGCGCTCCGGCGCGCTGCAATTCGGCTTTGAAGCGTCTGACGACTATGGCGTGACCGCCGCGCGCGCCACCATCGCGCTCGACGCGGACGCGGCCGGGCCGCGCGGTCTGGCGCCGGCGAGCGTGTTCGAGCCGGTCGAGTTCGCCCTGCCGCTGCCGCTGCGCGGCGCGGCTGAGAGCACGGCGGAGACGGTGGTCGAGGATCTCACCGAAAACCCGTGGGCGGGGCTGCCGGTGATCCTGACGCTGATCGTCGAGGACGGCGCCGGGCAGGAAGGGCGCGCCGAGGCGCGTCTCACGCTGCCGGGCCGCCGCTTCATCGACCCGCTGGCGCGCGCGATCATCGAACAGCGCCGCGATCTGGCGTGGAGCACCGAGGCCGCGCCGCGTGTGCGCGACGTGCTGGAGGCGGTCAGCGCCTATCCCGACGACGTATTCGAGGATCACACCGCCTATCTGAGCCTGCGCGCCGCGCTGCGCCGCCTTGGCTACGCCATTCCTGAGAACCGCGTGGCGGCGGAGACGCCCGGCGTGGTCGATCTGTTGTGGCGCGCGGCGCTGCGCATCGAGGAGGGCGATCTGTCCGACGCCGAGCGGCGCCTGCGCGAAATCCAGCAGGAGCTTTCCGACGCGCTGGAGCGCGGCGCGGGCGAGGACGAGATCGCCGCGCTGATGGATGAGCTGCGCGAGGCGCTGCAGGATTATCTGCGGCAACTGGCGCAGGAGGCGATGCGCAATCAGGCCGAGGGCCAGCAGCCGCCGCCGATGGACCCCGGCCAGACGATGAGCCAGCAGGACCTGATGGACATGCTGGACCGGCTGGAGGAGGCGATGAAGGGCGGCATGGAGGAGATGGCGCGCCAGATGCTCCAGCAGCTCCAGCAGATGCTGGAGAACCTCCAGATGGCGCAGCCCGGCCAGCAGGGCCAGCCCGGGCAGGGCGACCCGGCGATGCAGGCGCTTCAGGACATGATCGGCCAGCAGCAGGGCCTCGCCGACCGCTCGTTCGACGCGCTGCGGCAGGGCCGCGAGGGTCAGCCGGGCGAGGGTCAGCCGGGTCAGCAGGGGCAAGGCCAGCAGGGGCAAGGCCAGCAAGGCCAGCAGGGGCAAGGCCAGGGCCAGCCGGGCCAGCAGCAAGGCCAGGGCCAGGGCCAAGGCGAGGGGCGACCGGGCGGCCCCGACCTGGGCGCGATCGCGCGCGATCAGGAGGGCTTGCGCCAGTTGCTCGACGACCTGCGGCAAGGGCTTCAGGGCGGTCCGGGCGGCGAGGCGCTGGACCGCGCCGAGGGGGCCATGGGCGCCGCGCGCGACGCGCTGGAGGGCGGCGACCCTGACGGCGCGTTGCAGGATCAGGTCGAGGCGCTCGACGCCTTGCGCGAGGGCGCGCAGGCGATGGCGCGCGAGATGCAGAACCAGCCCGGTCAGGCGCAACAGGCCGGGCGCGACGGTCAGGCGGGCGACGTGCGTGACGAAGACCCGTTCGGACGCCCCACGGCCAGCGACGGGCCGCTCGATGGCGCCTCGGTGCGGGTGCCCGACGCCAGCGTGATGAAGCGCGCCCGCGAGCTGATGGACGAGATCCGTCGGCGCGCGGGCGACCGCTCCCGCGCGCCGGAGGAGCTTCAGTATCTGGATCGGCTGCTCGACCGGTTCTGACGCGCCGCGACAGCATCCAGCGCTGCGGCCCATCCGCACGAGGCTGCGGCGACATGTGCGCGTGCTTGAGCTGCAAACGCAGTTGCCGCGCCGGGGACTCTCGCGCGGCGCGCGCCCGCGCTTGCTTCAGCCGCCGTCGCGCAGCCGCGCGACTGTCTCGGCGAGCCACGCGCGCCCCTGATCGACGGCGGCGACATAGGCGCCGAGCGGCTCGGCCGCCGCAGGCGCCGCCGTCGCGATGGCGGCGTGCTTGGCGTAGAGCGTCACCGCCGCCAGCGTCAGCAACGCGACCACGATAAACCCCGTGAAAAAGCCGCCGCGCCGCGCGGGCGTGGCGTCGTTCTCCAGCGAGGCGATCATCGCGGCGGGCTGTGGGCGCACCGGCGGATCGGCGGGCGCGGCGACGGGCCGCGCGCCCGCCGCCTGTGGGCCCGCCGCCTGTGGGCCCGCCGCCTGCGCGCTCTCCGCCTGCGCGCTCTCCGCCTGTGCGCTCTCCGCCTGCGCGCTCTCCGCCTGCGCGCTCTCCGCCTGCGCGCTCTCCGCCTGCGCGCTCTCCGCCTGCGCGATCGCTGGCGCGGCGAGGGCGCCCGGCGCGGGTTGCCGCTGCGCCCGCCACTCGGCCTGACACGCGCTGCACTGAACCATGCGCCCGCCCGCCGGGATGGCGCCATCATCGACCGCATACCGCGCCCCGCAGGCCGGACAAGTCACGCGCATGATCGCCTCACGTCGTTCTGGCGAAATCGCCCTGTTGGCGTCTCTCTAGCGCGCGCGCCGCGCCGGGCCAAGTCGCCGTCGCCGCATCTTGAGCGTGCGCGCGCGCTCTGCGATGCTCGTGGCGCTTGCATGTGGCGGGGTGATGGCGTGATCGCGTTCGAAGCGGCGGATTTCAGCTATGGCGCGCATCGCGTTTTGCGCGCCGTCACGCTGACGCTTGAGCCGGGGTCGCTGCATTTCCTCACCGGGCGCTCGGGCGCGGGCAAGACCACGCTGCTCAAACTGATCTATCTGGCGCTTACCCCGGCGGCGGGGTCGGTGGCGGTGATGGGCGCCGAAACCGCGACCCTCGGCGCCGCGGCCCGCGCGGCGCTGCGCCGCCGCATGGGGCTGGTGCTGCAGGACTGCGACCTGCTGGAGCACCTCAGCATCCGCGACAACATCGCCCTGCCGCTGCGCATCGCCGGGCAGGATCCGCGCGCGCGCGAGGCCGACATCCTGGCGCTGGCGCGCTGGGTGGGGCTGGACGCGCGGCTTGAGGCCCATCCGCGCGAGTTGTCGTCGGGAGAGCGGCGCCGCGCGGCGGTGGCGCGCGCGGTGGTGACGGCGCCGGAACTGGTGATCGCCGACGAGCCGACCGGCGACGTGGACGAGGAGGCGGCGGGGCGCATTCTTGAGCTGTTTCTCGAACTCAACCGCGCCGGGGCGACCGTGCTGGTCGCCACCCACGACATGAGCCTGATCCGCAAGGCGCAGGGCCGCGCGCAGGCGCGCACCCTGCGGCTGGAGGACGGCGCGA
>Ga0210044_10005300_pt1 | contig 17496 bp, 11 predicted proteins | sample CryGey13umfilter_2_FD_183959 | JGI IMG/M metagenome (GOLD analysis project Ga0210044, IMG submission 183959) | Groundwater microbial communities from aquifer in Utah, USA - Crystal Geyser 4/9/14 3 um filter (SPAdes) (version 2) | ecosystem: Environmental > Aquatic > Deep subsurface >... | reverse complement strand
GAAAAACGAGTTCGATGCGCGCGGCATTCAGGTTCCCTATCCTCATCTGGATCTGACGCTTTTCGCTGGACAGGACAAACAAGGCAACGTTCCAGAGTTCCAGTTAGTCACGCGAAGTGACAAACCCTTAGGTCACACTTTATGAATTTATCGCTTAATCTAAAAAAACGGAGACAACTTATGAGAGTCTGTGCATCACTACTATTTCTGACCACCCTAGTAACTTGGGGAACCGCACAGGCAAAGGATGCTAAACCTGATGGTAAATGGCGAGGAAGTGGTGGGGCAGCCTTGTCAATTTCTTCTGGCAACACTCGCAGCAGCAGCATTAATCTTACAGCTGATGCGGCGCGCGTGACATCAAACGACAAATTGACATTAGATAGTCAGATTCTTGGCAGTCGTTCTGAGAGTAATGGGATTACCACTACTTCAGCCAATCAGTGGGCTGCCAGCACTCGCTATGATCACAATATTTCGTCGCTTGTATTCGGTTTTGGTGGACTTAATTTAAATCATGACCAAATTAAACTCCTGGCCTTGCGCAGTGTGGTTAGCGGTGGCCTAGGTTACCATCTCATAAAGACTGAGGATCATCAATTAGACATTTTTGGCGGAGCGAGTTATAAGTCCGACAAATACAGCGGTTCAGGAATAATTATCAATAACCAGCTGAGAACCAGCCTCAATACAGCAGAGCTATTGTTCGGTGAGGAATCGACCCACAAACTGAGTGACATCATCAGCTTTAAGCAGCGCCTGGTGATAAACAGTAGTTTAAACAACACCGGAAGCCGCGCCACGTTTAACACTAGCCTGCTGGTGGCCCTGAACAAAACATTGAGCTTGAGTGTGACGTTGCAAGATCGATATGATGGTTTTGTATCAGCACCACTTAAGAAAAACGATATCCTATTCTTCACAGGTATTAACGTTAAATTTGGTGGATAGCTCAGCTTTAACGTGAAAGCTGGGCAAGGTTTACAGCAAGCTGTTTGCATCATTTTAGCTTCAATTGTGCCGCCGTTCGTGTGATGCAAAAAATGTCGGCTGAATGTACAAAATTGAGGAAAGACAAGCCAAATGATTGCAACTTTATTGATGATCGCTGGAATTTTATTCCTGGCTTTACAACTAGAAGAAAAACTCAGGATCCCGTCGCCACTGGGTTTAATCGCCCTCTCTTTTGTAGTCCATTATGGTTTTCAACAAGCACCCGTATTAACGGGTGATGCCGAGCATTTTGCTATGCTGGTAATTTTTCTGTTACCAATCCTGCTGATTTCAGATTCACTGGAAATCAAGGTGGCCGACCTTAAGGAACATGGCTTAAGCCTACTCTATTTGGCTGTGGTGTCGGTATCCTTGTCGGTGGTGACAGCACTATCTATTTCCAGCTGGCTATTTGCTGATTACGCCCTCTCCAGTGCGGCGGTCATTGTGCTGTTTGCCATGGTACTGGCAACCGATCCAGTTTCCGTAGTCAGTATTTTCTCTAAATTTGAATTGCCCCACCGTTTAAAAATCCTCGCAGAAGGTGAAAGCCTGCTTAACGATGCGACTGCGCTGATCGTGTTTGTCTTTGTTGGTTTGTTCGCTTTAGGCGGGGGGGAGATCACCGCTCTCTATGTGGCTGAGGTCAGCAGTGAAGTGATTCTTGGATCGGTAGCGGTCGGAATGATGGTCGGCTTTGCGGGCCTGTCTGTCATGAAAACAACGAAGAACCGCATCGCCGAAATGATGGTATTGATTATCACCGGGTATGGCGCCTTCGAGTTGTCTGAGCATTTTTTTGTTCTGCTAAATTTTCTAGGCGCACACTCTCATATGCATCTATCGGGCATTTTGTCCTGTATTTTTGCCACTATTACGGTTAATCATGTGATGACTCAAGCTATTACTGAGGAAAATAACCAGCTCGACCGTGTTGAGGCTGAGCTTAAACTTGAAGCTCAGAATCGCAATACTTCATCAGGCCTTATAGGAAATGTATTTCACCAAATCAAGGCTACCGTTGAGGAACGTGATCGGCACCTACGTACCAAGGAAGATGTTCAGTTGCTGGCAATGGTGGCAAATACGATTTTATTTATAGCCATGGCGGAAATGATTGATCTCAATCTGCTATGGAAATACAAAGTGGAGATTCTAGTGATGTTTCTGGCTACCACGCTTATTCGCGGCGTGATGATGTCGCTGTTTGCCTTGATCGCCAACAAATCCAACAAGATGGTCAATATCAATTTTCGCTGGTGGGGCGTGCTCACATTTGCTGGGATCAAGGGTGGACTTTCCATTGTGATGCTCACCATGATTCCAACATCATTTGAACATCTTGAGATGTTCAAGGCGGTGGTGATTGGGGTGATCATGCTTTCTACCTTCGTCTATGCAGGCATGCTAATCATGATTATCGTCGGCAATAAAGACCAATTCCTTGCAGAAAAGAATGCAGAAATAGAATCACATCATGCCTGATAAGCATTTCACCTTGTTTCAGCATCAAGTCGGGCCTTGATATTTGAGAATACTCGTTAGCGGAATACTTTTCGGCAAGCCTGGTGGCTCACCGATTACCTTTCTGCTCCTCCGAACGCAAGGACGCATTGAAAAATTTACCGCCGCTGAGAAGAGGCATTGAGTTACCGATGTAATTTCCCTGTAGGTGGGGCGTCCTGATTCTGGATTGCATACACTGGATAGCGTTCTGGAGAGGTAGTACACCACGCAGCCTCGTCGTCGCCATTACTTAGGATATTTTCCGGATCGCATGGCATGAGAAGGCTTACCCGCTTCCCCCAGCACGACTTGGGAAAGGGGCTGATTTTCGCCGGAGTTGCTACAATTCCAGGGTACGTCGTATGCTGTGAAGCTGTAGTATAATTTTCGATTATAAAGTCTGGTTAGCTGTATCCGTGTTCGATAATATAAATAATTAAGGGGAGGTAAATTATGAAGGCTGTTTCTTTCAGTTTATGCCGTACAGCCACGGTAGCGGTCGTTTCTGTTTTCTTGGCAGGTTGTGCCAACATGGAAATGGGATCTCAGAAAGCGAAAACGACTGCCACAGGTTCTGCGGGTGGCGCAACATCACAGAATGCCAACAGCAGTCTTGAAAAATGTGGTGAATCTTTGGGTACCTTGGCAGTCGTCGAGGACACTAACGCCCCATGGTATGGCATTTTAACTGGGCAAATGAAACTGGGATCTACTACTCCCGTACTTAAGATGCTTGTTCAACAGTCCAACTGCTTTGTGGTTGTAGAGCGAGGGCGTGCGATGGCAAATATGATGGGAGAGCGTGCGTTGGAGCAGTCGGGAGAATTACGCAAGAGCTCTAAGTTCCAAAAAGGACAAATGGTAGCGGCTGACTACTCAATGAGCCCTTCCATCACTTTCAGCAACACCAATGCCGGACGCACGGGTGCTGCTCTTGGCGGCCTCTTTGGGTCGGTTGGCGCACTACTGGGCGGCAGTATGTCTGCAAAAGAATCCAGTACCATGTTGACCTTGGTGGATAATCGTTCTGGCGTTCAGCTAGCTGCAGCTGAGGGTAGTTCGCGCAATGTGGACTTTGGATTCCTGGGTGGCTTGTTCGGAAGTGCGATTGGCGGGGTAGGCGGCGGCTATTCAAATACTGCAGAAGGAAAAGTGATCGTTGCCGCATTCACCGACTCCTACAATAATCTGGTGAAAGCCGTGCGTTCTTACAAAGCACAAGAGGTTAAAGGTGGGCTTGGAACGGGCGGTCACCTTGGTGTTCAGGGCGGAGAGGACGCTCAGAAATAAATGTCTACTAGTAGCCATCGGACTTAAAGAAAATCGGCTGAAAATTCACCCTCGCTCGGTTAAGCTTTCACTACGACTCTTTAAGTCTGACTGGCTGATAGTGCAGCAGCCCTTACACAGGGGAAATATTTACTCTGTTTTCTATGGTTTCAGAAAAACCACAGATGACTTTACCTTCATTTGAAGCGCCTTGCCCATTCTGGCTCGTTTGCCAAAATGAATTTGCAGATCAGTATCTGATAGATTAATAGACTGCTCGCGGCTCCCGTTACTGGTAATGACAGTAACCTTTGGCTTGGCTGCTACGATGGCCGCAGCCATCTCATCACCATCCGCGATACCCATTACTACGCCCCCCTTGCCGCCACCTGACAGCCGCTTCATTTCACCAAGAACGAAAGCAAGCAATCGACCCGAACGGCTTGACGCGACGACCATTGATTGTTCAGATGGAGTGAACATTGCGGGAGGAAGAATTTTCTCATCGGTAACATTGATGAATTGCTTTCCAGCCTTATTGCGTCCAATCATGTTCCCGATCGTGCAGATAAAACCGTAACCGGCAGCAGTGGACAAAAGTAAGTGTTGCGCGGCAGCACCGCATATCACATGAACGATTTTTGCGCCAATCGCCACGTCGATTAACGAGTTCAGTGGCACGCCATCACCACGACCGGACGGAAGTTGATGCACGGGGATGCTGCACACCCTGCCGTTACTGCAAATCACAACGCAATGCTCTGTTGTGCGGCACTCGAAGACGCCGAGCAATCCATCGCCATCCTTGAAGGAAACACCAGACAGATCGAGACCATGCCCCTGTCGTGTTCGCCCCCAATGCTTCTTGGAAATCATCACCGTTACCGGCTCGTCTACAATCTGGGTAGTCAGCGCAACACGTTCTGCCTGCTTGATGAGCGTGCGACGATCGTCACCGAAAGTTTTTATATCGTCATTTATCTCTTTTGCCACAAGTTTGTGCATTAATAAACTAGAACCAAGAAGCTTGTTCAGTTCCTCGCCCTCGTTCTTTAACTGTTGCAGCTCGCGCTCGATCTTTATGCCTTCCATCTTGGCCAATTGGCGTAGCCTGATTTCAAGAATGTCATCGGCCTGTCGCTCGGACAGCGTGAATCGAGCTATCAGTGCCGCTTTTGGCTCATCAGACGCACGGATCAAAGCGATCACCTCATCCAGATTGAGATAGACCGTCATGCGCCCATCCAAAATGTGGATACGGTCATTGACCTGGGCAAGCCGATGCTCGCATCGGCAACGTACCGTGGCCACACGGAACTGCGCCCATTCACGGATGATTTCGGTGAGTGGCTTTTGCTTCGGTCGCCCGTCGATGCCAATCATCACCATGTTGAGCTGAAGAGAGCTTTCAAGACTGGTGTGCGCCAGCAGTATGGTCATCAACTCATCAACTGATTGTCGGCTCGATTTTGGTTCGAACACCAGGCGAACTGCATGGTCTTTGTCTGACTCGTCGGCCACCCTGTCCAGCACAGATAAGAGAAGCTGCTTGTTCTGAGCCTGTTCCTGTGTCAAAGTTTTCTTGTTGGGCTTGATCTTTGGATTCGTCAGCTCCTCGATTTCTTCCAATATTTTTTTGGTGGAAGTGCCATGCGGAAGCTCGTAGATAGCCACACGCCACTGGCCACGCGCCATATCCTCAATCATCCAGCGGGCGCGCATTTTCAGCGAGCCACGCCCGGTTCTATAGCACTCTCGTATCTCCTGTGCCGAGGAAATAATTTGTCCCCCGCTTGGCAAGTCCGGGCCGGCAATCGAGGTTAGCAGTTCTTCATCGGAGCAATCCGGGTTTCTGACATACAACGCGGCCGACGCGCCGACTTCTCGCAGGTTGTGTGACGGTATTTCCGTAGCCATGCCCACGGCGATGCCGGATGCGCCATTGAGCAGCACCATGGGTAGTCGCGCAGGCAGCATGGCTGGCTCTTGAAAATGGCCGTCATAGTTAGTTTTCATATCGACCGTACCCATATTCAGCTCGGACAGCAGCAGATCTGCTATGGGTGTCAGACGTGTTTCCGTGTAACGCATTGCCGCCGCGTTGTCGCCATCGCGTGAGCCGAAGTTTCCTTGGCCATCAACCAGCGGATAACGCAGGGAAAAGCCTTGGGCCAAGCGCACCATCGCCTCATAAGCAGATGAATCACCGTGCGGATGGAATTTACCCAGAACTTCACCCACGACGCGCGCAGATTTCACGTAATTGCTGTTGTGAGCCAATCCCATTTCACGCATCGCGTAAAGAATACGTCGTTGAACAGGCTTTTGCCCGTCGCATACGTCCGGCAGAGCACGGCCCTTGACGACCGAAACGGCGTATTCCAAATAGGCACGCTCGGCATACTGTGCAAGTGGCACAGAATCGCCATCGGGCACAGGGGGAAGCGGAGAGAACTGGCGAATACTTCCGCCGCCGCCATTGGTTGCAACAGGCTCAGCAATGTGCTGTCCGTCCGTGATCTTCACGTTGCGTAATCGCTGTTCTTCATCTGTAATATCAAATAGTTGGATTTGTTTGAGATCAGACATCGACATTTACTTCATTCCCGTGATATTCGAGCCAAGCTCTCCTTGAGCCTGACTCCTGTTTAGCCATGAGCATGGTCATGATTTGCTCCGTCGCTGCAAACGAAGCATTGTCCAACTCAACACATAGTGCTCGCCGCGTATCTGGGTTCATAGTTGTATCCCATAGTTGATCAGGATTCATCTCGCCCAGTCCTTTGAAGCGTGAGATTAACCAAGACCCTTCGCGTACCTTGTCTTTTCTCAAGCGATCCTCTATCGACACAAGCTCGTCCTCATTCAATGCGTATATCTTGCGTATTGGCTTTTTGCCTTGAGCAGGAACATCAACGCGGAACAGAGGCGGCTGTGCAAGGAAGACATGTCCGTTCTCGACTACTCGTGGAAAATGCCTGAAGAACATCGTCAATAGCAAGGTTGTAATATGAGAGCCGTCCACATCGGCGTCGGACATAATGTAGATGCCTCTGTAGCGCAGACCAGACAGATCAACGTTGTCATTCATTCCGTGTGGATCCACCCCGATCGCCACGGCAATGTCATGCACTTCCGCATTGGCGAACAGCCTATTACGGTCGACCTCGAAGGTGTTGAGCACCTTTCCGCGCAAAGGAAGGATGGCCTGAAACTCTTTATTGCGTCCCTGCTTGGCAGATCCGCCAGCGGAATCCCCCTCAACAAGAAATAGTTCGTTCCGCTCTGGATTGAAATCTGCCGCATCAGTGAGTTTGCCTGGAAGCACGGCCAGAGAAGACCCCTTTTTTTTCTCCACCTTCTGTGCCGATTTCATTCGGCTCTGCGCCTGCTTGATTGCGATCTCCGCAATGCGTTTGCCGTACGCGATGTTTTCGTTCAACCACAGCAAAAGCGGGTCACTAACCATCGTCGATACCAGTTTCAAGGCACTGCGCGATATCAGTTTTTCTTTTGTTTGCCCTTGGAATGAAGGGTCGAGCACCTTGGTGGATAGGACAAAACTGGCGCGGTTGAACACGTCGTCAGAAGTCAGCTTTACCCCTTTTGGCATCATGCCGTGCAGTTCGATGAAACTCTTAACGGCGTTGAACACGCCATCGCGCAAACCGGAATCGTGCGTGCCTCCAGACCAGGTTGGAATCAGATTCACATAAGACTCTCTGGTAATGGCACCTTCCTCAGTCCAGGCAACGGCCCATGACGCGCCTTCGCCCTCAGCAAAATTATCGTCCCCTCCCCTTGGGATGAACCGTTCCCCTGAGAAAATGGGTGCAGCTAGCGTGCTATCTTCTTCCAGAGAAGACAGGGCCTCAGTGAGATAGCCGCGTAGCCCGTCAGGGTAAGACCAAGACTTGGTTTCACCGGTACTTTCGATGCTAAAAGTAACATTCACGCCTGATAGCAATACTGCTTTCGAACGCAATACACGCTCCAGTTGCATCACATTGATAATTGGCGCATCGAAATACCTGGCGTCTGGCCACACCCTTACAGTGGTGCCTGTTTTGCGTTTCGGGCAATCGCCCTGTTTGAAAAGCGGCTTCAGCGCTACCCCATTGTCGAAGCGTATGCTGTACTCGCCACCATCGCGCTGCACGATGATCTCGACAGCCGTTGAGAGAGCGTTGGTTACTGCGACGCCGACACCGTGTAAGCCTCCTGAAAACTTGTATGCTCCACCGGCATCCTTGTCGAACTTGCCTCCAGAGTGCAACACGGTAAATGCCACCTCGACGACCGAAACACCCTCCTCTGGGTGGATGCCAACCGGGATTCCCCTGCCATCGTCCTGAACGGACACGGAACCATCGGCAAACGCTGTTACGGTGATGTTTTTGGCGAATCCGGCCAAGGCCTCGTCGCAGGCGTTATCGACCACCTCGGTGATAATGTGATTGGGATTGTCCAGTGTCGTATACATACCAGGACGCTGACGCACAGGTTCTAGCCCGCGCAGAACCTTAAAGGACGACTCATCATAATTAACGCTCAACTGATACTCCTATGTTTCGAAGATGTGCAACGTAAGGCGTTCGGGATACCGCATATCTATTCGCAGGATCCGCAAGTGGCCGAACGCAAAGTTGGAAAATTGCATACATAGAGCCATAATCTTCGGGAAGAAAGGTGCGCTACAATACATTGTGATTGTTCATTTTGCTACAACTTGAATTCCAGGAGAAAAATATGCAACTATCAATAGAAAGGAGAATTTCATGGCAGCACTGACACCTCAAGCTTTGGTTAAGGCTTATGAGGACGGGATGAAATTTATCGACCGCAAGGACTATATCAATGCTGCTGCATCATTAAAAAAAGCGGCGGAGCATGGCCATGTGGAAGCGCAATTTTATCTGGCAGGTATGTATGCCGATGGTCAAGGGATTAAAAAAGACTATCAACAGGCTATGCATTGGTATCGTAAGGTCGCAGACCAGGGTTTTGCAGAGGCTCAATTCAATTTAGGCGTTATGTATTACAAAGGGCAGGGCGTTGAACAAGACTACGATCAGGCCGTACATTGGTATAACAAGGCTGTAGAGAAAGGAGATGCATTAGCACAATACACGCTAGGCATTATGTACGAAAAAGGCCATGGCGTTACACAGGATTACAAACAGGCTGTGTCGTTGTTTAGTAAGGCCGCAGAGCAGGGGATTGCGCAGGCCCAATACAAAATGGGCGTTATGTGTGAAGAGGGCAACGGGATTGTTCAGGATGACGAGCAAGCTGCGCTCTGGTATGGCAAGGCTGCAGAGCAGGGGGTCGTGCATGCGCAATTTAAACTGGGGTTTATGTATGACAACGGCATAGGCGTTCCTCAAGATACTCAGCAAGCTGTTTTTTGGTGGAACAAGGCTGCAGAACTGGGCGATGTGGAGGCCCAAAACAATCTGGGCGTCATGTACGACATGGGCCTGGGCGTCCCCCAAGACTACGTCGAAGCTCATAAATGGTTCAATATTGCTGGCGCAGGTGGCAAGTGGTTTAAGGTTGCGGGTGAATGGGTCAACAATATTGCTGGCCTGGGCGATGACGCAGATATAGGTAGCGGTCTGGGGGTTGTGGAATCATTTATGACGCCAGCAGAAATTGTCGAAGCTCAGCGACGGGCCAGTGAGTGGATGAAGAAACATAAAAAGTAATACGTTATTTCGAAAAATTCCCCAATTTTGGGCTTTATGGCACCTTTAAAAATTCAAGTTTCCAGGCACAGCACGATATAAACATATTAGCGCGGTATATATTTGATATGTAAGCGATACTTTTCAAGTCACGCAGTATTGTGATGAGACAGGGTAAGCAGACAAACCACAAAGCGGCTGCTCGCAAAATTGGGTTTTTAGAGATGTCCTATCGCCGTTCAACGCGCTTGATGCGCGAGATAATTCTATTAAATTAGCGACAAAAATTTAACTTATTGTTCAATAAGTTAAATAAATTAAAGGCGGTTGTGTCGTCAAAGAACGACACTTTATAGCCTTTACAATCGGCCATTCAATAGTAAAAAATACCAAGATCGATATCTTACTTGTTGTTTAAATGCATATTTACAATATGTGGCATGTATATTGCTTAAGATTTAGACTCGGGCATATTTGCCAACTTTATTTCAAGAATAATTTTCGAAGGAACATAACTGCCGGCTTTACAAATAAACACCCAGAATTCTGAAGGCTGACGAAATTTTTATGCCGGTGACGATGCCAAGGTAATAGTTTGAGCTTGCACCATTCAAGCTCAGGAAAATCCTTACCCTGTAAAAGAAATTTAGTCTGTTCCTTTGTTCCCTGAACTATTTAATAAATCCTTGATATCCCGGGTAACTATTTTGCATTCATCATTTTAGAGAATGCTTCCCCGGAAAATTTTATAGGGATTTCTTTATTTATACCCTAAAGTTTACCTAAATATTGTCGATCTATTATGTAGCTGAAAAAGGCAAACCCATCGCGAGGTGGGGACGCAAAGCTTCCAGTCTTGAAAAAGATAGCGGGGTTACCAGAATACTCAGGCTTTAAATCCTTGGTGTGTTCATTTGCTTTATCAGCAGACTACTAACCCAACTAAGGAGCCTGACATGCCACGCCAACATCAATTTCCAGTTCCATTTTCTGACAACAACCGTTGTGATCAATTGAGCGATACGCCCAATTTTGCACGTTCGCTGCTCTTGGCTGCCATTTTGGCAGGATGTGCCGGCTTGACCCATGCTGCGCCATCTGCTTCGGCCCAGGGAGCGGGGCTGGCAGTTGCACAAAATGCCGGGCCTATCGGCAAACAACCCTTTGCCGGTTGGGCAAAAGGCCGTTTACTCATTGCACCACGCGCTGGTTTAACCGCTGGTGAGTTTGAGGATGCATTGAAGCCCCACTATGGCAAATCCAGAATCCACCTCAAAAATATCAATACCCATATAGTCGAACTGCCGGAAGGTGCCGATGAAGTGGCGGTTATGCGCGAGCTAAAAAATGACCCTAGACTGAAATTCGTCGAATTGGACATGTTGCTCTCGCCTGATGCAACCGTGCTTGATCCTTCTTACAGCAGTAGTTGGGCACTGCCCAAAATTCAGACTCCCACCGCTTGGGACAGTGCCAATGGCAGCGGTGTGATCATTGCCATTCTGGATAGCGGGGTGGATGGTACCCATCCCGATCTTGCTTCCAACATGGTTCCCGGCTGGAACATGTATGACAACAATGCCGATACCAGCGACGTGCAAGGTCATGGCACCTTGGTTGCCGGTTCGGCAGCGATGGTGGCCAACAATGGCAATGGCAGCGCAGGCGTCGCCTGGGGAGCCAAAATTATGCCGGTGCGAATAACCGGACCTGATGGTTTTGGGTACTTTAGCACCATCGCGCAAGGCATTAATTGGGCAGCCGATCATGGTGCCAGGGTGGCGAACATAAGCTATGGCGCATCGGGTAGTTCCACCGTGCAGTCTGCGGCGCAATATATGCGCAACAAAGGCGGCGTGGTAATGGTCTCGGCGGGTAACAGCGGCGTGCTTGAAAATTTTGCTGCAAACGATTCCATGCTGAGCGTGGCTGCCACCGACAGCAGCGACCAGCGTACTAGCTGGTCCAGCTATGGTTCTTATGTGGATATTTCAGCACCTGGTCTCAGCATCTACACCACTCTTCGCGGCGGCGGCTATGGCAATGTTTCGGGCACCTCCTTGTCGAGCCCGATAGTGGCAGCTACAGCCGCCCTGATGATCTCGGCCAACAACAATATCAGCCCTGTTGATATTGACCAGATTCTCAAATCTACCGCACTTGATTTGGGTGCAGCTGGCTACGATATTTACTATGGCGCGGGCCGGGTTGATGCAGCCAAAGCCGTTGCAGCTGCGCAATCAATTATTAAAACATCAATCAGTCTGGACACTCAGACACCGACCATTCTCATCACCTCACCGGTAGGCAGCACAGTGTCCGGTAGTGTTCCAGTCGATGTAAAATATTCCGACAATATAGGCGTAACCCGTGTCGAGCTGTATGTTAACGGCCAAAAATTTGCCACTGACGACAATGCACCCTTTGCATTTGCCTGGGATACATCAGCAGTCTCGAACGGTGCTTACACCCTTATCGCCTATGCCTATGACGCGGCAGGTAACACGGGCGTTTCACCCACCGTCTCGGTAACCATTGGCAGTGACACCGTTGCACCCGTAATCAGCAGTTTCAACTTGGCGGATGACATGACAGTCTCCAATAAAGAGACTGTCAAAATAACGGCTACCGATGACCAAAGTGTCGCCAAAATCGTCCTCAGTATTGATGGCAACCAAGTCGCCGTCGCTTATGGTAACTCTTTGAGTTACAATTGGAACACCCGCAGGATAGCCAAAGGTGCACATAGTGCAACTGTACAAGCATACGATGCTGCGAATAACTCAACCAGTAAGACCATAACGGTCTATAAATAGATAGCAAGTTATTGCGGATTGTTCAGGCGCCCTTCGGGGCGCTTTTTTGTCGAAAATTTTTACACTGATGACTTCATTGAGCAAGGCAGGATGCTTGGGCACATAGTCTTAACGATTCCGTGCGCAGATCGAGCAGGCGCTAGGGTGCAAAGTGGGCCATGATCGACGTGGGCGGTCGAAGGTGATGCCAAGTGCGAAAGGGCTCTGACTACTTTAACCCTTTAAATCATGGTGATACATGTTCCTGACTGATAGGCGGTTTGGCCCAACCTGCGGGAGGCGCATTCTACATCCACGGCAAAGCAGTGTCGCCGAAGGATGCTGGAGGGAAGCGAAATTTATATCATTATGATTACATGACTATTTTTTATTAACTAAGTGCTATGAGATTTATTATCGGAATTTTTTACAGTCGGCATGAGGCGCGAAAATTAATTTTGACTTGTCAGGTAAAATAATGATTAAATTCATTCTGTTGAGGTATGCAAATATTCTTGGCACGAATAATGCTTATAGAATGGCTATCACAATTTGATAAAGGAATATCGATCATGAAAATCAATAAGACCGTCTGTGTTGCTGCCGTTTCGGCATTATTTGCGGTGTTTTCCGCAATCGGTAACGCAACCGTTATCACCTCAGTTAGCAATAATCCATTGTCCTTTACTTGGTCGAATTCAACTGTCGCGGGCGACCTGACCGGAACCGGCTCATTGACTCTTAGCGGCTTTAACTCCACTCAGCTGACCGTGGCCGTGGTGCTTAACAACACTTCCACCCTGTCTTCGAACCGACTGACCGCTTTTGGTTTTGGTATTGACCCCAATGCTACTGGTGTGACCTTCTCGGATCCGGGTGATACTACGGGAATGGTCAACGCTGTTCTGGGTGCTACTTTTCCCGCCATACAAACGATTGAGATTTGCGCCTTTGGCGGCCCGACCTGTGCGGGCGGCGGTCCCGGCGGAATCCTCGGAGGCGCGAGTGATACTTTCAGCATATTGCTCGCAGGAACTTGGGGTAATCAGGTTGACATCGCTCCCATCGGCTTCAAATATCAAACTGGCTCTGGTTCATTTGAGTTCACCACGAGTAGCAGTTCCAGCGGCGGTTCCAGCGGCACTAGCGGCCAAACGATTCCAGAACCGGGTGTATTGGCTCTGATGGGCATCGGCTTGGTGGGGCAAGCCCTGCTGATGCGTCAGCGTCGCCGCCGTCTACAGAGTTAAGCGCAAACCAGTCGAAAAAAACGCGCTGCGCGCGTTTTTTTCATGCCTATTCGATTTGCATGGCCATAGGTATTCACCTTAGAATCTAGAGTCTGTGACTGTCAGCGAATCTTCCCCACACATCCAACGGCTGAAAAATCTCTCGGCATCGATGCTGCTGATTGCGGCGATTGGCGTCTTCTATGCCAGTGTCCCATATTTTCAGCGCTATTTCTCGGAGAGCACGTTCATTTTCGGCCAGGAATATTTCTGCTGGCAGGTACTGCTGGCCGCAACCATCGGCTATATGCTGTTGCTGGTGTTACTGTATCTGTTCGAGCCGTCGCCTCGAATCTCCAAATCCATTCTTTGCCTACTTGCGCTGAAGCGGCTGGCCGCTTCGCCGCAAGCCGCCTGGCGAGGACAACTGCCGACCGATGAGCGTCTGGGGCTGCTGAGTGTGCTGCTGAAAGCCTTTTTCGCCCCCCTGATGGTGATCTGGCTGTTTAACCATACCGCACTGATGCTGATCCATGGCAGTGAGCTGATGACACGGTGGGATCAACCCGGGACCGAGTGGCTGGCGTTGTTCAATGCCCACGGGTTCTGGTTCGCCTTCAAGGTGATCCTGTTCCTGGACGTGTTTTTCTTTACCCTTGGCTATCTGGTCGAGCTGCCGTCACTCAAGAACGAAATCCGCTCGGTCGACCCTACCCTGCTTGGCTGGGGGGTGGCGCTCGCCTGCTATCCCCCGTTTAATGGCATGACCGTCATGGTCTTCGGCGGCGGGTATTCCGCCGACTTTCCGCAGTTCGATCATCCAGTTTTCCACGTAGCTGCCAATACATTGTTACTGGGACTAATGGCGATCTATACATCAGCTTCCATTGCGCTCAATTTCAAAGCCAGCAACCTCACCCATCGCGGCATTATTGCGCATGGACCGTATCGCTTTATCCGCCACCCGGCATATGTTTGCAAAAACCTGGCTTGGTGGATTGGTCTGGGTCCGGCGTTAATCTTGGCCCTGCAGACTTCATTGACGGCTATTTTGATGACGCTTGGCTCCATGTTTGGTTGGTCAGTTATTTACTATATGCGTGCGCTGACCGAGGAAGATCATCTGCGCAGCGTGGACGACACCTACGATCAATACTGCCAGAAAGTTAAATACCGCTTTATCCCTGGCGTTATTTAGCAAGGCAATATGGGCAAAAGCGCGGTAGATACCGAGCTGTATCTGATCGGGTATGGCTTAATTCATGAAAGAATTGACATTGGAACGTTCGTTCCATAGAATAGATTTTCTATGGAAAATAATGCTAAGTACCTTGCCAAGCTTCAGGACTATTATGCCGACAATGGCGTGTTGCCGCCCTACTCTACCATTATGTTGTTAATGGGATTTAAATCGAAATCGCCTGTGGCTGCTCTGGTGGCCAAATTAAAGTTGGCAGGTTTCCTTGAGGCAACACCTGAAAAACGCCTTAAGCCAGGCAAACGTTTCTTCGAACGCCCCATCTTTGACAGTGTGCGTGCGGGATTTCCCAGTCCGGCAGGGGATATGAGCCATGACACCCTTAGCATTGATGAGTATCTTGTTAATCACCCGTCCAGCACTGTACTGGTGACAGTCAAGGGCGACTCAATGATTGATGCTGGCATCATGCCAGGCGATACCGTGATAGTAGAAAAACGTACCATGGCAAATGCGGGTGACATGGTCATTGCCATCGTGGATAACGAATTTACCCTTAAAACTCTAGGTCAGGAGAAGGGTAAATTCATTCTGATTCCCGCCAATCCAGCGTATCCCATTATTCGTCCCAAGGGCGATCTGGAAATTTTCGGCGTTGTTGTCGGGCAATTTCGCAAATATAAGTGACATCTTATGGGCGCCTCTAAAAATTCAAGTTTCTAGCAGCCTGTCGGACTTGAAGAATCGTAGCGAAAATTCAGCTGAGCGAGGGTAGATTTTGACGCTTTTGCAGGGTAATAGTTATTCTATTGCCCAAAAAATCGGCGAAATATACACCGTTTAGCTGAATTTGCAGCCGATTTCCTTTAAGTCCGACAGGCTGCTAGGCAAGGCACGAGTAAAAAATTTGAGCGCGGCATATGGTTTATATGTAAGCGATAATTTTTTTCGAGTAACGCCGTATTGTGACGAAATGGGGTAAGCAGGCAAGCTGCAAAGCGGCTGCTCGCAAACTTGGATTTTTAGAGGTGCCCATATGATTGTTTCCAACTGGCCCAATGTCATCGCACATGTGGATGCGGACTGTTTCTATGCTTCCTGCGAACAATTACGCAGACCCGATTTAAAAGGTAAGCCACTCTGCGTCCTCTCCAGCCAAGACGCCTGCGTCGTTGCCAAAACCTACGATGCCAAGGCGGCAGGCATAACTACCGGCATGACTGCCTGGGATGCCAGGAAGCTACTGCCCAACGCTATTTTTCTGTCTGCCGATTTTCGTTACTATGGCCAGATTTCCGACAAGCTGTTTTCCATTCTGCGGCGCTTTAGCCCGATCATTGAAGAATATTCCATTGATGAAGCCTTCATGGACATGCTGGGGCTGCGTAGCCTGTATCGCAAACCGTATCAGAAAATTGCCGACGATATCCGTGAGACCATCCATCAGGAAGTAGGCATAACCGTTTCCGTCGGCATCTCTGTCACACGTACCCTCGCCAAGATGGCATCTGAATACAATAAACCAAACGGAACCACCATTGTGGCGGGCAGGCGCATCAATGATTTCTTGCAACATGTCAGTGTGCGTGACATTCCGGGAGTCGGGCGCAACCGCGAGGCATTGCTAAATAAATTTGGCATCCATACGGCACTTGACTTTGCCAATGGCAAAGAGCCTTACATCAAGCAGCTGCTGGGGAAAGCGGGGACCGATCTATGGCACGAACTCAATGGTACAGCCATCTACCGGGTTGAAACTGAATTCAAATTGCCCAAGAGCGTAGCGCGTACAGCATCAATGGGGCAGATAACACAAGATAAAGCGATTATCTTTGCACACCTTACTCGGCACGCCATGCGGCTTTCGAAGGAATTGATTGAGAAGCGCCTGGCTGCCAAGCGGCTTACCATTTTTCTGACGCTGAAGTCGTTCGACAAACAGGCTACTACCGTCCATCTTCCTTATCCGACGGCAGATTATTTTTTACTGATGGAAGAGATAAGCAAGATGCTGGAGCATCTGTTTGACTCAAGCCAGATGGTCCGGGCCTGCGGGTTGGTTGCCACCGATATTGCTATTCGGCAGATTGGGAATTTCGATATGTTTCAGCAAGCAGAACAACAGCTTGAGGATAAACGCCTTAAGTTGCTTAAGGCTGTGCATAGTATCAACCAAAAATATGGTAGCGACATGTTATTCATCTGTTCTGCCATTAAGCCCGCAGGGCGCATGAAAAATATGCGGTTTAAGTACCCGGTACTGGAATGTTTTTAATTGGCGTGTCGTAATAATTTTTTTGTAGCTATTGCACGATCACTCGTCATGGGCGTGTACTTGTCGATACAGCCTCATCTTTTTCTTGGGTATTTTATGGTTAAAGGACACCTCTAAACTGAATTATTACACCCTATGCTGTAAGAAATGTTGCTCAGTGTACGACAGTACGGGCATGACCAATTTTTATGGGAAACACCATGGCCAACATAATTCCGCTAATGCTCAACCTTGAGCACCATTTCCATTGAGTAAGGCATTGCAATGTATTGTTTGATTATGGCGGGCGGCGGGCATGCGCAACTCAGCGTACTCAAAGCACTTGCCCAAAAACCTTTGGACATTGATGCAGTGCTGATCACCCCGAGCCCTTACCAAATCTATTCCGGTATGCTGCCGGGATGGATAGCCGGACATTACAGCCTGTCGGATTGCCGGATTGATCTGCGCCCGCTGGCAAAATCCGCCGGGGCACGCCTGATCTTTGCCCAAGTCGTTGAAATAGATGCCAAGCGCTGCCGAGTCTTACTCTCAGATGGTACGC
>Ga0210044_10005299_pt1 | contig 17499 bp, 20 predicted proteins | sample CryGey13umfilter_2_FD_183959 | JGI IMG/M metagenome (GOLD analysis project Ga0210044, IMG submission 183959) | Groundwater microbial communities from aquifer in Utah, USA - Crystal Geyser 4/9/14 3 um filter (SPAdes) (version 2) | ecosystem: Environmental > Aquatic > Deep subsurface >... | reverse complement strand
TTAACGATCTAACTTAGATTCAAGTATATCATACTTATGTAAATAAGTCAAGAGAGCTAGGATAGATTCAACTTATAAGTGCAACACCTTTATCAAATACTTCTGTTGGTGTCATTATTTGAATCTTTCCCAGTAATATCATCAGCTTCTGCCGGTGTGATATAGTCTTCCACTACTAATTTCTCTGCTTCTATCTCAGCTTTTGTTAGAAAACGAACATTCATATCTCTTAATTGTTCTGAAAAATTCTGCAAATGTGGAATTATTGCTTCAGTATGGCGTTTATATGTTTTGATTAATTTTTCTGTTATTTCTAGATTAGCATTTTGGTTTAAAGATTTTAATTGTCCATCTTCTGAGACTAAACCAAAGGCTTCTGGTGGAATATAATTACTAGATTTGTAAATACCATTGACAATGTTTATGAGTTTTTCATTAATTTTTGGATTTTTATTTGAGTCTTTTCCAAACAATTCAACCATAAGATGTTCGGGCTCATCTCCAGAACCTTCTTCAATCTCACCAGTATCTATATTAAAAGCAAGTGGTGGTTGGATATACTGAATTTCCTTCCAATTTTTACTTTGATCATTATTTTTTTGTACATAGATTCGTTTCCAGCCCACCTTTTCCCAAAAAGCACGAGATGTATAAGTACATTCTCCTACAGCTCCAATAAGCTGTAAACAACGAGAATGTGCTTCATTTTTTGCATACTCATAACCAGAAATCATCAGTTCTCTCCCAAATCCATATTGACGATAATTTTCTTTAGGATTTTTACTCGTTTTCGTCGCAATGTAAAGTTGACCTAAAACACACTCCTTGTTAAATTTAGCGTGTTCGTCTTGTAAAGGAATAACTGCAATATCTGCTACCCCTATAATTTCTTTATGTATTTTTAACTCCCCATTGTCTTTTTTGACTTCAATATTTTTTGAAATAGTAAGGAGTACTGCATGCATTCCTGTTTCAATAGGAAAACCATATCGGAGACCTTGCATCTGTTCCTGCATGATAGATTTTGGTTCAAGTACATTTGTACCAAACTCTTCAGCCAAAAGAGTATAAGCTTCACCAAAACGTTCATCGTTTGGATTGTCTAAAGTCTCAATTTCAAACGTTTGTTTTATTTCTCCAGTTTCTTTATTTTTTAATAATACTTTACCCCCCGAAATTCTTGCAAGTTCAAAACCACGCTGTGCTAATCTGAGATTAGTATCTTTTCGCGAAGTATTAAGCAATTTTATTGCATCTTCTACTGGTGATCCTCCAAGTCTTTCCATATTTTTACAATATAATAATTAATAATGGTCAGCCAAAACACAAAAAATTCTTAATCAGTAATAGCTCAAAGAGCTACTCATAATATTTTTTATCTATAGTGTCACCCTTGAAGGTTAACTAAATATCTACCTTATCTCGTAAGTGATTGTAACGTCTGAACTTATTGTATTCTCCCCTTTTGGTATAGAAGGTACAGAAGAATCTTTCGTAACACTTTCACCCATCATTACTTTGTCATACATTGGTACAGGATAATCTCCAGACTCATTAAAGGAAATAATTTTACCTAAATGGACACCCAAATCATTTGCTAAAGCTTTTGCTTTAGCTTTAGCGTCATCAATAGCCTTTTTTCTAGCTTCTGCTTTTAATCCATCTTCATTATCTATAGAAAAATTTGGACCATTTAAATCAGAAACACCTAATGTCCCAAGTCCTTGTATTATTTTACCTACATCGTCAGTATTTCTAACTTTTACAGTTATACTTTCTGAAGATTCATATCCCACAATGACGCTCTTGCCATTAGGTGGACAACCAAATTCATTACAAAGTTGAGAAGCATATTTATATTCATATTTCGGATTAAAAGAGGCATTTAAAGTTTTGATATCTTTCTCAAGAATATTATTCTCCTTCAAAAAATCCAACGCCTTTTTTTCAATTTCTGCTACAAATGTTTGCGCTTCTTTTACTGTTTTTGCTTCTTTGTTAATAGTGAAATAAACACTAGCAATATCTGGAACTGCTTGAATTTCTCCATGTCCTGATAATGTGATCACACTTACTTCTGTACTTCCTATCATATCGTAAGATTTAAATTCAGATAAAAACTTAATAGCGAAATAGAGAGAAAGAATTATTAGAAAAACAAGCAATACCCAATAAATATTTTTTTTGTATTCGTTTGAAATTTCCATATGTTTAATTTATACCATAATGACACAAAAATTTATTTTTTAATTTCTAAAAGTTCAACCTCAAAACTAATTGTTGCATTTGGTGGTATTACTCCTCCTGCTCCAACTGATCCATAAGCATATTCTGGAGCTATCTCAAGCATTCTCTTTTCACCAACTTTCATTCCAGCAACTCCAACGTCCCAACCTTTAATAACCATTCCTCCATCTATAGTAAAAACAAATGCTTCTACATGTCCAAACTTTGGATCAACATTAGAATCAAAAACTGTACCATCAGCCAATTTACCTGTATAATTCATAGCTACTGTATCACCTGATTTAGCAACATCTCCATTTCCTTCTTGAATAGTTGTAATTTTTACGCCTTCAATTTGTTGTGTATTTTGCATATTTTCTTGTTTTTCATCTACGATATTGGAGTCAGAATAATCCACTCCATTATTATTAATAGTAATAAAAACTAAAACCCCTACAACGACAATCACTATCAAAAACCACCAAATCATACTTTTTTTCATATTTTTTTATTTATTAAACTTTATAATATATTAATTATACACAAGAACTCTATCAAATCAAATTAACCTCTCTTTCAAGTATTAAACCAAATCGTGATTTAACTGAATTTATTATCTCATTAGATAAATCTTCTACTTCTTTCCCGGTCGCCCCACCATAATTTACTAAAATTACTGCCTGTTTATCATAAACACCAACATTACCTATCCTCCTACCCTTCCACCCACATTTCTCAATTAGCCAACCCGCAGGAATTTTTATTATTTCACCTTCTTTAAAAAAAGGCATATCTGGATACTTGTTTATCAATTCTTTAAATTTTTCTTGATCCCCGCCTGCATCAGCTATGCTGAAAGCATTGCGGGCAGGAACATAAATATTTTTAAAAAAACTACCAGCATTCCCAATTAAGACAGGATCTGGCAATTTACTCTGACGAATAGAAATGACAGCATCGCTTATAATTTTGGGAGTATATTTAATAATTTTATTTTTGTCCGCCAAAGTCTTGGCATCAGCAGATTTTTCTAAATATTCTTGAAGAACTTTATAATTTATATTCAATTTCTCTGCTTTATTTAATTTTAAAGTTATCGCAGAAATAAAATATTCTCCTCTTAATTTATTTTTAAAAACACTATCACGATAACCAAATTTACATTCTTTTTTTTCGAAAACTTTTTTCTGTCCTGTTTTTATTTCATATGTTTCAACATTTTCTAAAATATCTTTAAGCTCTACACCATATGCTCCAATATTTTGCACAGGTGCAGCCCCAACTGTACCAGGTATCAGTGATAAATTTTCAATACCCCAATATCCACGATTAACAATAAATGTTACCAGATCATGCCACATAACTCCTCCCATAGATTTTATTAAAACAATTTCCTGATCTTCTTTTATTATTTCAATTCCTTTCAATTTATTTAAAATGACAATACCATCAAAATTTTCAGTAAATAAAATATTACTACCACCACCCAAAAATAACTTCGGGATATTTTTTCCGCCCAAGGCGGATCCGCCTTGGGCGGAAAATTCTTCCATCTTAAAAAGTTCTTCTAAGTCTGTTTCGTTATTTATCTCAACAAAAAATTTTGCCCGAACAGAAATCCCAAAAGTATTTAATTTTTTCAGATCATAATTTTCAAGAATTTTTATCCCGTTAGAAGTCTTCATAAATTATTTATATCATATTATTGTCGTTAGTAAACTTCTAACAGGATTTATCATAAAAAATTAAACAAAAAGAAAAATTATAGTACTAATACTGACTATAAATAACAAACTAACCGTCAACCAACCTACAATATTAGTCAATTTTTTATTTTTAAATTCTCCCATTATTTCTTGGTTTGCACTTATGCGTATAATAAAAAATAAAATAATTGGTGAAATAATACCATTGAAAACAGCTGAATAAATAAGGGTTTTTATAGGATCAAAACCAATAAGGTTTAAAGTTATTCCTAAAATCATCGCCACAATAATAACTCCATAAAAAGATGTAGCCTGTTTTAATTTTCTATAAAGTCCAGATTTCCAATTAAATGCTTCAGACATAGCATAAGAAGCTGATCCTGCAAGTATTGGAATTGCTAAAAGTCCAGTACCAACAATTCCAATTGTAAATAACATAAAAGCAAAATCACCAGCAAAAGGTCTTAGTGCCAATGCTGCATCTGCTGCTGTGCCTATGTTTGTAATACCAGCACTAAACAAAGTTGCTGCACAAGTTGCAATTATAAAAAACATAATAATATTAGAAAAAAACATTCCAGACCAAACATCTATCCTCATTTTATGGATACTTTCATTTGTATTAAGAGATCTTCTTTTTTCCTCCGTTTTCTCCCCTTTTAATATTTGTTCTTCAATCTCCTGTGAAGTTTGCCAAAAAAATAAATAAGGTGAGATGGTAGTACCAAATATCGCACAAACTAGAATAATCTCATTCTTTGAAAAAGAGAGTGTTGGGATAACTAAATTCTTAAATAAATCCATCCAATTTATCGAAACAGAAAATGCTGAAAATACATAAGCGAAAAGAACTAAAGCTAAATATTTCAAATATTTTGAATATTTTCTGTAAGGAATAAAAATTTGTAAAGCAAGACTTAAAACTGCAAAACTAAAAACTAAAAAAATAAAATTTACTTGAGGAAATACAAGTTGAACACCTTGTGCCATTGCTCCAAGATCCGCTCCTATATTAAATACATTAGCAAAAAGCAATAAAAAGGTACAAAAATAAAGAATCTTTCTTGAGTAATGTCTTTTTATATTAGTAGCGAGGCCTACACCAGTAGTGAGTCCAATGCGAGCACACATCTCCTGAACAGCCCCCATTAAGGGAAGTAAAAACGGTGAAAGCCAAATCAAACTAAACCCTCGAGATGCTCCAACCTGAGAATAAGTAGCAATACCAGATGGATCATCATCAGCTGCGCCAGTAGTAAGTCCAGGACCTAAAGTTTTCCAATATTCCCTTGCCCCCCTAACAGACCTTTGCCTCCCAATACCATCTTTAATTTCTCTTTCTAATTCTACACTTTTTTCTAAAACCTCTGCAGGTGCACTAAAAAATTTTTCCAAAATACTTTTACGCATGGTTTATATTATGACATATTTCTATTCTCTAAGCACAATAATAGAACCATCTTTATTTAATTTTATAAGTTTTGAATGTTTCTCTTTAATAAGGCCTCCATCTACATACAAATCTACAGAATTTCCAAAATATTCTTTTGCCTCTTCAATATTTTTACACGGGGGCAACGCCTCCGTATTTGCAGAAGTAGCTATTAGTGGTCCTGTTTTTATTAATAGATCTCGTAATGAACTTTCTAAGGGTAGTCTAAGAGCTAAAACTTTTGTCCCTCGATGTAAAAAAGAAAAATCTTCTGAAGAACAATTTAAAATTATACTAACCGAACCAGGCCAGAATTTTTCTAAATTTTTTTTCTGTTCAGGAATTAGCTCTATCTCTAATTTTTTAATTTCCTCTAAATCACCAATTAATATTATAAATGGTTTTTCTGGTGTTCTTTTTTTTATTTCATAAATTCTTTCTACTACTTCTTTCTGTAAAGCTTTCCCAACTAATCCATAAATAGTATCCGTTGGCATGACTACTACTCCATCATTTTCAAGTATTTTTATTAAATTTTTATCATCCCAAATATTGTTTTGCATTTACTTTAATTTAAAATCTCTATATTCATCTTTATTAATAGAAATATAAATATATTTAGAATGAGAAGGCATAGCTTTTGAAACATTTTCTGGCCATTCAATAAAAATTAAATGCTCTTCATTGTTAGTAATTTCTTCCCATCCCAAATTAAGTAATTCTTTTTCATTTTTAAGACGATAAGCATCCATATGAAAGAAAAACTTGTATGGTAATTTTTTTTTAAGAGAACCTGCCCCGTAGCGAACTTGTTCTGCTATGGGGTATTTTTTCATAATCACATAAGTAGGACTAAAAACCCTGTCTCTTATACCGAGATATTTAGCCACAAACTTTGTAAAAGCAGTCTTGCCTGCCCCTAGGTCTCCAGAAAGACCGACAACTAATGCACCTTTGTGTTTCTTTTTTTCTTTTAAGATTTTATCTAAAAAACTTTTAGCTATTTTCTCTGTTTCTTTTATGTCTTTAGAAATCATACATTTATAATTTAGCTAAATAACTAATTATTGGGTGCCTATCGAGATTTGAACTCGAACCGAGGGTTCCACAAACCCTAGTGCTAACCGTTACACTATAGGCACCATACAGTGCTATTTATATCAAAAAAGATGCATAAATGCTATTTTTTTATTTATTTTTTGAAAAAAATGCTTTTAAATGATGAAACTTTGTAATTATATTATTTCTACTACTGAAAATATATTTTGTAATTTCTACAATAAAAATATTTATAACAAGCCATAAAATAACAAAAGGAACCCATACCCACGGCATAGGAGCAAGCTCAAATATATTTCTGATAAAGGGCACAGTCATCGTCAAAATTAAAATAATAGCTGCGATAACAATACCCCAATTTAATTTTTTATTTGAAAAAATATTATAAGAAAAAATAGAACGATGTAAACTTTTAAAAGAAAAAGCAATAACTAAAATATAAGAAGAAAAACAAACAAAGAATATAGATCTAACTATTGAAATATCAAGACCAGTACGTATTAAGAAATAATATAAAAAGAAAAGAAGAATAGAGCTCAAGGCACCCACACCAAGACTTAGAATTTTAACTCTTTTAGAAAAAATAAGATTTAAATCTTTTCCTAGGTATTTTCCTCTATCAATATCTTCATCAAAAGCAAAAGCAAGGGCGGGTAAACTTCCAGTAAACATATTCACCCAGATTATCTGAAGAGCAGTGATAGGCAAAGCAAGGCCAAACAATAAACTACCACCAATGACAAAAACTTCGTCAAGAGAGCTAGACATAAGATACACTATCGCTTTTCTAATATTTGATAAAATTTTTCGTCCCTCATCTATTGCTAAACTAATAGTTTCAAAATTGTCATCAAGAAGAACTAAATCAGCAGCACTTTTTGCAACATCACTTCCTGAACCTAAAGATATACCAATATCCACAGCTTTTAATGCTGGTGCATCATTCACACCATCCCCCGTCATTGCGACTATCTCACCAAGTTTCTGATAAAGTTTCCCTATACGAAGTTTGTCTTCTGGTGTCACTCTAGCAAAAATTTTAATTTTAGGAATAATAATAAGCAATTCTTCATCAGATAAATCACGAATATCATTACCCGTAATAACTTCATTTTCTATTACTGCCCAATCTAAACTTTTTGCAATAAAAATAGCTGTACCTTTTAAATCACCAGTGACAATAACAATCTTTATGCCGTGGGACTCAATATTTTTTATAGCAGCAGGAACCTCTGGTCTTATTGGATCATAAAAAACAAACATTCCCAAGAAATTGATACTTTCTATATCTTGCGGAGAAATATTATTTTTAACATGTTTTTTAGAAATAGTACCTACAGCAATAAGTCTTTTTCCACTCTCGCTTGTAGTCTTTATCCAAGATTCAAGTTTTAAATATTCCTCTTTCGAAACATTTGATTTCTTGAGTAACACATCTGGTGCACCCATTATTATATATTTTTCATCTTTTAATGATACAGAAAATTTATTAGTTGAATTAAATGGTAAAACAATAAAAGAAGAAAAAGAATTAATAGTAGAAAATGATATATTGTGAAGAATACAAGCTTTAGCAATATCTACTTCAAATGGTCTCCCTTTAAAAATCCATTTTTTTTTATCTTCTTCTCTGTCTTCTATAGTTATGTCAAGATTAGATAAAGCAAATTCAAGTAATTTTTTTTGATCATGAGAAAATAATTTCTGATCTTCTTTATGAAATTCACTTGAAATAAGCTCTTGCTTTGTATATATACCAAGAAGTTGCATGTCTGCTTTAGTCAAAGTTCCTGTCTTGTCTGTCATAATAAGCGTCGCTGAACCAAGAGTTTCTGCAGCTGCTAGTTTTTTAATAATTCCTTTTTTGTCTGCAATACGAGTAGCTCCAATTGCTAAAATGACAGTCAAAACAATAGGTAATGCTTCAGGAACAGCTCCGACAGCAACTGCTGCAGAAAGTACAAGCATTGGGAGTAATTGTTCTCCACGTAAAACTCCTAAAATTAATATCACAAATACTATAACTATTGCTATAAAAAAAATAAGCCAGGCAAGATGATCAACACCTTTTTTCAGTGGAGTATCTGTCCTATTTAGCTCAGACACAATGCCTGCAATCTTACCGATCTCCGTTTCATTACCTGTAGAACATACGACAGCGGTCGCATAACCCTGCACCACTAATGTTCCAGAATAAGCAATATTTTTACGCTCTGAAATTATTGCTGTTATTGGAACTAATTTCTCATTTTTTCCAACTGGTATTGATTCTCCAGTAAGAATAGCCTCATCAACCTGAAAATTATTTACTGTAAGCAAACGTGCGTCTGCTGGAACACGAAATCCATAAGATAATTTTAAAATATCTCCAGGAACTAAAAGAGATGAATCAATCTCTTGTTCTCTCCCATCTCTAATGATCCGAGCTCTATCCTTTATATAACTTTTTAATTTATCTAATGTATTCTCTGCATGATATTCGTGATAAAATCCAAGTAAAACATTTAACAATACAGAAAAAATAATTACAAAAGTACTCACCCATTCTTTTAAAATTACAGTAATGATAGATGCTCCAATAAGTAAAAAAATCAATGGATTTATAAATTGTTTCAAAAAAAGAGAAAGTATATTTATTTTTTCTTTATTATGAAAGGTATTAGTACCATAATTAACCAAACGATTTTTCGCTTCTTTTTCTGTTAAACCTTTATTTGAAGTTTCTAGTAATTTAATTACGTCTTCATTTGTAATAGACCAAGGTTGTCTAATTATCTGCATTTTAAAATAAAAATTATTTGTAATCTGGGCTCTCTTCTAAAATTCCAAATTTATGATTTGAATATCTAGCAAAAGCATAAAGAAGACTCGAAAGACGATTCAAATATGCAAGAGTAAATTTATTTATAGGTATCTTGCTTTCTTCAGAAACATTAATCACTCTCCTCTCCGCTCTTCTGCAAATAGTACGTGCTATATCAAAAAGGGAAGCTAATTCCGTACCCCCAGAAATAAAAAAAGTCTTTATTGGTGGGAGTTCTTTTTCTATGGAATCAACCATCATTTCTAATTCTTTTACTTTTTCTTCATCAATAGACATGGAAGCACCAGCCAGCTCTGCTTGAATAATAAATAAATTTTTCTGTACATCATGAATAGCCTGATCTCCTTTAATATTACTGGGAACAACAAACTTCCCTTCTCTAGCTCTAACCTTACAAAATCCTAAAAAAGAATTTACTTCATCTAAAGAACCGAGGGCTTCAGTTATAATAGAACTCTTCGAGATACGCTGATCACATCCCCAGCCAGAGGCTGGTCTGCCTTTGGCAGAAAATAAACCTGTTGTTCCATTGTCCCCTTTTCTTGTATAAAGCATATTTTTAAAAACTTGTCCTATAGGGAGCTCTGCCCTACTACTGGAATTATTCTTTTATAATTAATTCCTCTTCTGGTGTTTCTTTTTTAAGATTATCTATAATTTTTTCTGCAACATCGTTTGGATCCATATAATTTTTATAATTTGTCGGTTCATCTTTTCCGTAAAAATTTGTCCGCATACCTGCTGGATATATCCCAATTACAGAAATATTTTCTTTACCAAGAATATTACGAAGTAAATCTGTAAATCCTCTTACTGCCCATTTACTCGATGAATAAACAGCAGAAACAGGACTTGGATCAAAAGCTCTTGAAGAAATAATATTTATAATAGTTCCAAACTTTTGTTTCTTCATATGTTTCATTACCGAGCGAGAACCAAAAAAAGTTCCAAAAAAATTAACCTCCATAACTTCATGCGCAAAAACAGAATCAATTTCTTCAATAGGCATATGTCCCATACTAATGCCTGCATTATTTATCCAAATATCTATCTTTTCAAATTTTCTAATTACCTTCTCTGCTAAATCTTTCATCTCATTTTCTTTAGTCACATCTGCTTTTATCCACAAAATTTCTTCTTCCAAATTTTCCGGTCTGTTTTCTTCTTGAGAACACACCACAACTTTTGAACCATTTTTCAAAAAACAAAAAGCCATTGCTTTACCTAAGCCTTTTGTGCCTCCTGTGATAACTACTATTTTATCTTTTAAATCCATAATAAATAAAAAATTAATTAATAATTTTGGTGCCCAGGGGGGGACTCGAACCCCCATGCCTCTCGGCGCTACCACCTCAAGGTAGTAAGTCTACCAATTTCTCCACCTGGGCATATCTAAACTTTATCAAAAAAACCCATTTTTGTGAAATGGATTTTTTATCTGTCTCATAGTGAGCCCTGCTCTACTACTCGGATTCTTCTTTTTTAACTTCTTCCTCTTCATCGGTAACTGATGTAATAGAACGTAATTTTCTACGAACATCTTTCACTGCTTTGGTACGAATATAATAGAGTTTAGATTTACGAGCTCGTGATTTTTTAGTTATTTCAACTTTATCAATATTTGGAGAGTAAAGTGGAAAAATTCTTTCAACACCAACACCTGAAGCAGTTTTTCTGACTGTAAAAGTAGCACCAATTTCTGTTCCATGTTTACGAGCCAAAACTATTCCCTCAAAAGCTTGAAGGCGTGTTTTACCTTTTTCATCTAAAATCTTAGATGAAACACGAACTGTATCACCAGCTGTGAAATTAAGCTTTTTTCTGTCCTCAATATTAACCGGACTAAGTTTTGTTTTATCTATTGCCATTGAAACAATTTAACATAGATAAACCATTTTTGCAATTCTGACACCCTAGTACTAAATTTTTAAATTCCATAATTTTTATTTTATTCTTAATATACAAATACTGTATATTAAGGATTTTATAACTTTCTACTTTATCTGTCCCGTAGTGAGTTTTGCTCTACTATTCAGGATAAACTTTGCACTACTTCGGTATACTCTTCCTTACTATAATAACTTTCGTATTAATTCAAAAACAGACTTCCTAAGCCCAGCTATATTTTCTCCCGACGACGACTCATACAATTTTCTTATATCTTCTTCAGTTATGCTTTTTGCAATTGTTTGAGAAATAACAGCCTCATCCTGGTCAGTCAACGAAATTTCGAAGACTAACTGTTGTAAATAATCAAAAAAGGCCTGAACAAGTTCCTGTCTTGTCACTTTCAGGTCAAATCTTATCTTTCTTTCTATTTCTATGTTCTTTTCGTAGACATACGGCTTTTCTGGAAATATTATATCCAATTTTTCTCCTCTTTTCTTTAATTGTTTACCAATAAACGTGTGGAAAGATCCTAAATAAATAAAAACTTCAATATTCTTCTTGTTTTTCAACAAATTGGATTCTTTGACTGCTGTTATAACCCGAGGCGCTAAATTTTTTAAGATTTTTAACTCTCTTTGAACCTGAAAATGAACTCCTTCCTCAATACACTTTTTGAAAATTAAAAGAGCGTTCTCAAAAGGAGGTTTCTTATTCAACAAATCTATCATGATTTTAGACACCGGGATCAAATTCTTTTTTGCTTTCTCTAGTTCTTTTTTATCCAAATCAATATAAACAAAGTCTTTCTTCATCCCATCTTGGCTTCTCATGACTTCAGTCTCAAAACTCTTTTCAGCACGATTTGATGATTTTTCACCAATAGTTTGTAACCAAAAATCAGAATATTCCCAACCAGCACTTTCGGGAATAATGATATCTGAACGACGCAACGATTCCATCATATGAGTAGCATCTTCTGGAGTAGTGTGGCGAGTATATGCCAAGATTATAGATATTTCAGGAATCTTTATTCTATACCGTTTCGCATAATCAGCAATACTTTGGTCTATTTTACCTTCCGGAAGATTTTCCACATATTCATATTTATCATCTTTCTTATCTTTCTCTTTATGTTGTTCAACTATAAATTTATCCATATTTTTATTCTACCACTTTTTCAAATTCTTTTGGTAAGGGTGATTCCACTTTCATGATCTTACCTTTTAAATTCTTGAATTCTATGGACTTTGCGTGAAGCCCTAATCTTTTTAATCCTTCAGGGAAAGGTTTATTTGGATTATACAAAGAATCACAAACCACAGGATGATTTATAAATTTCATATGCACACGAATCTGATGAGTTCGGCCTGTTTTAGGACGTATTTCTAAATAAGTGAATTTATTATTTTTATCTTTAAATCTTCTTAATACTTTATATTCTGTTACTGCTTCACGTAATTCCCCACGCGCGCCACGACCTGCAAGTCTTCTGCGAAAATCACTTGGGCTTCTACCAATTGGTTTATTTATAATTCTATGATCATCTTTTACCCAACCATTAACTATTGCAACATAGGTTTTATTTATTCTATTTTTCTTGTCGGCCAACCCACTCTTTGTTTTTAATCCAAAAGCGGGGGCGGAAAATTGTTCTTTTAAAAATTCATAAGTTTTCTGGTTTTTTACTAAAAGCAAAACACCAGAAGTTTCTTTATCTAATCTGTGCACTATCCCCGGACGATCAATTTCTTGGTTGTTAAAAGTCACAGGCTCACCTATACCTTTTAACTTAGGATAATTCTTCAAAACCCAATCAGTAATTGTCTTTTCCTTACTTCGCCCGTCAGGATGCACAGAAATACCAGAGGGTTTATCTATGGCTAAAATGTCTTTATCTTCATATAAAATTTTAATCTTCATAATTGAAATAATATACAAAATGAGCTAGAATAGCCATAGTTAGAAATTAAAAAGAAATGTGTAGTTAGCTTAGTTGTAGCGATGCGTGAGATACACCATTAGTAATTAATTTTAATATAATAAAACAATGCGCGGTTAGCTCAGTTGGTAGAGCAACCCGTTTACACCGGGAAGGTCAGAGGTTCGAGTCCTCTACTGCGCACACCCTGATCTGAGTATAGCCCTTGTAGTTCAATGGATAGAACGAGGCTCTTCTAAGGCCTTGATGTAGGTTCGATTCCTACCAAGGGCACCAAAAATTAAAGTGATGGGTCAACAATAGGTGAAGTGGAATTTAAAATTTCTATAGATTTATTTTCACGTCCTTTAAAAAATTTTAATATCTTATTAATCCTTCCCTTATCTATTATTTCTTGTCCATCCAAATTCGAAATTGGTGAGACCAATTGATTATTTATTTTCCTAAAAAGAAAAAAACCAAAAACAAAAGAAAGAGAAATTAAAATAAATGTTACATAAAGAATATATCTCCAATAAAGGTCTGGTTTAATTCTAAGACCTCCTTTTGTAAACTTTTTTTTCTTTTTTAAAAATTTTATTTCCATCTTTAAAAACTTGCTAATTAATAAAGCTTAAAAGTTTTACCTGAAAAATTGCCCCCCATTGTGATTTTTCACTAATAGATAAATCTCCTGCATCTAAATGCTGCATATTTACTGAAACAAATTCAAGATCATATGGAGAATTTTCTAAAAGCATTATTAATTTATAAATAATCTCAAAACTCCCTACCGCTTTTATTTCAATCATTAAAGAAAGTTTATCTTTTGCAATATCCACAGAGACAACTTCAGCTTTAATCCCCACTTTTTCTACCATTCTTTCAATTGTGTCTAAAAAGGGGACAATATCAGAACTTTGAACAAAATGAGTTTCAAATAAAGCTCTTTCTGTTTCCACTGTTTTAATTGAATCAAAAAGAGATTTCGCATTTTTTCTTTGTATATCTTCTGTCTGCCATTTTTCTTGTGTCAATCGTGAATCTTCTTTATTATTATCTATTACTCTATATAGAAACAAAAAAACAAAACAAGAAAATATAAAAAACACAACAGAGAGAATAAATGATTTTTTTTGAAAAATAAATTGCATCCCAGTACTAAAATTTTAAACTGTTATTAATAATTCTTATTTCTTTTTTGCTTTTAATAATATTTATCATAATATATTTACTCAAAAATTTAATACAGGACAGGTATTATGAAGGAATTAGGCTTAAATTAAATTCTATATCAGACCCCTTTACAAAATTTGAAATCGGTAAATCAACCTTTGAAAAAAGGGCATCATTCTCAAGTGCAAGACGGAAAGAAAGTAAAATTTCACGATTCGATGCTTTACCATTAATATTTATCTTTTTACCCGTATTAGGATCGTTTTGATAAGAAATCCCTGTAATTTTAATACCACTCGGTTTTTTTAATATAATTTCATTTATTATCTTTTGAGAAAAAATACTTTGATTTTTCTGAGCATCTTCTATTAAATTCAATTTATTTTTCAAATCTTTAACTACTGTCAAGGTGTTTTGATCAGGAAGAGGTATAAATTCATTTTTTTGTGATTCAAATTTAGTGTTAGTGGCATTTTTTTCTACATAAGAAAGAAAATAGGATGGTAAAATAAGAATAGAAGCAATCAACAAAGATATACCCAACATTATAAAAAACAAAGTCATAAGCCTAAGATAAAAATCTCTAGCCATTTGTTTCTTGTCTTCATTTGGAATTAAATTAATCATGTTCAAAATCTCTCAATGCGAGTCCTAAGGCAGACGCAAAGGTTAATGACTGATCAAAACTCATCTCTGGAATATTTTTATCCGTCTTCATTATATTAATCCAAACATCAGCCAATTCTACACTTGTTTTTACACTAACAGAAAAATATTCAGCAAGTCCTATTAAATTGGAATTACCACCACAAAGGATAACTTTTTTAATCGGAGGTCTATCCTTACCTTCCTCATCTTTATGAGTATGCCAATATAAAAAATGTTTTACTATTTCATCACGCAAGATAGAAACACCATTTAAAATTACAGAAAATATTTCTGTATTTGAAGCATTGCGTTTTAAACCAAATTCTTTTTTCTTTTTTTCTGCTTCATCAAAACTTATATTTAAATCCTTTTCAATCATATTAGAAAGCATAACTCCTCCCATATCTAATGTAGAAGTAAATATAACGACACCATTAGATACAATAAAAATACCTGTACGTGTTTTACCAAAATCTACTATCATGTAAGTTTCTGGATCATCTTTTTTTATGATAGATCTAACGATCGCTTGTGCTTCAAGTTCAAAAGAACTAGCAACTATTTTAGAATTCTTAAAAACAGAAAGATATTCATTAATTACATTTTTAGGTATAGCAGCAACCTGTAATTTTAAACTTTGTTCATCTTCACTTAGTAATTCATAATCAAATATTGCATCCTCTGCTGATATTGGTATATATTCTTCAAGAGAAAGTTCTATTCCCTCCCTAACATTTTCCAATCCCAATTTTCCCAGTTTAAGATTAAAAAGATATACCTGCTCTTCTGGTAAAGATACACGAACTGTTTTTAAACCCTCCTCTTCCCTAAGCTCAACTAAAATTTCTTCCATCTTCTTTTGATCTTTGATTTTACCTGATTCAATGATCCCCACTGGAATCTTTTTTTCTCCATAACGATTAACCCGAATACAATCTTTTGTTTTGACAAGTTCTATATACTTTATCGATTCATCAGAAATATCCAAACCGAAAGAAGGCAACGAAAGAAATTTTGGCGTTGGAAAAAATCTTTTGAACAAATCATTAAACATTATAATATTATACAACAAGAACAGGCTTTAGGCACTAGGCTTTAGTTTATAAAAAATTGAAAACAAAAATTTTAAGAGTCGTGTTGGTTCCCTGTCCTTATAACTCCGAGGGCGAAAGCTCAAAAATTTTTGGTTTTCAACTTTTTATTTTGCCCGAGCACCAACAGGAATTTCATCATCCGGTTCAAGTAAAGAAAATAAATCATTATCAGTAGAGACTGCTAGTATCATACCCTGACTCTCAATACCTCGAATTATTCTAGTTTCTAAATTAGCTACAAACATACATTTTTTACCAATCAAAATATCACAATCCGGGAAATATAATGAAATACCAGAAACTATCTGCCTTATATCATGAACTTCTTCGTCCTCCGAAGCTTTAGCGAAGGAGGGACCTAAATCAACGGATAATTTCAATAATTTATCAGTATCAGGAATTTTTTCTGCTGATAAAATTTTACCTACTACAATATCAACTTTCTTAAAATCTTCTAAACTTATCATAATTAAAATTTAATTTTTTCTAATACCTAAAGCCTAGTGCCTAGTGCCTATTTATCTTATCTAAATACCTTTGTAATATTAAAGCAGCAGCAGAAGCATCTACTCGACCTCTTTTTTTATCTTTTAGTTTACTATGGGATTGTGATTGACTTAAACTTTTTTTATTACTTCCAGATTTCCTAGCTTCGACTGATGTCAAAAATTCTTTTTGCTTATGAATAGGTAATCCAAATTTATCTTTAAGTTCTAAAATAAAAACTTCAATCCTCGCAGAAAGGACATTCAGTTTACCAGAAAAATCTACTGATTCCCCTACTACAATATCTGAAATATCTTCTGTTTTTATAATTTCCCTAAGTCTATCAAAACCACTCAAATTATTTAAAATAATCTCTTTCGGAAAAGCCAAAATTCCTTTTTCATCTGAAATAGCAAGGCCAATTCGCTTTGTTCCATAATCTATACCAAGAATCCTCATATATAAGATACTAGCATAAAAAACATTTTTCTGATATTATTTAGATATGTATCAATTAACAAATCAAAATTTAATAATCATATTAATAACAATTTTTTGGATCTTACCTTGGAAAGGATATTCACTCTGGATTGCTTCCAAAAGAAATGAAAAATGGTGGTTTATTATTCTTTTAGTGGTAAATACTTTTGGAATTCTTGAAATTTTTTATATTTTCTATATTGCTAAAAAGAAATTGTCTGACATACAGCAAGTACTTCATGGAATCTTACCTAAAAAGAAATAAACAAAAATACCCGGTATATACCGGGTATTTTTATAAGGTTTTTTCTAACTTGTAAAAAATATCAAAAAACAGTAATATCATTTAAACGGAGGTGTCGCATAGAGGTTTAGTGCATCGGTCTTGAAAACCGAAGTCCTGAAAGGGACCGTGAGTTCGAATCTCACCACCTCCGCAATTTTTTGCTTTAGAAGCTAAAGATTAGTATACCCTGTAGTAGAACTTTGAAAAAGTTTCACTACGGGGTATAATTATACTAATGAATCCAAATAAAAAACTAGAATGGACTGCGTTGGAA
>Ga0210044_10005293_pt1 | contig 17510 bp, 14 predicted proteins | sample CryGey13umfilter_2_FD_183959 | JGI IMG/M metagenome (GOLD analysis project Ga0210044, IMG submission 183959) | Groundwater microbial communities from aquifer in Utah, USA - Crystal Geyser 4/9/14 3 um filter (SPAdes) (version 2) | ecosystem: Environmental > Aquatic > Deep subsurface >... | reverse complement strand
TAAAAGTAGCTTAGTAAACTTTAATGATGTAAGCTCTTGGATTACTTTCGTCAAAAGTTCTTGAGCGATATTTTTTCCTCTGCACGATTGTGAAACACCTATGGAATAAAGCTTTGCATCGGAGCGTTTTATTAGCACTAATACGTAAGCCACTATCACGCCGTCCATCTCTGCAACATAAAGCAAATTGTTTTTAATATGATAAACAAATGAGCCTCTTGAGAGTGGAAAATTTTCTGCACTAAATAGTTCCTGCTCTAGCTTATAAAGAGCTGTTGCATCGCTAGGCAGTGATTTTCTGATTGTCATTTTTGGTAAATTGTATACTTTGGCACAAGTTTAAATGGACGATAAGACATTTTAACCTTACGGAGGTTTTCAAATCCCATATCATCACCGACATTGATATACTCAGAGGCATAAAACTCTTTTAGCATTTTGGAAAATTCTCTAAAGATAAACTGGGCACATCCCAAAACCTCAAAATCTGTTTTTTCAATGATTACAGTGGCGGTTATGTCATTAATTTTCTCACCAACCGTAAAACCTTTGAGTTCATCGTTTATATAAATAACTAAACCGATGAGGTTTAACTCTTCATAATATTTTAGCATCTGTTTTACAGCATGTCGCTCTTGATGAATTCCCTCTAAGAAAACTTCGGCTTCTTCTTTAGGCATGTATTTTACCCTGTCGGAAACCCATTTACTAAACAAATTCATTATGTCTTCTCTATGTTTAACACTGTCTAGTTTTTCTATCACATGATCAGGATAAGATTTAATAAATTTATTTATCTCAGTACGCTTAGTATGGTAAGAGTTTCCTCTTAAATCTATAAGTGCATTTATTTCGTAAATATAATCAACTAACTTTTTCTCAATTATGTATGACTCGAGCATCTCAAACATACTTTGTGCTTCATCAGTTTCTAAAAGAAATTCTTCAATCATAGCACTTTGCACATAGTCAATACGAGCGTAATAGTATGAACTGTTGTTAGCATTCATAATCGCAAAACATTTAACTATCGCAGCTGTAATGTGTTTTTTCTTTCCCAGAGGAGGCAAGAGCATCGTAAGTTCTCCGCCCGTCATTATAAAAAGACAAAAACACTTATTTATGATTGCATAAAAGCCACTGCTGTTGGCAAGCCAAATAAAATTGGCAGCGAAAGTGTAGTCGCTAAGTTCTACATCTAACTTTGCAAGATACTCTTCAATAATAGGTTTTGTAGCTATTGTAAAAGGCTTAAGTGATTGTTTGTTTACTATTAAATTTGCCATTAAAATCCTTTAATTTTTTAATCATAAATGAAACTATACACATTTTTTTTCTATTTGCAGTTTTATTTTTTTACCATTCAAATATACTAACTTAATTTAACTTTTATTATAATAAATGATTAAAAAATAAAACTAAGTTTTAAAAGAATTCTAATTGCCTCTATTTTTGTGATAGAATTATATTTACACAATAAAAATAGGACTCACCATGGATAATCAAACAACTTTAGAAAAACTAAGTGATAAAGTTTCACAAATATTACAGCAATATCACTCATTTAAAAGTGAAAATGAAGTACTTCGTACGGAACTCATTACTCTAAAAGCAGAAAAAGAAGTAAAAAATCAAGAGATAGAAAGACTGATTGAAGAAAATGTTATGAAAGATGTAGAAATAGAGGAAATCGTAAATAAAATAGAAAGTATGTTAGGCTAAAAATATTATGAGTAAAAAACTAGGTTTACATATTGGCGGTCGTCGTTTTGATGTTGATGTTGGAGGTGATTTTGCTTTTTTTTTAGAACAAAAAATGGCGTCTGATTTCAATCTTGAAGGAAATAATGATCTTAAAATTTTACTTCAAGCATACGTAAGAAAAAATCATGAATTGTTTCTTCAAGAAGAAAGAATGCAGAAATTATTGAATGAATTAAAAGAATAAGTTGCACTTTATAATATTATAAGCTTAATCAGATATAATTCCACCCTCTAATTAGAGAATGGTGTGCGCTCGTAGCTCAGCTGGATAGAGCACTGGTTTGCGGTACCAGCGGTCACACGTTCGAATCGTGTCGGGCGCACCATATTTACTTAAAAATTATTTCCCACACATTTAATTCTTAACTTTTTTCTAGTATTTAACAAATATGTAATTTGTTATACCCAATTTGATCTATTTAAAGTAATTTATTTCATAAAGTTTAAGAGAATACCTATAAACAGCACCTGCGATCGCGGTGCTGTTTGCATTTTACACAAAAACCACCACACAATTACACTCGTTTCATTTCCCTTAAAATCTTAAATCAAGCTTTTTATTAATTATGATATAATTTAACAAAATAAATTGTAATTTTATAGGCGGTTTTATTTATGCGAGTAGCGATATATTTATTGTCACTTATTATTACTTCACTGTTGCATGCCCAATGGACAGCAAATATAAATTCTTCCTCTAAGACAATGAGTGATTATACTCTGATAACTAAAGACCCTATAACGGGCTTAGTGGTTGATCATTTGGCCGTAGATGTTCTCATTGCCGCTTGGGGCTTAAAGTATTGGAAGTGGGGAGAAAAGTCTTTTCATATTACACGAGAAGATTGGTTCGAGAAAGACTCCGATACCGGAGGTTCCGATAAAACGGGACATTTTTATATGACATATCTTCTTTCTCGTATAATGGCTTCACGCATGGAAGATCGAGGCTGGAGTCTAGAAGAAGCATCTTTGGCAGGTTCACTATCGGGCATGTTGGCTATGACTCTTCTCGAAGTTGGAGACGGTACTAGTGCTTATGGTTTTTCAAAAGAAGATTTATTGGCAGATGCACTTGGCGCTGGCATGGCGTATTTACTTCGGGCAAATCCTAGAGCAGACGATTTTATAGACATTAGATTAGAGTATCTTCCATCTTCCGGCTATTTAAGTGATGGCGATAATACTACTGATTATTCAGGCATGAAACATCTTGCAGCATTTAAAGTTGCCGGTTTTGAGTCACTAAAAAATACATACTGGAGTCTAATTGAGTTGCAAGTCGGATATTATTCCAGAGGGTTTCGTAGCTATGATACTACCGCCGACAGCAGTCAACATATTTACGCCGGCATTGGCATAAGTTTATCTAACTTAGCACAGAGAAGCGAGATTAATATACTGAAAAATTTATTTGAGTTCTATCAACCCGGTCATACATATGTAGAGACAGATATATGGTCACGATAACTTGTATCAGATTGCAAAAATATGTATTATTCTTTTCTCCTTGGCAATACAAGCCTTTTCACAAGAGTTCGTTTCCCCTATACACTCAACAAACCAGTATATAAATCAGTTAGTTTTTTATCGTCCATACACTAACTCTGCGATGATTAAAAAAAGAGATAGTATAAATGTTGATGTATCGCAATCAAATATATTTCAAAAAAGCGAAAACCTTATAGCGGACTTTGAAATAACGACTCTTGAGCTGACATATTATTATCCGATTTCAAGTTCCTTAGAACTCTCTTTTAATTATCCTGCTTATTATGTCTCCAAAGGTTTTTTAGACAAATCTTTAGATTATGTTCACTCTACACTTGGCATAAACACAACGAGAGAAAACGAAGAACATATTGATAATCAACTGAGCTATCAAGTTACAGACAAAATCCAAAAAGATAAAGCCTACTTCGCATCAGGTAATCCGCAGGTAGAACTAAAGTTGGCCCTTTATGAAAGTGATGGCTTTTTTATGTTCACAAATGTTGGAGTTAAACTTCCTGCAGGTAATGAAAACGACGGATTTACAAGTGGAAAAATAGACATAATGTCTGGGACTCAGTTGCAAAAAAATTATGACAAGGTTTCATGGATAGGAAATTTTGCTATAACATTAAATGGGGATAGAGACCTCTCTTTAGACATAACTTCTCAAAAGATAAGATATTTCTTTTATCTAGCAAATAAACTTCCTCTTACATATTTAGTACCATTTCATTATCACAGTAAAGCAGATTTTCTTTTTGCTTATCAATACTCTTATGCACCTTATGAAAGTAATGACAAAAAGTTCAGCAGCTACTCTCATCTGTTATAATTCGCCATAAGAAATGAAAGTTACATAGGCATATTTTTTTAACCAAAACACTATACCAAGACATAAATAATGAAGCTGATGTTACATTTGGCTTATCTTACCATTTTAAAGGCTTTAAATAATGAACTATTTTTTTGGATTTTCACACTGGAAGCATGAGTTTATGAAGCCTTTCTTGCATAAACTTGATGCGCAGAGTGTTATCTTTGTAAATCCTTTTTTTAAGAAAAATTACTTTAGTCTAGCAATGAAAAAAGGGCTAAATGAAAAGTCTGGCATCTACATATGGGGCAAAAAAAGTTTTCCGCTTATAGAAGAGTTTGCAGCTAAAAATGCTTTAGAGCTGTACAGAGTTGAAGATGGTTTTATCCGTTCTATTGGACTAGGTTCTGATTTAACGCAACCATATTCACTTGTTATTGACTCAAGAGGAATCTACTTTGACCCTACTGAGCAAAGTGATTTAGAGCATATTTTGCAAACAACTGTTTTTGATGAGGCATTATTAGCAAGAACCAAAAAGCTAAAAGAGTATCTTATAGACAAAAAACTCTCAAAGTATAACCTGTATGAAAACAAAAAGTTAGATATTCCAAACAACAAAAGAGTAGTCTTAGTTCCCGGTCAAGTTGAAGATGATGCTTCTATACGCTATGGGGCATCAGGCATGACTAACTTAGAGCTTTTGACTCAAGCTCGCCAAAATGCTAAAGACGCATACATCATATATAAGCCGCATCCAGATGTATTAGTAGGTAACAGGGTTGGCAATATAGAGGAAAACACGGCACTGAAATATGCCGATAGCGTTGTAACAGAGGTTGGGCTGGACAGTGTGCTTGAGGTTTGTGATGAAGTGCATACTATGACATCTTTGGTTGGATTTGAAGCTCTTATGAGAGACAAAAAAGTTTTTACATATGGCATGCCGTTTTATGCCGGCTGGGGACTCACGCAAGACAAAAACACCCTGACAAGACGGGCAAGAAAACTGCATGTAGATGAGCTAATCGCAGCTACACTTCTTTTATACCCGCAGTATATTCATCCGATTTCCTTGAGTGCTTGTGAAGTTGAAGATTTTTTAATAGGACTAGAAGAAGAAAGAAAAATATACAGTGCTTCTTTGTTATATAGAGTGAAAGTTAAATTTCGTAACTTCATCAGTAGAAAATCACAGCTACTTTTGCGTATAATGCTCCTAAAAAAATGAAGTTTAAAATATGAATACTATAGGTACTATTAAAAATAAAAACATTTTATTTCTCCAAGGTCCAATGGGGAATTTCTTTAAAAAATTAGATATTCTATTTAGAAAAAGTGGAGCTACTACTTACAAAATAGGCTTCAACGCAGGTGATAGTTTTTTCTCAAACCATTACAACTATACTCCATATAGAGATACTATAGACAATTACACTGCTTTTATAACAGAGTTTTTAAAAAAAGAAAAGATAGATAAAATATTGCTTTTTGGTGATTGCAGATCTTATCAAAGAATCTCTATAAAAGTTGCTAAAACACTAGGAGTAGAAGTTTTTGTTTTTGAAGAGGGTTATATACGTCCATATTATATAACTATGGAAAAGTATGGAGTAAATGACTTTAGCAGTATTAGCCGAGATAAAGATTTTTATGAAAAAGTTCAAATAACTCATATAAAGAAACCACTAGATGTCAATTATTCTCCCTTCATGATGGTAATGAGTTCAGCTGTTTACTATCTTTTTTCAAATATTTTTCATTTCAGATATCCTAACTATAAACATCATAGAGATTTTTCAGCTATAAAAGAGTCTTTTTATGGAATAACCAGTTTATATAGAAAATTGATTTACCCTTTTTATGAGAGTAAGTACTTAGATATTATAAAAAACGAACTATCAAATAAATACTTTTTTGTTCCACTTCAGACGCATGCAGATTTTCAAATACTAGAGCACTCCGGATATAAATCTATAGAAGCATTTATCATAGAAGTTTTAACTTCTTTTGCAAATGGCAAGTCGGATGCTTGGCTTGTTTTCAAGCACCATCCGGTAGACAGAGGCAGAAAAAGCTATAAAAATTTTATTACGCAACAAGCCTCTCTTTTGGGAGTACAAGAAAAAGTGTTAGTCCTTTACGATATACATTTACCAACATGTTTACAAAATGCCAAGGGAACTATTACTATCAACAGTACAGTCGGGTTATCATCACTTTATCATCAAACTCCGACAATCACACTGGGTAATGCCATTTATAACATAGAGGGTTTAACTTGTAAAGACATGAAGCTTTGTGACTTCTGGCAAAGACAAGAATCTCCAGATATGGAGTTATTGGAAAAATACCGTTTCTATGTCATAGAAAACACCCAATTAAATGGTAGTTTTTATGGAGCTGTTCCTGCTTTTAAATTTGACGCTTAGTATCTAAGAACAACAGCTGCACCTAGAGCTAGCTGGTAAACTATCTGAGTTATATCTTTTACAACTTGTAAGTATTTCGTATCGACTCTTCCAAGAACTAAAATAGAATCACCCGGATTGATTTTATAATCACTTCTAAACATAGAATCTGCATCATAGCTATGAACTTTCCCATTCTTTTGTATGATTAATATATTTTCACTATTTGCTCTAAAGCTATACCCGCCACATGAGTTTATATAATCATCAAAGCGCATACCCTCCACGTATGTTTGCGCACTAGGAAGCATAACTTCTCCCTGAACAACAACCATATGGCTTCTCTTTGGTATGTAAATATTGTCACCATCTTCTAAAAACACCTGAGACAAATTACTATCTTCATTTATAACAACTTGACCTTTTGGCTCAACTTGCTTAGCTCTTTGTATAAAGTTCATAACCAATTCTGCTTCTTGTTTTCGGATGGTAGCTTCTTCAGTAGTTAAAGAACCGGCGGTTAGTGTTTTTGCTTCTAGGTCATTTAACTGAGCTTCTAGTAAACTTTTTTGCTGTATGGCTATGCTTTTTCTATAGAGCTGAAAAGATGTAGTATCTGACATATCTGTCATAACAATTGTCTCAAAAACTTCCTTAAGTGAAGTCCCTTTTTTAACTACAAGATTATGAATATTTCCATGTTCGCCGCTAATCTCAACTTCAATATTTTTAGAGTTGTGGTCAGGAATAAAGTTTATACTTTCACCACTATAAATTTTCATAGCTAAATTGTCTTTTATTGCAAAGATTGCTATGTTTTGCTCGTTGTCTTGGTTGTATTTTGTAACAGTAAAATTAGTTAAGGTTGGGTTTGGCAGAACTACATTTAAAACCTCTCCAAGAGTAACGGAACTTTTAAGCATCTCAAACCTATAAGGTCTCTTCACATCTCCTGTAATCTCTATGTAGTTTTCAACACTCTCGACAACTACTACATCACCCATATGAAATTGAAAGAGTTCGAGTGAACCACTGAGTAAAAAAGTATACAAATCAACATTGTATATCTCGTTATTTTGACGAAGCACTTTGATTTTTCTGTAACTTCCACTTTCAGCGTCGATGCCTTTGGCCTTGTCTATAAACTGTATGATAGAGTCAGATGAGAGACCCTCATATAAACCGGGTTTATTTACAGCTCCCGTTACAAAAATACTTACCGGCTGATACGACTCAAGGTCAGCATAAATATATACACTTTTTTTAAAGACTTTTTTTATAGTATTTTCTATACTTATACTAAGTTGATCATTTCTCATTCCCAACACATTCACAGTTCCCACTTTAGGAATAAAGATGTTTCCTTGAGAATCAACATTTACTTTAGTTTCAAAGTCAAAAGCACCCCACATTTTTAGGTTTATAGTATCGCCTATGCTTATAAGATACTCAGGATTGTAACGGTATTGCGTATTTTTAGAAAAACTGCCATTAAAAAGGTTGTAACCAAAGACTTGAGTAGACTCTTGTATAACAGAGCTATTTGAATCACCTGAAGTGGTATCAGTTAAGTTTGAGAGCTCAACTGCATAGAGAGCTGCAGTTAGTATGAGAGTGATGAGTATGTTTTTTATCATTTTTTATTCCTTATGATCTCTGATTATAGCACCGAGCATTGAAAAGATTCCGTACATTAGCGACATTATGATGAGCAAAGTTACAAACACTTTAGGTTTATTGGGGTAGGTGTAGCCGTCCGGTAAGTTGGGTTTACTTACTACACTAAGCGTCTTAGCTTCTTTGAGAACATCCAGTTTAGTTGTCTCAAGTTGAATAAGAGTATTTTTATATACTTCTATGTCAAACTCTACCTGCATTTTAAGTCTCTCATACTCAAATAAAATCTTATTCAATCTGCCCTCACTACTTCCCGTTAAACCTTTTTTTGCATCAGCTAATGAGCGAGCTATTTCACTTATTTCTGTTTTAAGTTGTACTATTTCATAGTTGTCACTATTTAAGTATGTACTTTTGGTTTTATACTCTATACGTTTTTGAGTAAGTGTCGCTTCTAAGTTTGCAATAATTGCACTAGAAGAAGTTGCCTTATTTTCAGGGTCAAGAAGAAGATGTTCGTTTTGATACTCTTCTAGTATTTTAGAAGATTCAGCCATTTTTTTCTTATTTTTGTCGTACTCTATTTCTATAAAGTTTAATTGCTTTATGGCTTTTCGACGATTAAACTCATTGAGCTCACGTTCAACGTTACTGACCATAGACTCCAAAATCTCTTTAGCTATTTTTGGGTCTGTGTGTGCATATGAAAGATGAAGTAAACCTGAAATTTCATCATAGTTTATAAGAAGCCGTTTTTGGTAAAACTTCAAGATTTCCTCCAAAGTTGCATCTTTTGATAAACGCTCTATAAAATCTAGCGCATCACTTTTGTAATGCTTTGCAAGTTTAAACTCTTTATCTAAAAGCAAAAGCATATCTAATGACATAAGGTACTCTTGAACAACCATAGAGTCTTGTAGTTGTGAAGAAGAACCAACACCTAAAATGCTTAGTCCAAGACTAGAAGTCGAAGGCGAAGAGCTAAGGTCACGAACCATAAGAGTAGTTTTAGATTCGTAAAGTTCTGATTTTATTACTAAAAAATACAGACTCAGCAACACAAAAATAGCACTAAAGACAACCCTGCTATTTAACTTTTTTTTGATTTCTTTCATTTATACTCACTTAGATAATAAAATTTGACATTTAGTTTTTTAGAAATTCCATCTTCTTTGTTCATAACTTCTTCAACATGCATTTTATCAATATTTGCTTTTGGAATTCTGTCCATATAAAAAAGTGAAGCTTCTAAAGCATTTACAAAAATCACACCATCAGAAGATATGATAGTCTCTTTTTCTATAGTGTTTTGCCAAGTTTGGAATGGAAGTTTGTTTTGACCGTCTCTCCAAAAAACTTTTTTCAAGTATATATTTGAGCCATTATTTTCATTTAATGCTTGCACAATACTCATAGGTCGAACTTTGTAAAAGTTAGCAGCAATATTTATAGTATCAAAGTTTTTACCATCACTACAAAGAATAGCACTAGAAGATGGTGCATTATTTTGACCCATAGGCAAAGAAGCATTTATACCATGATATGCGTTAATAGCATCTTCAATATCTTCATAATAAAATATTTTCCCATCATCAATTAAGATGCCGGCATCACAAATATTTCTTAAATCACTCATGGAATGGCTAACTAAGAGTACATTCGAGTTTTCTATCTTTTTCATTAATGCTTTTTTAGCTTTTTTCTTGAAATTTTCATCGCCTACAGAGAGTGTTTCATCGATTATGAGATAATCAAAATCAAAAGCTAAGCTTAACCCAAAACTTAGTCTTGACTTCATACCGCTAGAGTAGAATTTAATAGGCATATCAAAATAATGACCTATCTCTGCAAATTCTTGAACAAACTCTATAACTTCATTTATCTCTTTAACTGTTTTACCATAAATACGACAAACAAATTTTACATTTTGTCTGCCCGTCATTGAGCCTTGAAATCCACCTGATAAGCCCATAGGCCAAGAAAAAGTATTTGGTGAAGAGATAGTGCCGACCGTTGGAAAGTCAATCCCGCCTAACATTCTTAGTAGTGTTGATTTTCCAGCACCATTTCTACCTAAAATACCTAAGTTGACATGAGATGGTATAGTTAAAGTTACATTTTTTAAGATGTATTTTTTTTCACCTTCAGTTTTAAAATACTTGGTTACATTTTTTAGTTCAATCATGAAGCTATAATCTTTTTCTCAGCACGTGCATAAAAGAGCAAACCCAAAAAAAGTGGAATTATCGTCCAAAATATCATATATTCATAGTCAACATAGTCTGTATTTAAAACAGAAAAATAATTGCCATGTATCATTTCAATAAAGTGTACAATAGGGTTATATAAAATGATATCTCTTGCAATAGGCGGTAAGGAGTCAACAGTGTATAAAAGACCGGATAAAAGGAATAAAGGCATAGAAGTAAAGTTAATAATTTTTCCAAATGTTTCATAAAAAGTATTTATTATTGCAAATAATATTCCCAAACTAAGACCGAAAATACCAAACCATATAATGGACAAAATGACTAGATTAAAGTCTTTTACAGCTAAATTTAAGTCAAAATAAAGTCCAAAACATATAAAAATTATAACAGTTGCACTCATAACCAAAAACTCTATAAAAAAGCGAGAAAATATTGTGTCTATTGGTTTGACCTGTTTGTAGCTAAATAGAGCTCTGTTTGCATCAAACGCTGGCATAGAGTTATTCATAACAGCTGAAAAAAAGTTATATGTCAAAAAACTAGTTGCTAAAAACACAGGAAAATCAATTCCTTGCATCTTTGTTCCAACAGCAAGGTACATAAGAGAAAATACAATAACCTTTACCATCGGGTCTATAACTGCCCACAAATAACCAAGTTTTTTTGTCCCAAAACGAGTTTGTACCTCTCTTAAAAAAAGTGCACTTACTACCGATAAAAATATACTAAAAGATGTTCGTTTTCTCATGGAAGTCCAAATTGTAAAATGAGTTGGATTATAGCAAATTTTATATTAATATAAATAGGTTGGGGTTTAACCAGAATTATATATATTTATAGGTAGACTTCCACCTCAAATAAAAACTTAAAAAAAATATAGACACTAAAATTTTGTGAAATGGAGTAAATAGTTTGTACGTTAAAAAAATAATGCTAATCATGTGGCATGACAGAAGTAGAAATCCATTTCGTATAATAGCTAAGTCACATGCTCGTCATAAAAAATATGGCAAGCAGGGAATGATTGATAGGGTAGACAAAGAGTACTATGCGCTTTACCCTGATTTTGCCCATAGTAAAAAAGTAGACCATCACAAACTCTACCAAGAGTGGATTGTTCAAAATGAGTACGATGTTTTAGAAGCTCCACATCTTCAACACAACCCACTCATAAGCATTGTAACTCCTGTGTACAATACTAACGCGGTGTATCTAAAAAAAATGTTTGACTCGGTGCTGGCTCAGACCTACTCCAACTGGGAGCTTTGTATCGCTGATGATGCTTCAACCAGCCAAAGCACTCTTAGTCTTATAGATGCATACGAAAAAGCACATGCCAACATAAAAGTCACTTACAGAAAAACAAACGGTCACATTAGCGAAGCGAGCAACACGGCGCTTACTCTTGCCACGGGAGAGTATGTAGCATTTTTAGACCACGATGACACTCTCTCACCCAACGCTCTTTATGAGATGGTAAAAAAACTAAACACCGACCCAAAACTAAAACTCATCTACTCTGACGAAGACAAAATCGACGAAGACGACAACCGCACCAACCCGCACTTCAAGTCAGGCTGGAATCCTGACATGTTTTTCTCTCAAAACTACATCTGCCATCTAACTTTCATAAAAAAAGATGTAGTCGATGCCATAGGCGGGCTTCGCAAAGGGTATGAGGGAAGCCAAGACTACGACCTACTTTTGCGCGCACTGGGCTACATAAGCTACGAAGAGATTGACAGAGTAGAAAAAGTGCTCTACCACTGGAGAGCCATCAAAGGCTCAACAGCATATGGCACAGGGGAAAAAGCGTACGCACACATGGCAGGTTTGAGAGCACTTCAAGATTATTTTACAAAGAAAAACCCTTTAGTAGTTGTCGAAGATGGATTGTTGCCTAACACCTACAAAGTGAATTACCCACTAGCTAACACTTTGGTAAGCATCATCATCCCCACACGAGACGGCTACGAAATACTCAGCAAATGCATAAAGAGCATCCGAACTAAAACTCTCTACACAAACTATGAAATCATTGTTATAGATAACGAAACCACATGCCAAAAAACTTTAAATTATTTTAAAAAAATAAAAGCTTACGAAAATGTAACGATCTTAGAATATCATCAACCTTTTAACTACTCCGTTATCAACAACTACGCAGTTTCACATGCCAAGGGTGAAGTAGTTGTGCTTATGAACAACGACGTAGAGGTTATAAGCCCAGAGTGGCTAGGTGAGATGGTGCAACATGCTTCAAGAGAAGAGATAGGTGCCGTGGGTGCGAAACTTTACTACGACAATAACACCATTCAGCATGCGGGGGTAGTGCTAGGCATCGGTGGAGTAGCAGGACATGCCCATAAATATTTTGAAAAAAGTCAGCATGGCTACTTTAGCCGCCTAAAAATCATCCAAAACTACTCTGCTGTAACAGCAGCATGTCTAGCAGTACGCAAAAGTCTTTATGAAGAAGTAGGCGGACTAGAAGAAGATGGACTAAAAGTAGCTTTTAACGATGTAGACTTTTGCCTTAAACTAAAAGAAAAAGGCTATAGAAATCTTTGGACACCGTATGCGGAACTTTATCATCATGAGTCTCTAAGCAGAGGCACTAACGATACTCCGCAAAAGCAAGAAAGAGAGCAACGAGAAGTTGCATTTATGAAAAACAAATGGAAAAGCAAACTTGAAGAAGATGCACTGTATAATCGCAACCTCACAAACAAAAATGAAAATTTTGGAATAGATGCATAAATGAAAAAAATCATCAACTTTTTTAAATCAGCAAAAACACAAAACAAAGAAGATTCTTGCATAAAGAAATACGACATCATCGTACATATTGGTGCCGGCAAAACGGGCTCTTCAGCTATTCAAAAATTTTTGTTACAAAACAGAGATGTACTTGCAAAGCATAATTTTTATTACCCAGAGCATGAACTTGACAAAAATGGTATATCCGGCGGGCACTCTTTGTTTGGCTTGAGTCTAGTCAATAATGAAATCGAGAAAGCTGAGGTTATTTTTAAAAGCTACGTCGCCTTAGCACAAGAAAAAAATATGACGCTTCTTCTCTCTGCAGAATCATTGTTCAATTACCACGGAAGATTTCACGCTCTCACAAAGGGCTACAACTGCAAAATAATATCTTTTTTTAGAGAGCCATTAGAAGCAATACTCTCTAGCTACAACCAAAGCGTAAAAAGACACTTCGATACAATGCCTTTGGGCGAAGTATGCAACAAAGCACTCAGTACGAACATGATGGGTAGCGGAGTCTATGGGAAGTGGACAGAGCTCTTCGGTAAAGATAATATGACTATTTTAGAGTACGACTTAGACTACTTCAAAAAACACTCTATACAAGAAGTTTTTTTAACACACATAGGGCTAGACACAAAAACCATCCAAAACGTTAAACCAAAAGAGTTCCAACAAATAAACAGAAGCTACACATTAGCAGAACTTGAATTTAAAAGGGTACTCAACCATATTCTTGACAAAGAAAACAACAAAGAAAACTACGAAATAGACTGGACGCTTCAAAAACTTTCTGATGAAAAACAAGAGATATATACTTTAGTTGACCAGCTCTCAAGTGACATATACACTGTACTCAATGAAAAGTTCAAGCAAGTTAAAACTAAATTATTAGAGTACGGCATGATAATCTTGAACCAAGAAGATGATGTAAACAGAGAGTACAAACAAAACAAATATTTATATAAAAACAAGATATACGACATTTTGAGCATAGTCGAGCATTTCAAAAAAGAACAACCTCAGAGTTATAGTTACATGCACTCAAGAATCTTAGAACATCTAAAGCATCAACAAAATCTTTCGTGCGATGTGCTAAACCTTGCAAAATGGTTTGATATTGATACAGAAGCTGTTCCAAACAAAAGTGAACCCTGGTTTTCACAAGGCCAGCTGAACAACATGGCAGAAGGAAAATACAAAGAACCAGATTTCTTGCGTGATATTGCAACATTGCTTTTACACAAAAGAGATCTTCACAATGCAGATAAAATTATCTCAAAAGCACTTGAACTTAGACCAACCGGTCCGGCAATTATTCAACTTAAACAGACGATTCTAGAACAAATGGAGCAAAAATGAAAAAAGGACACACATGCTAAATATTGACAATATTAACTTACTTGTAAGCTGCCCAAACACTGACGGGGGTTTAGTTCAGGTTCTAAAAGGCAAAGCTCACAGAGTAGACCACTCGGGTACTACAGGCATGCACTATTTTCAAAACAAACTCATTAGGTCGGTTCAACATTCTGATTTTACAGAGTTTCTTGTATATAACGAAGACAACTCTTATGTTTCAATTATCCTTAGAGAGCTAAGTGACATCCACGATTTACTTGTTTTTAAAGACCTGCTTTATGTAGTTTCTACAGGAACAAACGAAGTAGTTACATTAGATGCATCGTATAAAATCCAAAAACGCTACAAGTTTGACGGAGAGGGTGATGCATGGCACTTAAACTGTTTAGAAGTTATCAATGACCGAGTATGTGTAAGTGCATTTTGTAATTTTAAAGAGCACTACAACTATAAAGGCAAAACGCTAAATAATGGTTTTTTGATAGATGTTGAGAGTGAAGTAGTTCTTATAGACAAACTCTCACAACCACATTCTCCTAAATTTGACGGCGAACATTTATATATATGTGACTCTGAAAAAAAGTCTCTTAAAAAGTTTGATCATAAAAATAATTTAATAGACGAAATCACTTTTGGAAGTTATACCCGTGCAATCTGTATAGATGGCAATAATCTATATGTTGGACTAAGTAAATCAAGAAACATTGATGACAACAGCGAAGAAGCACAAATACTTGTGCTTGACAAAAACACTTTTGACATTTTAGGCAAAATACTTATACCTTGTTCAGAAATTTACAACATTCAACTTCTTGACGGGCAAGAGCCCTTTATCAAAAAAGAGGTTCTAAATTTTTATACAGCAACTACGCTTCATGAACTCCAGCAAGAGTTACAAAAATCAAAGCTAGAAAATGGAATGCTCAAAAATATAGGTGATATTGCAAAGCTAGATGTTGCGTACTACCTAGAAAAAAATGAAGACATTAGAAAAGCAGGGCTAGACCCATATGAACATTACTATTTTTATGGTAAAAAAGAAAGTAGATTTCCAAATCGTTACTGCGAACACTATAAACTAGACGCTTCTGAAATAGTTTCTACAAGTGAAGATTCTTATCATAAAACAAAACTATTAGAAAAAAATATTAAAGAGCTAGAACAACAAAACGCTCAAAAGACTCAAGAGTTTCAACTAAAAGCTCAAACCATTCAAGAACTTCAAACTCAAAAAACAGAGCTACAAGAGAACTACACCCAAAAACTCCAAGAAGTAGAAGAACTAAGCACAAACCTCGAAGAGATAGTAAACGACCTAGCAAACGTCAAAGAGTCAAATGCAGAGCAAAAACAAGAACTAGAAGACAAAATTGCACAAATCACAAACAGTCTCAATGAAACAGCACAAACCCTCCAAGAGACCCAAGAAGCTAAAGAAACTTTAATACAAGACAACACCCAAAAAAGCAACGAGCTAGAACAAAAAGCAAAAACAATCCAAGGCCTTCAAGAGCAAAAAGCAGAGCTAGAGCAAAACCTCGAAGAGATAGTAAACGACCTAGCAAACGTCAAAGAGTCAAACGCAGAGCAAAAACAAGAACTAGAAGACAAAATTGCACAAATCACAAACAGTCTCAATGAAACAGCACAAACCCTCCAAGAGACCCAAGAAGCTAAAGAAACTTTAATACAAGACAACACCCAAAAGAGCAACGAGCTAGAACAAAAAGCAAAAACAATCCAAGGCCTTCAAGAGCAAAAAGCAGAGCTAGAGCAAAACCTCGATGAGATTGTAAATGATTTGGCAAACGTCAAAGAGTCAAACGCAGAGCAAAAACAAGAACTAGAAGACAAAATTGCACAAATCACAAACAGTCTCAATGAAACAGCACAAAAACTAGAAGCTCTAAACTCTGAACACTTAGCACTTAGTACTGAACACTTAACACTAAAAGAAGAACACCTAGCTCTAGAACAAAATCTAGATGAGGTCGTAAACGACTTGGCATGTATAAAAGAGAGTAAGTGCTGGCTCTACACCAAACCTATCAGAGACCTCCAAAAAGCCATAAAAGGGAAAAGCGATGTTTAAATTTAAAAAGAAAGGAAAGGCTAAATTGAAAAATATTATAGAAAAAAGTGGACTTTTTGATAAAGTATACTATCTCAAAAGTAACCATGATGTACGCCTAGCAGACCTCACTCCGCTAGACCACTATTGCAAAATAGGGATAACAGAAGACAGAAAACCAAATAGCACCTTTGATCCTGTGTGGTATAGAGAGTATTATGCTGATGTGAAAGCTGACGGTGGGTACCCGCTACTGCATTTCATAAAATTCGGGCTAGCAGAAAACAGATTTCAAAATGAAGTAGAAAAAACTGAGTACGAAAAGCTGAAAAACGATGGTTTTGATGTAGAGTTTTATAAAAATAGTTATGAAGATCTAGCAAAAATTACGGATGAGAGTTTTGATTTTATTTTACATTATGCCAGACATGGGAAATTTGAAGGAAGAATTATTCCTATTCAAAGTATAAAACAGAAAAATAGCTTACCTGCAGCCATACTTCCATTTAATGATGAGGAAATTGCAAAGAAAGAAAAAATAATTATTAATTCAAATTTCTTCGATGAGCAATATTATCAAGAGCAGCTAGAGAGAAAAAAGATAAATATTAAAAATACCAATTTTATAAGACATTATTTAACAGAAGGTTGGTGTCAGAGTTTAAATCCAAATGAATGGTTTCATGTAGAAAAATATCTATTAGCTAATAAAGATTTATTAAATGCAAACATCGAACCTTTTGTACACTACATCGAACACGGTCAATATGAAAATAGACCTTTTGAAGTATATGAATTTCAAGAAGTTATCGAAAAAGATAAATATGTGGATTATATAAGTCATGATGAAGCACAATTCAAAGCTAAAGTCATAGCATTTTATTTACCACAATTTCATCCTTTCAAAGAGAATGATGAATGGTGGGGAAAAGGTTTTACAGAATGGACAAATGTTACTAAAGCTAAACAAAATTTTGCAAAACATTATCAACCGCACCTTC
>Ga0210044_10005288_pt1 | contig 17519 bp, 12 predicted proteins | sample CryGey13umfilter_2_FD_183959 | JGI IMG/M metagenome (GOLD analysis project Ga0210044, IMG submission 183959) | Groundwater microbial communities from aquifer in Utah, USA - Crystal Geyser 4/9/14 3 um filter (SPAdes) (version 2) | ecosystem: Environmental > Aquatic > Deep subsurface >... | reverse complement strand
GCAACATCTATGTTTGGAATGTCGTTTGTTTTCGTTGTATTTGAAGATGGAGTTGACACCTATTTTGCACGAACACGCGTACTTGAAAGAATGAACACAATCCAGGCACAACTTCCATCCGGCGTTGTTCCCTCGCTTGGACCTGATGGAACGGGCGTTGGACATGTTTATTGGTACACAGTTGAAGGGAAAGGTTATGATCTTGGAACTCTGCGAGCAATTCAGGATTGGTATATTCGTTATAAACTTTCCTCTGTTGACGGAGTTGCAGAAGTTGCAAGCATTGGCGGATTTGTAAAACAGTATCAGGTTGATGTTAATCCCAATGATCTTCGTGCTTATAATCTGAGTGTTTCTGATGTTGTTAATGCTATTCAAAATAGCAATAATGAAGTCGGGGGAAAAATTCTTGAAATAAGCGATGCAGAATATTTTATTCGAGGACAAGGTTACATTCAATCAAAAAGCGACATTGAGAATACAATAATAAAAACTTTTCCAAATGGAATTCCGGTAACAATTAAAAATGTCGCCAGTGTTTCGCTCGGAGGTGATATCCGGCGCGGAGCATTAGAAAAAAATGGCAAAGGAGAAGTTGTAGGCGGAATCATCGTTATGCGTACGGGTGAAAATGCCAAGCAAGTTATTGATAAAGTAAAAGAAAAAATTAAAGAAATTTCTCTCGGACTTCCGAAAGGTGTTGAAATAATAACATCGTACGATAGAAGCACTTTAATTCAGGAAGCGATTGGAACACTCGACCGAGCATTGATTGAAGCAGCAATAACCGTTTCAATTATGGTTGCAATATTTCTTCTGCACTGGCGAAGCATAGTCCGAATTCTTATCGAAATTCCCATTGCAGTTTTGATATCATTTATTCTGATGTATGCTTTTGATATCACTTCAAACATTATGAGTCTCGGTGGAATTATTCTAGCAATTGGTGTAATTGTCGATTCTTCCATTGTGTTAGTAGAAAATGCTTATCGTAATATTGCGAAAGCAATTGAACAAAAGGGAAAACTTACTAATGAGGAGTATAAAAGAATTTCAATTGATTCCGCTAAGCAAGTCGGGCGTGCAATTTTCTTTTCCGAATTGATTATTCTTGTTTCATTTCTTCCGGTATTTCTTTTAACTGGTCAGGAAGGAAAACTATTTAAACCGCTTGCATTTACTAAATCTTTTACAATGATCGGTGCTGCAATAGTTGTTATTTCTTTAATCCCGGTTTTAATGACAATGCTAATGCGGGGAAAATTCAGACCGGAAGAAAAAAATCCTACCACAAAATTATTTATAAAAATTTATGAACCGGTTATTCATTGGGTGCTCAGGCATCGTAAAACCACGATTGCAATAAATGTAATTGCTCTGCTAATAACAATTCCAATGATATTAAATACCGGCAGTGAGTTTATGCCGCCACTTGATGAAGGTTCAATTCTTTATATGCCGGTTACATTGCCAGGTGCTTCAATTGGAGAAGTAAACAGAATTTTGCGAGAGCAGGATAAAATTATTAAATCAATTCCCGAAGTTCATCACGTACTTGGAAAAACAGGGCGGGCTGAAACTCCAACGGATAATGCACCACTCAGCATGATTGAAACAATTATTTTGCTCAAACCAAAAGATCAATGGCGCCCGGGAATTACCAAGCAAGATATTGTTGCCGAACTTGATTCTAAATTGCAAATACCGGGAGTTCGGAATGGTTGGACTCAACCAATTATTAATAGGATTAATATGTTATCAACGGGAGTTCGAACAGATATCGGATTCAAAATTTTTGGATCAAATCTCGATACGCTTGAATCGTATGCAATCAAAGCAGAAAATCTTCTAAAAAAAATCAATGGAGCAGTTGATGTTGTTGCGGAGCGAGTTCAAAACGGATATTATCTTGATATCCAAATCAAGCGTGAATATGCTGCCCGATATGGCGTGAACATTTCGGATTTGCAGAGCATTATTGAAACTGCAATAGGTGGACAAAATCTTGGGACAGTAATTGACGGCAGAATGAGATTTCCAATCAGAATGCGTTATCAAAAAGATTATCGTGATAATGTTGATGAATTAAAAAGATTAATTGTTCCAGTCGCAATTTCTTCTATGTCTTCTCAAACATCTTCAAATAAAATGAGCAGCAATGGAATGAGTACTAATCAGTCATCCGCAATGTCATCAATGGGTAATTCAAATCAAGCAAGTATTATTCCGAATTCGTCAGCACAGAATGAATTTTCACTAATAAGCGTAAATCAAAATGAAATAACTTATTTACCACTTTCTGAATTAGCAGACATAAATTTAGTTACCGGTCCACCGATGATAAGCAGTGAAAATGGAATGTTGCGTTCAATTGTTTTTATGAATACTCGTGGAAGAGACATGGGAAGTGTGATGATTGATGCAAAGGAAATAATTGAAAACAATTTGAATTTGCCTACAAGTTATTCCTACACATGGAGCGGTCAATATGAAAGCAAAGTCCGTGCTCAGCAGACAATACAAATCATTCTCCCGGTAGTTTTTTTGATGATATTTGTGCTTCTGTTTTTCACGCTCAAAGATTATTTGGAAGCGGGTGTTGTAATGCTTTCGGTTCCATTTGCGCTTATCGGAGGAATGTACATGATTTATATTCTTGGCTATAATTTCTCTGTAGCGGTTTGGGTTGGATTTATAGCTTTATACGGAGTTGCAGTTGAAACTGGAGTAGTGATGGTAGTTTATCTTCATGAGGCACTTGACTCGCGATTACGTGCATTTCACAGAGGGGAAAGGGGAGAGATAACAAAAAAAGATATTTACGAAGCAACAATTGAAGGCTCAGTTTTAAGACTTCGCCCAAAACTTATGACTGTTGGGACTTCAATGGTTGGATTGATTCCTGTTATGTGGGCGACAGGAACCGGCTCAGATGTAATGAAACCGCTTACTGCACCATTGATTGGCGGTTTACTGACAAGTGCAATTCATGTGCTGGTGGTTACTCCAATTTTGTTTGCAATTATGAAAGAACATGCTCTTAAAAAAGGCAAACTTGAAATATCTAAAATGGCAGATTGGATGAAGGAGGAAAAATAATGAATAGCGTAAAGTGTAAAATGTATAATTATCGGTTCAAATCAGTTACTATGAAAACGCTGTGTAAATCTGCAAAATACTTTTTGATATTAGCATTACTTTTCATTCCTGAAATCAAGGCACAGTCAATTGATTCTTTAATTAATGAAGCTATTAAGAATAATCCCAAACTAAAATCACTTCAATTCAAAATTACTGCTTCAGAAAAGAGAAGTGAGTCTGTAAATAGTTTACCTGCTCCAAACTTTGGAATTGAGTTCTCGCAAGTTCCAACAAACTCAATCAATATTTTGAATCGCGCCAATTCAAATAATTTTTCGATCTCACAAATGTTTCCGCTTGGTGGAAAATTGAATGCGATGACAGAAGTGGAAAGTAAAAACACTTTGATTGAAGGCTCTAATTATGAGATATATAAAATCAATTTAATTGCTGAGATTAAATCTTCTTATTACTCAATTTGGCTTTATGACAGAAAAATTGAGCTTCAAAAAAGGAATAATTCTTTACTAATTGATTTGCTGAATTCTATTGAATCGTCTTTCTATACGAACAAGTTTAATCAAGCCGACATGCTTACGCTTCAAAGTGAAATTGCTTCAGACGAAACACAGCTTTTTATTTTTGAAAAAGAAAAAGAGGCCGAAATTTATAGATTGAACAAATTGCTCGGTCGTGATCTTGATTCAAAGGAAGTTTCAGTTAATAAAGAACTTGATTCGACGGAATCTACTTTTACGCAAATTCAACTTGAAAAAATTATTGAGTTTAATAACCCTGCATTAAAAAAGTTGGACCATATGATTCAAATGAATAAATCAATGATTGATGCAAACAATCGCGAACTGATACCGGATTTAATGCTACAGGGAATGTTCATGAGAATGCCCCAAGGAATGTATTTGACTTCGAGCAGCAATTTATCGATGCTTTCTGACAAATCGGCAACAATGTATTCGTTGATGTTTTCAATCAATCTTCCTTTTGCACCATGGGCAATCAATAAGTATGAACGAAAAGAAGAAGAGCTTTTTGCCGGAATCAAAAGTATCGAGCATGAAAAAAACGATATGTCGCGGGAAATGATTGCGGAATTAAAAGCAATGCTTGTGAAGTACAATACTTCAAATGAATTAATAAAATTATATTCTGAAAAAGTACTACCACTATACAGCCAAGCAGCCGAATCACAATCAACTGCATATCTTAGCAACAAATCAACAATAACGACGGTCGTTGACACATATCGAATGCTAATAATGCAGGAGATGAATTTATTTATGGCAAAAGCAGAATTGCAAATGGCGCAAGCCGAAATCGAAAAACTTATTGGTAGTCGGTTCGGTAAAATTAATAATCAAAATTTTGAATGGGGTATAAAATGAAAAATAAAATAATTTCAACAAACTATAAACTGATTCTCTATTCATCCATTTTTCTCCTGCTGTTAATTGGCTGTTCATCTAATGAAAACAAGCAAAATGAAACTAATGAATATTGGACATGCACAATGCACCCTGAAGTCCATTCTGATAAGCCCGGTGCTTGCCCAATTTGCAATATGGATTTGATTAAGAAGACTGAAACAAAAACAGAAGCAATAAAATCTGAAGAAGGTATGGAAAATATGGTTGCTTTAACAGGTGAAAAACAAATTCTGGCAAACGTGTCAACATATATTGTGGAGAAGGAAATGCTTCAACAACAGGTTACTTCATACAGCTATTTAGACTTTGTTGAAAACAACCGAAAAACTATTTCAGCCCGATTTAATGGACGGATCGAGAAACTTTTTGTTGATAAAACAGGTGATTCTGTAAAGAAGGGTGAACCACTGTTCGAAATTTACAGTCCCGATTTAATCCAAGCACAGAACGATTTTTTGATTGCATTCAAAAATTCCGATAACCCAAACTTGATAAAAACGGCACGAAAAAAACTTGAAATTTTTGGATTGACCGTGCAGCAAATTCAAAATCTTGAAAACACAAAAGAAATAAGTATAACAATAACTTACTATTCACCAATGAGCGGGACGGTTATTGAAAAGAAAATTCAAGAGGGTGATTATGTGAATGAAGGTTCTGTGATTTACAACATTGCAGACCTTTCGAGGCTTTGGAGTATTTCAGAAGTTTATGAAAATGATTTAAGCAAAATAAAAATTGGTGCAAAAGTTAAACTTAATTTGAAAGCATACCCCGGAGAAGAATTTATCGGAAAAGTTGCATTCATTTATCCGGTAATTAATTCTCAAACAAGAACTGTAAAAGTCCGAAGTGAATTATCAAGTTATGGTGGTAAACTTAAACCGCAAATGTATGGTGAAACAATATTCATGAAATCTGGCGGAGAAGGAATACTTGTTCCAGCAGATGCAGTTATCATTGCCGGCAAAAGAGCTGTTGTTTGGATTAAATCCGGTGATGGAATGTTTGAACCTCGTGAAGTAAAACTAGGAAGCAGATACAATGATAAATATTATATTATTTCCGGTGTGAATGATGGTGATGAAATAGCAGCCACCGGCGGATTTTTAATTGATTCTGAAAGTCAACTTAAAACCGGAATGCCAACCGGACATCAACATGGAAAAATTATATCGACAAATAATATTCAGCAATCATCTGAACATAACAATCACAAATAGAAGGAGAAACAAAAAATGAAAACACCACAAGTGATTTGGCTAATTTTAATTTTTATAATTTCATCAGCAATAAATGCACAAGAGCATCAACACAATGCTCAGGCTAATATTGAAAAGAATAAATCTAAAAAAGAAATTAAGATAGTCAGAGAAGGGGTAATCAATTTAAAAGCATTTGATAAAAACAAAGACGGAAAACTTTATCAGGATCAAATGGATTGGAATGTAATTTCTGATGAACCCGGTAAATGTCCAATTTGCAAAATGACATTAAAAGAAGTTACTTTAAATGAAGCAAAAAAGGATCTAATTAAACATGAATTCAAAGTAAAATAACCAACAAACACAAAAGGAGACGTAAGATGAAAAAACATATAAATTCATTTTTGGGCGTTGTAGTAATAATTGCGTTTATTATTTCAACTCAATCATTTGGACAGGACAGCAAGAAAACAGATCAACATCAGCATAAAATGAAAAAAGAATGTTGTAAAGAAAAAGGTAATGCTGATAAATCTAAAGAGTGTTGCAAAGGTAAAATGGGATCTAAAGGAAACTCTAATGAGTGCAAAGAAGAAAACCATAAGGGAATGAACTCATCAGAAAGTTTGGAAGAAATGGACAAAAACAAAGACGGAAAACTTTTTCAATGCACAATGTGTCCAGATCAGATTTCTGACAAAGCTGGAAGCTGTAAAGAATGTGGAATGGAATTAAAAGAAGTTAAAATTGAAGACATAAAAAAACATATGCAGAAAAAATGATCGGCTGATAAATAGGTTGAATTTTCAAGGGTACAACTATTTGTTGTGCCCTTTTTTGTTTTTACTAAGTTTCATTGTGCTTCAATGAATTAATTTCGTTTCTCATTTAATCTGAGGGAATTTGTTCATAAAAAATTCTTATCGGACAGTGGAAAGATTTTTACAATTATGAAATTTATTCTTGAGATCTATTAGAACGCTTGGGTAATTATCTTAAAGTGAAATGAACAAATATTAAATTTTGCGGAGAGGGAGGGATTCGAACCCCCGGTAGCCATAGACTACAACGGTTTTCAAGACCGCCGCATTCAACCACTCTGCCACCTCTCCGTTTCTTTTCAGAATTGGTGTGCAAATATTATGAATTCTTCACAATTGTACAACAGGCATTTGAATTTTCTAAAAAAGAAACCCCTCATCTTTGCATGAGGGGTTTTTACAAATTTAACACCATTAAGGTGGATAAATCATAAAAGAGTGTTCCTAAAAACACCCAGATGATTCACCTTTAATTTTGTTTGTTCGGTTTTCAGCGAAACCCTTCTTAAATTAAACATTAAGTTCCTCATCCAATTCAAAGTTAGTTGATGAGTTTGTCATTGTCAAATTATCTTTTATTTAGACTTAAAGGGCTGAATTTATTTGAATATTTTTTTTAACTCAGCTTCTGAAACTTCTATTAACTTTACACGAGGTAATCGGAACAACAGCTCCCGCCAATTCGAATTTTTCTCAATAATAATTTTTAAAACTGGAATGGCTTCTTTAAAGCGATTATTGTTGGCTAAAGTGACGGCATGCCAAAATTTCATCTCATCATTTTCCGGAAACATGTTTTCAGCTTTTGAATATTCCTCCAATGCAAGTTTCATGTCATTATTTTCGACTGCTAAATCACCGGCATTCATGTGTTCATAAGCCAAGTGTACATTGTAAATCCTTTTTAATTCTTTCAGTGGTTCGGGATTATCATCAATTCTGATGTCAACGATCCTATCTTCCCATGGTTTATCAGATGCTTTACCTTTTACAACAAGCAAAGCAGCAGATTGTTTGCCGCGAATATCACCACCAACAGACTCAGCACCTTCCAAAGCAGCAATCATTTTTTCAGCTAAATTTCCTTTTGTGTTTTGAAATGCTTTTTCCATCATTCCCCAAACTTCATTACTCTTCATCATGTTTGCCTGAACGGAAAAATTTTTGCCAACAATGTGTCCTGCTTCGGGGATGCAATTTTTTCCGGTAAATGCAGCAACGTTTCCGTTTACGTCAATAATTGCTACTTGTCGGTAATCTTTGGCATTATCAGTGGACAGTAAAATTTGCAAGGCTTCATTTGCAGTTTTGCCCTCCTTTAATAATTTTAATCCAATCGGACCAAATGAGACATTAACAAATGATTGAGTTGCAATTGCACCAACTCCAGCTTCTGCCCAACTAACTACTGTTCCGACAGAAAACCAGTGAGATTGAACAGCAACGCCGATTTCTCCTGTTTTTGGATCACGGGCAACAATTGAATAAGTGTTTGCCAACGGGAAATGATTAATTAATTCCTGTGCATTTAAAGAAAATAATAATGAAAAAAACGTAACAAAATATTTCATCCAATACCTTTATTTAATTAATTTCAATCTAAAAATAGGAACAACTTTTTATTCAGCAAAAAGTTGTTTTTGAACATTCATAAGTATCTTTAAATATTCATTATATTTGCGAAAAATTTTTAGGCAAATGAATATACTTGGAATATCAGCATTTTATCATGACAGCGCAGCCTGCTTAGTGCAGGATGGGAAAATTATTGCAGCAGCACAAGAAGAGAGATTTAGCAGGAAAAAACATGACTACAGATTTCCCAAACAGGCTGTCGAGTTTTGTTTAACATATTCCAAAATAAAAATTGATGAAGTGAATTTTGTTGCATTTTATGATAAACCATTTTTGAAATTCGAGCGATTACTTGAGACTTATCTTGCATATGCACCAAAAGGGTTAAATTCTTTTTTCAAATCAATGCCGTTGTGGATTAAGCAAAAATTGTGGATGAAAGAATTAATAAAACAAGAACTAAATTTTAACGGAACAATTTTATTTCCGGAACACCATGAATCACATGCAGCTTCTGCATTTTTTCCTTCTCCATTTGATGAGGCGGCTATTCTGACAATGGATGGTGTTGGCGAATGGACAACAACAAGCTACGGAATTGGAGAAGGCAATAAAATCAGTATTCTCGCTGACATAAGATTTCCACACTCGCTTGGATTACTTTATTCTGCTTTTACCTATTATACCGGATTTAAAGTCAACTCGGGTGAATATAAAGTAATGGGACTTGCTCCCTATGGCGAACCAAAATATGTTGATATAATTTTAGACAAATTAATTGACTTAAAAGAGGACGGCTCATTCAAACTTAATATGGAATATTTTAATTACCCTGTTGGTTTGACAATGACGAATTCAAAATTTCACAGGCTCTTTGGCGGAGAGCCGCGCAAACCTGAATCTAAACTTACTCAAAAAGAAATGGATCTTGCGCGTTCAGTTCAGGATGTAACAGAAGAAATTATGCTGCGAACTGTCCGGCATATTAAGAAAGAAACCGGCAAAAATAATTTATGTCTTGCAGGTGGTGTAGCACTTAACTGTGTTGCAAACGGAAAAATTCTCCGTGAAAATATTTTCGATAATATCTGGATTCAGCCTGCTGCAGGTGATGCCGGAGGTGCGCTTGGAGCTGCGATGTTTGTTTGGTATCAGTATCTCAATAATTCAAGGAAAGTATTTTCAAATAAAGATTCAATGGCTGGCTCATATTTGGGCCCTGAATATTCGAAGGTTGAAATAGTAAATTACTTGCGAAATAATTCAATTGTGTATGAAAAACTGGAAGATGAAAATATTCCGGAAAGGATTTCTGATTTATTGAATGAAGAACATGTTATTGGTTGGTTTAATGGCAGAATGGAATTCGGACCACGTGCTTTGGGTGCACGTTCCATAATTGGCGATGCACGCTCGCCAAAGATGCAGTCAAAAATGAATTTGAAAATAAAATTCAGAGAAAGTTTCAGACCATTCGCTCCGTCGGTACTTGAAGAAAAAGTCGGAGATTATTTTGAGATTGACAGACCAAGTCCATATATGCTTCTTGTGGCAGATGTAAAAAAGAGTCGGCAGAAAGCAATGACGGATGACGAAAAAAAATATTTTGGTATTGAAAAATTGAATGTTGTTCGCTCTGATATTCCGGCTGTAACACATATTGATTATTCAGCACGCATTCAAACTGTGAGCAAAGAAACAAATCCGTTATATTATAAAATGATTTCTAAATTTGACAGGAAATATAAATGCGGAGTAATAGTAAATACATCATTCAATGTCCGGGGTGAACCAATTGTTTGCAGACCGGAAGAAGCTTATCTCTGTTTTATGCGGACAGATATGGATTATCTTTTGCTTGGGAATTTTTTACTTGACAAGAAAAAACAGAAACCATTGAATAATTATGCGGACAGATATGGATTATCTTTTGCTTGGGAATTTTTTACTTGACAAGAAAAAACAGAAACCATTGAATAATGATTTTGACTGGAAAAAAGAATATGAACTGGATTAACATATGATATTGACTGAAGAAATTAAAAGAATAAAAAGCACAGAAAAGGAAGCCCGTAAATTTGGTATTCAAGTCGGGCTTGTCTTTATGATTATTACATTGATCCTTTTTATATCCGACAAAGGAAATTCACATTACTTTTTTATTGTCGGCGGAGTTTTGATTATTCTTGGACAATTATTTCCGCAACTCCTGATTATACCAAACAAATTATGGATGTCACTTGGCGTTGTGCTGGGATATTTTTCTTCACGGATTATTTTGTTTGTTCTGTTTTATTTTATCCTGACACCAATTGGCATTGCAGCAAAAATCTTTGGGAAAAATTTTCTTGAAAAAAAAATTAACATTGAAAAGAAAAGTTATTGGAACATAAGAAATAATCACTACAATAAATCACAAACTGAAAAACAATTCTAAAGAGATATGGGAAAACTATCAGTTATCGTTGAACTTTGGTCATTTCTGAAAGAACGGAAAAAATGGTGGCTTCTGCCAATTATATTTTTTCTGATTCTTCTCGGAGGATTAATTCTTTTGACACAAGGCTCAGCACTCGCTCCGTTTATTTATGCTATTTTTTGATTGGCTGATTCCTGATGCTGTTGATTTGAATCTGCAAATTTCTTGCACCGGTATAATTCGGATTTATTCTCAAGCATTCATTAATGGTATTGCTTGCATTATTATAATCTTTCGAGAGTAAATATGCACCAGCAAGATTGTACATCACCTGAGCATCACTGGGATTTGCATTTTTGCTTATTTCAAGAAATTGTTTTGCTGTTTCAAAATTATTTTTTGAAAGATTAATAATTCCAATCCACTTTGATGAAAATGCATCAGGATTTCTTCTGTAATATTCATTTAAAAATTCCAAAGCATAATCAAATTGCTTTGCGGAAAGCAATTCAGCAGAAGCCATACTATAATATTCATTTATCGTTGGATACTGATAAATAATTGCTTTCATTTCTTTTACAAATCCCTTTGCGTTTCCTTTCTTTAATAAATAGCTTGCATATAGTCTGTGTGCTTTTTCCCAATTGAGTTTATTATCAACTACGCGCAGGGCAAGACTGTCACGGAAATTTTTTATATGCATATCAGCTAATGTTTGCGATACTGATTTGGGCTTTTGTACATAAGGCCAGTCGCTTTTCAGTATAACAATTCTGTACTGTGAAATAGCAGAATCCAGATCAGTGAAATCAAAATTTGTTTTAACAATTTCATCCGCATTACTATAATTTATTTTTTTTGCCGGGGGCAAAAGGTTTGTTTCAGTCATTTTATCATAAAAAAGTTTCCCAAGTAATTTGTATCCTTCAATTTTAGGATGAAGATGATCTGTCATTAAATTATTTCCAACAATTCCAGCCGGACTCAAGGCATTAAATACCGAATCTGCTTTAACTGTCGGATAATGAAATTGATTTCCAAGTTTGTGAATTATTTTGTTAATATCGCTTGGTGCACGGAATTTTAATCCATCCAAATTTTTTGCTTTGTAAAAATTCTTCCGTGCAAGCTCTGTATTTCCGTTTTTTAGTTCAGTCATTGCAGATTCATAAATATCAATTGCAGACGGCATGTTACTGTCTTTAACATCTACAAAAGGTTTGTGGTCTTTGAGATTACACGTCAAATCACTTATAATAACGGGAACATTCGCATTTTTTGCAATTGCAAAAATATCTTTCAAGTTTCCTTCGAACTGCCGGATTCCCAAATAATATTCAGGTGAATTCAAAACAATGGTTTGCTCTTTTGCCATGCGTGACATCAGCGTTCCGTGTTTATTTTTATCTGATGAAAAGAGAGAAATTATTTTTTTTATTACATCTCTGAATAATTGTGTTGTCTTAAATTTATTTAATGACAGCATAAGATTTACAATCGGACGAATATTTCCAAGTGATTCCGATGAGCCGGCACCAAGTGCACCATAATATTCATTATGTCCTGCATAAATTAAAATCAAATCCGGTTTTTGCTCAATAATACCGGGCATCAGGTCAAGCAGTGTGTAACTGTTAATTGCTGCAAAAGCAAGATTTACAACCTCAATATTCCGGTCTGGGAATTCCAGTTCTAAACGCTTTTTGACATATTTTGAAAACGTTCCTGACGGAGTGAAAGGATAACCTGCAGTTGTGCTGGCTCCTAAAACGAAAACACGGTATGAGTTTTCTTTTTTCTCAATATCAAAAAGGTCTCCTATCGGATAAGGAATTGATTCAGTATTATAAAAATATCGGTAGGCGATTTCATTATTCAGCATATATTTCCCGCTTCCTGCATCAATCCATTGATCAAGATTCTTACCATAATCATATGCTCGCAGGAAAATTTCAAGTAGTATCACAAATGCAACGGGGATCATTATTGCAATTGCATAAAACCAGACAGGATATTTTTTCGGTTGGCTGGGAGTCTTTTTTTGTTTTTTCGTTTTCATAAGTTTATTTCAATACAACAAGTTTTTTGATTGATAAAAAATCTCCGGACTGAAGTGTATATAGATATATTCCACTTGAAAGTTTGCTGCCGTCAAATTCAATCTCATAATGACCGGCAGGCTTGTTTTCATTGACTAAAGTTGAAACTGCTCTTCCTAAAATATCATATACAGTTAATTTGACATTGTGATTCCCGGATTTTGAATTTGATGGTACGGAAAATTTAATTCTTGTTGTAGGATTAAATGGATTTGGGAAATTTTGTTCAAGATTAAAAGCTAACGGTGCTGAGATATTTTTTTCAATACCGACAAGTTCTGGATATGAAATTCTGAGGTTATCAAGATAAATGCTTCCCGAGTATATTTTCCCAACTTGCCTGTCATTTGCAAGCGTAATTGCAATTTGCTTTATAGTTATCGGATAAAAAAAAGTTGAAGAAGGATTTATTTTGATTGGATTTTTTAATGTTGCAAATAAAGAATCAAAAAATTCTGTTTGGCTCGCAAATTTATTGGTCAGAAAAGCAAATTCCTCTCCGTTTTCATCAGTAACAACAAACGCTACGTTGTGATTCCAGCCATCGAACTTAACATCAAGGGAAATTTTTTCGGGAATACCAAAAATCGGAAATTCATTGTTGAGATAAACCCAGTATGTTTTTCCCGACTGATACGTGTATGAGTAATTTATTTTTGCTGAAGTACTTCCTTCCGAAAAAAAATCGGTTGATAATTCCAAAGAAGAATTCACCGTGTCAATTTCTTTACCTGTAAGATTCCAGTTTAATAATTCCTCAAAGCCATCAAGTTTTTTTTTACCGACACCAACCTGAAACATTATTTTAGCTGTATCCGAAATCGAACCTTTACGAACAATCAAATAAGTTTCTCCTTCAGCATTGGGCAAAAAAGTACCATCATCTGAAATACGCCCGAAAGAAGGATTTGTTAATTCATATTCTACATCTTTAAAGGTCAGATTTTCATTATATCCATATTTATCTTTTGCAGTCAACTTAAACTGAACTGTTTGATTAGTGCTTAATAAAATTGAATCGGGGAATATTTTCAATTCGGATAATTCAAGTTTTTCTTTTGTGATTACTAAAAGGCAGTTTGAAACTTTTCTTTCAGTTCCATCGGAAGGGAAGTTGACAATTTTATTTCTTGCTAATATTGTCGAAGAGCCGCCGCCATCAAGATTCACGGCGTTATATGCACCAATCCTGATAAAAAAATCTGCAAATTCGGGCAAAGACATTCCCTTGCTGATCGTTTGCCTTCCATCAACAACAGCAAGAAAAAGATAATTGCTATCGACTGAAATTCCTGCAGCTGTTCGCGGATGTCTGTCGGTTGCAAATGTTGCACTGCCACCCTCTTCAGCATAACCTTTCAATGCATAATTACTGCCGTTCTTTAAGATTACCGGAAATCCTGAAACCATCTGCCAAAGATATTTTAATCCGGAATTGAGTCTTACAACTAATTTTATTGTATCGCCAATCTGAATAAAATTATTAATAAAAGTTTCAGCCGAACCATGAGCAGAAAGAATAACCTCACCATTGCCGATTTGTGCATTGCCTGTGCGGGAAAATTTATTTGTAACTTCCAGTTTTACGGTATCATCTACAATCCATGATGTAATCGGGCGGAGAGAAATTTCTGTTCCCCATTCATTTGTTTTTGTTGAAGCACCATAAAATGAATTGTATAAAACCATAAAATCTGCAGCCCGCTCCTGATTAACAGCATTCAAAATATTTTTATTCTGCCCGGCAATTACTTCACCTGAAAAATTGATTCTGCCAACCATCGGATTATTAAATTTATCAAAACCGATTTTTGTCCAGGATGGAGCCACGCTGCTGCTTATTAATTCACCATCAGAAACCTGAGCTCCGACAGGAATTCCAACTCCATCAAAGAAATCAGAATTAATTGCACCAACCACTAAAACTGAATCGGAACTGCTTCTTGCTGCCATTGAAGAAGTGGTTTCGCGGGCAATCAATTTGTCTTCTGCTTTTACTGTTTTGATTTTAATGTTGGGATTGCGAAGATCAATTTTTAAAAAATTAATATTCCAAGGAACATTCTTTTCCTGAATATGATAGTGATATGCACCGGAAGCAATTTCTTTAACAGATAAAGTATCAAACTTAAATTGGGCAAATAGATTGACAGATAAAATAAATATCAATCCCAAAATATTTTTCATGCTCTTCATTTTAATCTCACATTCTTAATATTTAATTAATCAACATCAGTTATCGAAAAAATGGATTTACGAGGATTAATTATTCTACGCTCGGTAATTATTTTATCCATCCGTATATCATGAGTTGAAGTTTCTATATACTCAAACAACTGAAACTCAAATACCAAAACATATTTGGGTGCAAATGTTTCCTGAAGAAGTTTATCGTAATATCCGCCGCCGTATCCGACACGCTGACCAGACTTTGAAACCGCCAAAGCAGGAACGATAATCAAATCAATGTCACTCATATCGTCATCTGTACCGTATTTGGGTTCCCAATAACCGTCACTGTTTTTTATAAGTTCGTCCCATCCTGTAAAATGAAACCGGCGAAAAGATTTTGTGTTGCGGTTAAGTTTTGGCAGGAAAACATTTTTGCCCCAGCTATTTTTCTGGTCAATAAGAATTTTAGTATCAACCTCGCCGGGCATACTTGCAACATAACAAAAAATATTAGTTGAATGAATAAAATCATCTGTTGTTTTAAGCAGATCAACAATTGTTTTGGTCTTGTTTCTTATTTCAATCGCAGAGAGTTCGCTTCTTCTTTTTACAACAATTTTCCTTGCCTCTGACTTTGGAATTAACGGTTTAAGTTTCACAAGTCACCTTTTAATTGAATAAAAATATTTTTGTTATAAAAATTAAAAGAATTAATATTAAAAACAATTACATAAATTTTTTCATCAGATTATTCTTTTAGGAAATTAATAAGCTCAGGAGGCTGCATGATAGAGAAATATTTTCACTTGGAAGAATTAGGAACGAGTGTTAAACAGGAATTAATCGGTGGTTTCACTACGTTCATTACGATGTCATACATTATAATTGTTAATCCCAAAATACTTGAAGCCGCAGGGATTCCTTTTGGACCATCAATGGTTGCTACAATATTAACTGCCTTCGTCGGAACTTTTGCTTTGGGTATTTATGCAAACAGACCTTTTGCTATTGCACCATATATGGGCGAAAATGCATTCATTGCTTTTACAGTTGTTAAAGTTCTTGGTTACTCTTGGCAAACGGCATTGGGCGCCATTTTTATAAGCGGAGCAATTTTTACTTTAATTACTCTCCTCAAAATCAGAACTTGGCTGGCAAATTCAATTCCTGAATCTCTTAAAATTTCTTTTGCTGTAGGAATCGGTTTGTTTCTGACATTTATCGGATTGAACGATACAGGTATTGTTACACTGGGAGTTGCCGGAGCTCCGGTTCATGTTGGCAATTTCGGAGATGTTAAAGTGATTCTGGCTATTGTAAGTTTTTTAATTATTGTTGTTTTAATGATTAAGAAAATTAACGGGTCAATTATTGTTGGGATTATTTCGGTAACACTCTTAGGAATTATTCTGAAAGTTGTTGAAATGCCGAAATCAGTTTTTAGTCTGCCTCCCGATATGTCAGAAATATTTTTAAAACTTGATATCAAAGGAGCTTTAACGTGGGGATTTTTTGCTGTTATTCTTACTGTGCTAGTAACAGATTTTGTTGATACTTTGGGAACTCTTTTAGGTGTAGGTTATAAAGCCGGACTGATGGACAAAGACGGAAATCTTCCCGAGATTGAAAAGCCAATGCTTTGTGATGCTTTATCTACTGTGGTTGGATCATTGTTTGGAACAACAACTGCGGGTATTTATATTGAATCAGCAGCAGGAATTGAAGCTGGTGCAAGAAGCGGATTAAGCGCCATATTCACTTCTTTGCTGTTTCTTCTGGCACTTTTCTTCGCTCCTTTTTTTACAATTATTCCTTCTTTTGCTTATGGCTCGGCATTAATTGTTGTCGGAATTTTAATGATATCTCCGATTTCAAAACTTAATTTTACTAATCTTTCTGACGCTGTACCGTCTTTTGTTACAATAATACTGATGAGTTTTACATATAACATCGCCATCGGAATGACTGCAGGATTTATAATTCTTCCTTTGACGTATTTAATTTCGGGTAGAAAAAATGAAATCAGTTCAGGCTTGTTGATTTTGTTTTTATTGTCTATTTTATTTTATGCTTTTTTCCCTTATTAATTTTTGAGTGTTAGCTTGATTAAAGATTATGTGATTTTTTTAACCGGTTTTATGACAAGCGGTAAAAGTACAATTGGACCAATATTAGGAAACGTTTTGGGGTGGGATTTTATTGATCTTGATTCTGTAATTGAAAAACAAGAAAATAAAAGTGTGGATGAAATTTTTGAAGAAAATGGAGAGATTTATTTTCGTGAAAAAGAAAAACTTCTCCTGAATCAAATCTTAAAAAGAAAAAAAACTGTCGTCTCACTCGGTGGAGGAACAGTTTCGTACAGCAATAATATTTCAGCAATTAAAAAAAACGGAAAATTGATTTATTTGAAAGCAAAACCGGAAACAATTTATTTGCGAATTAAAAACAAAACTAACAGACCGCTTTTTAAGGATTTGGTTTTGAACAACGCTTCAAAGGATGAATTTATAAAAAAAATTAAAGAGTATTTGGACATGCGGGAAGTGTTTTATAATCAAGCTGATTTAGTTATTAATACCGATAATATTGATATCGGGAGAACAGTGGACATAATTGCAAACAAAACATCAAAGTGGATAAATGAATAAAATTAAAATTGCAACCAGGGGAAACAGTTACCAGGTAATTATTGGTTACAA
>Ga0210044_10005287_pt1 | contig 17520 bp, 23 predicted proteins | sample CryGey13umfilter_2_FD_183959 | JGI IMG/M metagenome (GOLD analysis project Ga0210044, IMG submission 183959) | Groundwater microbial communities from aquifer in Utah, USA - Crystal Geyser 4/9/14 3 um filter (SPAdes) (version 2) | ecosystem: Environmental > Aquatic > Deep subsurface >... | reverse complement strand
GATATTTTACTCTCGCGGCGCAGTGGCTGAATAGGCCCGACCGCAGGGAGTGCGCCGCCATTCTCTAAGCTCGCAAAATTTGGTGCTGGGGTAAATTACCTTTTACTCGCTGAAGCGTAGCAAGGTCGAGAAGAGATTTATCTCTTCGACCATTGAGGAGCGCGTCGGGCTCTTTTGAGTCCAAATTTTTTCCGTTCCCGCATTCGGGAATCTCTTGTTAAAAAACCGGATTTTCGCAATTTCTTTTTGAAATATGGATTTAGAAAACAGAGGGCTCTGGAAATTCCATGCCGAGCTGCTTCGGCCTGGGCCTGAAACCCTCCCCCTTTTAAATGAATAGAAACTCCAAATTTCTCCAAACACTTTATACTTTCTAAAGGGGATTCAATAATTTTTTGAAGTTCGTTAGTGGGAAAATAAGTTTTATAAGGTTTTTCGTTTACTTTAATCTCTTTTTGACCCTGAGTAAAAAGCCGAACCCGAGCTTGAGCTGTCTTACGTCTCCCTATTGCCTCAAAATATTTTACTGGAACCAGTTTCTCTTTTTTCGCTCTCTCTTTTTTCACTGTCTTTTTAGGCTTCAAGTCCCTCTTGCGGGACGAAGTCCTCTTCGCCTTAAGTTTGCTCGGGGTTGTTTTTTTAGATATTTTTTTAGTTGTCTTTTCCGCTGTTTTTTTCATACTACCTTTAATCTTTTTATTTGTTTTGCCCTCAATTTATTTTTTGGCAGCATCCCTAAGACCGCTCTTCTTAAAACTTCTCTCGGATTTTTAGCGAAAATAATTCCCATCGGAGTTTTTTTAAGGCTGCCAATATATCCGCTATGACGATAATACATTTTTTGTTCTAATTTTTTACCAGTTATTCTCACTTTTTCCATATTCTTCACTGTCACAAAATCTCCCATATCTTTGTAAGGAACAAAATCTGGCTTTTCTTTACCTCTTAAAAGAATTGCAACCTCAACAGCTAATCTTCCTAAAGATTTGTTAGCAGCATCAATTGTATGAGTCTTGCGCTCCATTTTATTTTATTAGTTCAATTATCGCTATTTTTGCTCCATCACTTTTCCGCGGTTCTTTCTTTATAATTCTCGTATAGCCACCCTTTCTTTCTTTAAATTGAGGAGCAATTTCATCAACTATCTTTTTGGCTATTTTTGGACTGAAAAATTTTCTCAAAAATCTTTTTTGGGTCATCTCTCCTTTCTTGGCAATCGTTATAAATTTCTCTATCATCGGTTGAACCTCTTTAGCTTTAGCTTGAGTAGTTTTTATTTTCCCATACAAAAAAAATTCAGACATTAAAGATTTCCGAAGAGCTTTTCTTTGACCTCTATTTCTTGAGAGTTTTCTTCCTTTTTTTCTTTTTCTCATATTCTTTTTTCTTAACCGTTTTCTTAGCTGCACTTTTTAATTTCTTTTTCTTTTTTATTTTTACTTTTTTCTCTTCTTTGGTTTCTTTTTTTACTTTCCCCCTGCTTTCGGAGAATAAAGAAAAATGTTTCAAAAGAATCTCTGAGGCGTTTAAAAAAGCCTCCTCAGGAGATATAGTGCCATCGGTTTCAATCTCCATTTCCAACTTATCAAAATCTGTCCGCTTCCCCACTCGCATATTTTCCACCCGAAAAGACACTCTTTTGACCGGAGTGAAAACAGCATCTATTGGTATCATTCCTATTTCCCGCTTTTTTTCTTCTCTCTGTTCTATAGATTGGTAGCCCACTCCTTTTTCAACAAGAGCTTCTATCTGAAGCTGAGCTGACTTTGAAGTTAAAGAAGCAACAGGTGCTTCGGGATTCTTGATTTCGAGTTGAGGAGGAACTTCAAAGTCTCCTGCTTTAACGACCTTTTCCCCTTTTTGCTTTATAACTACTTGTTGGGGTTCGTCGCTAAAACTTTTAAATCTTATTTTCTTTAAATTAAGAAGAATTATAACTACATCTTCTAAAACTCCGGGAATTGTTGAAAACTCATGACTAACACCTTTAATCTTCACTTGGGTAATTGCCGCTCCTTCAAGGGAAGAAAGTAAAACTCGACGGAGAGTATTGCTGATTGTAACGCCATAACCGGGATATAAGCCCTCAATTTCAAAAACAGCTTTGTTCCCCTGTTTTTTAATTATTTTTGGTAAATTTGGTAAAGGAATCATATATTTATTTGAATTATTTTGAATAGAATTCGAAAACACTTAAAATCTCAGCCGGCGGAAGCATCTCTTCTAAGGAGGGTTCGGCTATTATTTTCCCCTCCATTTTCTTTACATTGAATTGAAGCCAGGAAGGAATTTTGACCTTTTGTTGTGATGGGGTTAAAAAATCTTTGAAAAGATTTTTCCCTTTTTTGCCATTTCTTAAAGATATTATATCTCCCTTTTTCACTTCAAATGAAGGAACATTGACCCCTCTGTCATTCACCAAAAAATAGCTGTGAGAAATAAGCTGACGCGCCCCTTTTCTTGACTTAGCCAAATTCATTCTAAAAATTACATTATCAAATCGCTTCTCTAATTTTTTTATAAGCTCTAAAGAGAAGTTTACTGTTTTCCCTCTTTTAGTTAGAACCTCCTGGATGTACTTCTTAAATTGATGTTCTTTAAGGTTATACCAACTCCTTAACTTCTGTTTCTCCCTTAATTCTTTGTTGTACTCGGACATACTCCGAGTTCTCCTTTTCTTTTTCTGACCGGGAGGATAGGCACTCTTAATCATCGCACATTTAGGCGATAAACACCTCTCTCCTTTCAAGAACAGTTTTTGACCAAGACGTCTACAAATTTTACAACTATTAGTTTTCATTACATCGATGCTAATATACGAATTATACTAATTATACTAATTTATTTATTCGTATCATTAGCATGCATTAGTATATTGGCATCGCGTTACACTCTTCTTACTTTTCTAGGCCGACAGCCATTATGAGGAATTGGAGTTACATCTCTTATTGAAATAACTTCCAATCCATGACCGGCTAAAGAACGGAGAGCTGACTCTCGCCCTCCTCCAATCCCTTTAATAAATATATTGATATCTTTTATTCTTAATTTTTGAGCGATATCAGCCATAGCACTTGCCACCCGAGAAGCGGCGAAAGAAGTTCCTTTTTTTGCTCCTTTAAAGCCGACTGAACCAGCCGTTTTCCAAGCTAAAACATTTCCTTTTATATCAGTTAAAGTTATTGTGGTATTATTATAACTTGAATTAATATAAACATTACCTTCCTGAATTTTGGCAGAAGGTTTGGTTTGAATTTCTTTTCTTAAAGCTTTCTCAACATCCTCGCGTTCTTTCAAAATCTCTTTTTCTGTTTTTTGAATAATTCTTTTTTTACCCATGTTCCTTCCCCGCCTAAATATTCAATTTTTGGCGGGTCAGTCAAATTAAAAATTAAAAGTTAAAAATTAAAAATAAAAAATAAATACTTTGGACTTTGGACTTTTGACTTTTGACTTTACTTTGGCGCGGGTGCTGCTTTCCTTCCCGAACCAACCGTCTTTCTTAAATTTCCCCTAATCGTTCTTGAATTTTTCCTTGTCTTTTGGCCTCTTACCGGCAACCCTCTTCTATGACGGACTCCTCGCCAGCATCCGATTGCTTCCAATCTCCTTATATTTTTTAACAACTCTCGACGAAGTTCTCCCTCTATTTTATGACCCCCATCTATAATTTTCTTAATTTTAAGAATTTCTGCCTCAGTCAAATCAGAAGCTTTCTTGGAAGGATTAATCTGAGTCTCCCTAAGAATTTTTCTACTCAAAGACTGACCTATTCCATAAATATAGGTCAAAGCAATATCTATTTGTTTATCATTAGGAATATTAATTCCTGCTATCCTTGGCATATTCCTTCCCCGCCTAAATATTCAATTTTTGGCGGGTCAGTCAAATTAAAAACTAAAAATGAAAAACTTAAAATTACAATTAAAAATTAAAAATTTTAGATTTTAGATTGTCATTTTTCATTTTTCACTTTTAATTTTTAACTTAGGTTGCCGAAGGCAACCGCTTATCCTTGGCGCTGCTTATGTCTAGGATTTTCACAAATAACATAAACTCGTCCTTTCCGTTTTACAATTTTGCATTTCTTGCAAATTTTTTTTACCGAAGACTTAACTTTCATACCGAAAGCGATTTACGAATTTACAAATCTGCGCTTTCGGCTACGAATAATCTATTCGTATATTCGTATTGATTCGTAATTCGTAGGGTTATCTTAAACGATAGACTATTCTTCCCCTCTTCTCATCGTAAGGGCTCATTTCAACCAGAACTTTATCTCCGGGCAGAATTTTGATTCTATAATGTTTTAATTTACCAGCTAAATAAGCAAGAATTTCTCTACCGTTATCCAGTTTTATCCTAAAACTAAGGCTAGGGAGCGATTCAATTATTTGACCCTTTTCTCTAATGCTTTTTTTCTTCATCTTCAGAATTAAGATAGCAAATTTATCTCTTAGAGTCAACCCCCTAAATCTAATTTTATTTTAATCCGGTCTAAATTATTTGAGGTTCTTCTAATCCAGAATGGCCAAAACTTTATTTTTATCTTTTCAATTTCTGGAAAATTATTAAAGACGACGTCCCCTATCTCTCTCTGTGTTTTTCTCTTGATTTGCAGTTTAAACGTTTCTTCGTCAATTTCTTTGTAGGTCTGGGCTGAAATTTTGAACTTCAAAGTTATTTCTTCTTTTTCTAAATCTGCTTTATCTTGCAGATATTCAAAACTTAAAAGTTCTTCTATTAGTTTCTCTAAAGGAGATATCCGGGAAAGCACAAATTTTTTAGAAATCTCTTTCAGAGAAGATTCTTTAAAAGCTAAACATTTTATTTTTATTTTTCCCTGACAGATAAATTGAGGAGTTTCAGTGCCGGCTTTTTGGAGGCAAAAAGATTCAAGCTCTTTATCAAAAACGGCTGAGGGCAGTAAAACAAAATCTTTGGTTAAAGATTCTTTTAAAGAATCTTGAGCTTGTTTTAAAAGGGACTCGTTTAAACTATTTTTAGCATTTTCTATATTCTCTTCTGTCACTGTTTTAATCTGCTCTTTAAAACCACCAGTCATAGGAGAACTTGACTCTCCATAAATTGTATAATAGTAAACGGTACCAACAAGGCCAGGAAGAGAAAACTTAGAAGGGCCGATGTTGTAATCTTCTCCAGCCTCCATTGCTTTTACCTGAACATCAATAAAACTAGGAGCAATCTTATTATTCTCTATTTTGGCCGCCGGGATATATATTCTCTCAGGAGAATAAAAATACTTTGACCCATCAGAGGATAAAAAGCGAGTCTCTGGTTTTAAGGTCATAGGAGTGGGAGGATTATGAGAATTATAAACCCGAATAACTCCCTGGGCTTTCTCTTCTCTTGAAGATTCTCCAGTTGAAATAAACTCCTGCCAAGCTTCTTTTTCTACCTCAAAAAATTCAGCCGGGATAATTTTATTTCCAAAATCTATATCTTCAACTTGAGGGCTGATTTTTAACTCTTCAATTATATTTAAAGAATCTCGAATGGGTTGGAACGTTATTTCTGATTGAGCCCGAGAACTAATCAAAACTATCAGACCAAAAAATAAAGCAATAACTAAAACTATTTTTCTTAAAAAAGAAGATCGTTTTTTACCCTTTTTATCACCTCTTTTATCACCATTTTTATCACCATTTTTAATCTTTCCCTTTTTTAATTTCGATAATTCCGGTTGAGGAGGTAGAATGTCCAAAATTTTTTGAGGCATAATTTGTAATATTTTAAACAGACAGAGCTAAAAAGATTATTCCTGTTTCTTGAGGACCTTTTAAAAATCCAGATTTGTCTTCAACGGGAAGATCTCTTGGTAAAATAAATTTTACTTTAGGAAAATTCAAAGTTGGTAAACCACTTCGGTCACCCCAGTCACCATTTCTTAAAATTTTTTTGATGCCGGGCAATAAACTGCCTCCCCCAAAAAGATAGAAACCCTGAGGAAAAACAAAATCGCCGCATTCTTTAAGTTCTTGTTTTAATCTATTAAACCAAAAATTAAGGGGTTGAGCAAGGATTCCTTCGATTATTTTTTTTGAACCAGAACTTAATTCCTCTTTTGAAAATCTCAATTTTAAATCCTCTGCTTCTTTTTGAGTCAGACCTAAATTTTCTGAAAGAACTTGAGTAAAAATATCTCCCCCCTCTTCAAACTCCCCCATCCATTTTAATAAACCATCCTTCACTAAAAAAAACTGAGTAAACCTTGAACCAATATCAATAAATGTACCGGAAAAATTCTTTTTGTTTTTCAGCCAAGAAATTAACCCCTCCACTTCGTGAACAAGAATGGCTTCTTTAAAAATAAAAGATTTTTTTATAAGATTAAAAATCTTGAGATAATTTTTTAAAGTAAAAATAACTAATATCTCGAAATCAAAGAGCTTTCCTTTTTTGCCTAAGATTGAAGAAACTTTATATCCTGAAATCTTCGTCTCAATAACTTCTTTTTTAAGAACCTGGAATTCGCTAGGCGCTATCTTGTAAATTTCTCCAAATCTTTTAGCTACTTTTCTCTGGGATTTATCCAAAACCAAATCTAAAATAATTTTCTCCTCCTCTTCCTCAATAATCCTTTCGGGACTACTTCTCTTAAAAGAGAGAGTAGTAGTTCTTCCCTTTAACATTTCTGGGCTTAAGCCAACTAATATTGATTTCGGCAATAGTTTATCTCCTGACTTAAGTTCTCCGATGACTTGAGAAAGAGTTCTTTCCAAGAGGTCTTTTTCAAAAACAGCGGTTTGAAAGATTCCAAATCTTTCAAAAGATTTTGAGGCAAATCTCTTGACTCTGTTTTTTCCCCCCTCTTTCTCTAATATCAATCCTTTAATTCTTCCTGAGCCGATATCAAAAACTAAAAAATCTTTCTTTTTTTCCTTTTTTATCTTGAACATTTTATTTGAGAATGGTTTTAGTTCTCCGGCCGAATTTCTTCTCTGCCCCAGCTCGAGAAATTTCCTGGTGCCGTCTAAATTCCTCTTGAAACCCCTCTTTATCTATCTGGAAACCTTTTTCTCTGGCTAATTCCTCAGTCAATTCCAAGGGAAAACCATAGCTCTGGTAAAGATCGAACAATTCTTTTCCTTCAATAATTCTTGGTCTTTGGTTTTTGCTTTTTGATTCTAACAACTTATCAAACTGAACTAGTCCTTTTTCTAATGTTTTTCTGAATTTCTCTTCTTCATTTTGAATAACCGTAATAATATCTGTTTCTTTTCTCTTAAGTTCTGGATAGACTTTTCCATAGATTTTAGTTATTTTTTTGATTAAATTAACATACCAATAATTTTTTAAATCTAAAACTTTTGCGTATCTAATAGAACTCCGGAGAACTCTTCTCAGAACATATCCCCTATCTAGATTACTTGGCAGAATACCATCGGCTATCAAAAATACTGCTCCTCTAACGTGGTCGCTGATGATTCTAAAACTCTTTTTTTCCTCCTCATAGCTTTTACCACTTAAATTCTCAATTTCTTGAATCAAGGGCAGAAAGAGATCTGTCTCATAAGCGGAGTTTTTATTTTCTAAAACCGCTACCAATCTCTCAAAACCAATTCCTGTATCTACATTTTTCTGCGGCAGCTTCACATATTCGTAACTTTTGACTTTTGACTTTTGACTTTTGACTTTCTTTTCGTATTCCATAAAAACTAAATTCCACAACTCAATAAAACGTTGACAATTCGGACAATTAGGACCACAATCTCTTTTTCCGCAGCCAAACTTTTTCCCTCGGTCAAAATAAATTTCCGAACAAGGACCGCAAGGACCTGTCTCCCCAACCGGACCCCAAAAATTATCCTCCATTCCAAATTCTCTGATTCTCTCTTTAGGAATTCCGTTTTTTTGCCAAATCCAGATAGCTTCTTCATCTTTAGGGATTCCTGCTTCGCCTTTAAAGACACTTGCCCAAAGCTGATTTTTTTTCAATCCTAAGACACCGCAAAAAAATTCCAAAGCATACTTTACAGCTCCTTCCTTAAAATAACCAACCGACCCTTCTTGACCAATTGACCAATTTCCCAGCATTTCAAAAAAGGTATGGTGGCTATCATCTCCAACTTCTTTAATATCATTAGTTCTAAAACATTTTTGACAGGAAGCTAAAACCCGCGAGTCGAATTTCTCAATCGGGTCTTCTTCCCCGGCCAAAGCCGCATTAAACTGCTGCATTCCAGCCGTAGTAAAAAGGACAGTAGAATCAGCGGGAATTAAAGAACTGGAAGGAATAATTTTATGGTCCTTTTCTTTAAAGAAATCTAAAAATTTTTTTCTTATTTCTGATGAGGTCATGTTTTAAGTAAATCTATCAGCCACTACGGAGGCGGCGAATGACTCCGGTTTCACTTTGGCTTCAAATCCATTACTCCTGATTAAACCTACTACTTCTTTAATCATATCTTTTGTCTTGCCATTTTCCCCAATATCAGCATGAATATAACGGAATTGATAATTAAGGCGATGGCCCGGTTTTTCAATTACCCGAGCGTTAGCGAGGGGCGGAGATGAACGAAGTTCATCGACTCTCTCTTTTAGTTTTTCTTTTAAAAATAAAGCCAGTTCGCAGGATATTAAAATCTCTTGTAAAACTCTTTGGTGGAGATTATAAAATTTCTTTTCTTTAGAATACTGAATTCTTTTAAAGAAAAACCTTCCCCCTTGACCTACTCTTAAAATTACTATCGCTACTGGGAAAGCAGGCTTCTCTCCGGAAGAAGAATCACAACCAACAACAATATCATAAAATCTATCAGGTTTTTCAGCCATATAATCAAAAATGGTTTCAATTACTTTCTTGAAACTTATTCTTCCTAGACTTAAATTATAAAAATAGCTTTTTTCTAAAGAAAACATAATTTATTATATACTGTTTAAGGTTCTGATAATCTTTATAAACTCTTTTGAATTTAAAGAGGCGCCACCTATTAAAAGCCCTTGCATCTTTGATTCTCCTAGATAATCAGAAGCGTTTTTACTATCCACACTTCCCCCATAAAGAATTTTGATAGTCCTGGCAATTTTTTTATTATAAAGATGAGAGATAAGTTTTTTAATAAACAGAGCGATGGTCATTACTTCATTTTCTTCGCAAGCTTTTTCCGTTCCGATTGCCCAAATCGGTTCATAGGCAATAATTACTCTTTCGATCTCTTTCTTGGGAACTTTGTCTAATCCCTTTTCAATTTCTCTTTCTAAAACCTGAAAGGTTTTCCCGGCTCTTTTTTCTTCCTCACTCTCCCCAATACAAAATATCGGCCGGAGCTTTGCTTTTAAAATCTCTTTTATTTTTTCATTTACTATTTCATCTGTTTCTTTAAATATCTGTCTCCTCTCAGAATGACCAACAATCACATAGCTACCTCCCAGGCTTTTAAGCATTTGAGGAGAAACCTCACCAGTATAAGGCCCTTTATCTTCCCAAAAACAATCCTGCGCCCCTAACTTGAAACCTGAAGCTTGAAACTTGAAACTAGGCAAATAAACAAACGGTGGGCAAATAACAACCTCTATTTTTTTAACATTTTTTAATCCTTTTTTTAGAGAATTAAAAAGTTTTTCAGCTTCTTTCAAAGTAGTAGGATTGCACTTCCAATTTGCAACAATTAATGGCTTCATGTTTTTCTCAAAATTGCGGCTGCTCTTTCCGGTTCTATGGTGGAAATTTCCATTCTGGTACCGACCTCAAATCCAGCCCAGGTCGATGTTTTCGGCAGTATTGTCCAATGCCAATGATAATAAGGATATTTTTTCCCATCGCAGGGAGCAGTATGAAGATAAAAATTATAGGCCGGGTCATTAAGAACTTTATAAAGTTTACCGAAAGCTACTTTAAAAGCCTCGACCAGATACCATTTTTCCTTCTCGGTTATCTTTTCAAAATAAGGAAGATGTTTTTTAGGAGAAATAATCATTTGAAAAGCTGATTTCGAGGCAAAAGGACACAAAACCAGAAAATCTTTATTTTCAAAAATAATCCTTTCTTTTTTCTTCCTCTCCCATTTATTCATCTGGCAATAAACGCATTTTTTCTGAGTTTTAAAATATTTTTTAGAATTTAAAATAGCCCTGGTCAGATCGCTGTCAATGAGAGGAGTGGTTATTATTTGAGAATGAGGATGAGACAAAGATGCCCCTGCTTCTATTCCGTGATTGTGAAAAATGGAGATGTAGTTAACAAATTTCTCTTTCATTAAAGATAAATACCTCTCTTGATAGACATCTATCAGTTCTTTAATTTGAGCAGAGCTAAATTGGGCTATCTGTTTTTCATGGTCCCGAGTCACTACTACTTCGTGAAATCCTACAGCTAACATTTTTTTATATAACCTTCCTTCAAACTCTTCTTTCAATTCCAGACAAGGAAAAACAGCCGGATATCTGTTAGGAATAATGATCGTCGTCCAACTCTTGGGAATACCCATTGAGAGAGACAATTTCTTACCCTCAGAAAAAATTAAAGTTGGTTTTTTCTGAGCTTCAATATGACAAAAGGGACAAGTTGATTTAGGGACTTTTAGTTTTTTTCTTTTCTTTATTTTAAGAGCGCCCGGTCTACCTCCTCTTCCGGCCGCAATGACAACCCAATCTTTAGAAATAAGGTCATAACGAAGCTCAGAAAGAAATTTTTGGTTTTTATTCATCGAAATAAATTTATTTATTGAGAGGTAAAATGAATTGAAAATTCATTGAACATCGAAATAAATTGAAAATTTATTGAAGATCGAAATGAATCGAAGATTCATTGAACATGTTTTTTAGTATATTTTTTAGTAACAAGATTCCATCTGACTTTTAACAAATCAATCCCCATCTTAACCATATTTTTGAATTTCACCTTGCTCTCAGGGTCATTTTTCCAAATAACCGGGATTTCTTTGATTTTATAACCCAATTTTTTAGCAATTACCAAAATTTCCGGGTCAAAAGCAAAACGATTAATTTTACATCTTGGGAAAACATCTTCTACTGACTTTTTAGTGAATCCTTTAAACCCGCATTGGGTATCCCAAATCCCCCAAAGTCCGACAATCGCCTGAACAAATAAATTAAAAATATCCCCTATTCTCATTCTCCACCATGATTGGGGTGGATCAAGGACCGCCCCCTTGATATCCCTTGAACCGCTGACTATATCATACCCTCTTTCAAATTCCGGCCACATTTTCTCAACCTGGTCGATTGAGGTTGAGTTATCAGCATCGGTAAAGAGCCGATAATCTCCTTTGGCTTTCAGCATTCCCTGCCGGACAGCGTATCCTTTTCCATAATTTTCTTTTTCATCGATAACCCTTAGATTTTTAATAGTTGGCATCATTTCTTTTACAACTTCGACTGTCCTGTCTTTTGAACCATCGCTAACAACAATGATTTCTGAATCATAAGATTGAGTAGTCGATGAACTTCGTTCATCTTCACCCTTCGCTATCGCTCGGGTAGATAAATATTTATAAATCTCCCTCAAGGTTTTAGGCAAACGTTTTTCCTCGTTATAAGCCGGAACAATAACTGATAGTTTCACCCCGTTAGAAATTTGGTTTGTCTTATACATCATAATAATTCATTTTGTTAACCCCATTAATTTTATAATTTCTAACGGGGTTCATATTTTTAAATTTTTTATGGTTTTTTTATTATAGCAGATTTTTCAAAAAAAGAAAACGGCTCGAAATTAAACCTCGAACCGTTTTTTTAAAAATTAATTGTCCCGCATCAACTCGCGACGCGTTTGTAGAGGGAAAATGGCATGGACTTCAGGATCCGTTCTCTTTTGTCCCATACCTTTCGAGATTGAGTGTGTTTCTGTGTGGAATCATGGCAGAACCACTCGTCTTCGGGAAACTTCTCGATTTCTTCACAGACATGAACTTCGACCTCTTCTCTAGCTTCGCGAACCGCTTCCTTAACATCTCGGAGAGCACGCCATAGATGCGGTTTAGCGGCAACAACCCAGAGCTGTCTAAATCCTCGCTGCCTTGCCCACTGCACAGCTCCCCGTGCAATTCGCAGAGTTGGTGGTGGGCTACCAGGCTTCTCGTGAGTATACTCCACCTCGACTCCCGGCCAAAGATAAACATCGAACTGGGTATAGACGGGAGCATTGAGCTCCTGCGCTTTTTGTGAAGCAATCTCCGCAATGCGGAGATTTGACCGGATAGTCTCCGGAACTCCAAATGCAAATGCAATAATACCTATTTCTTTCGTCTCTTTCAATCTACTCACCTCCTTCTTTTTCTATTCTTATTTTATCCTTATTAAATTTTTAATAGCTTATTATAACAAATCACTTCAATTCTGTCAAGATTTGATAGCCGGTTTTGGTTACGGCAATCGTATGCTCAAAATGGGCTGATAAAGAGCCGTCTTTTGTCTCCCAGCCAAATCCGTCCGGAGATTTTTTAATTTGCCCCGCCAAAGGCGAGGCTCGCCCGTCCGGGCGGCAATCCCCCATTGTAACCATTGGCTCAAGACAAAAAACCATGCCTTCTTTAATTTCTGGACCGGTATGTTTTTTTCCATAATTTAAAATTTGGGGGTCTTCATGTAATTCTCTACCAATTCCGTGGCCACAAAGTTCTCTAACAACCTTAAATCCCCTGGATTCAACATACTTTTGGATAGCAAAACTTATATCTCCAATATGATTGCCTGGCCTTATGGCTTTTATCCCTTCCCTCAGAGATCGCTCCGTTACCTTGATAAGTTTATTTGTTTCGGAATCAATCTTGCCTACTGCTATTGTAATTGCCATGTCACTAAAAAATCCCTTGTATTTAATTCCTAAATCCAAAGATAAGATATCACCACTTTTCAATTTATAATTCGAAGGAACTCCATGAACAACTACCTGGTTCAAAGAGGTGCATAAAGTAGCTGGGAAATTCTCATAACCCTTGAAAGCCGGTTCGGCTCCAGATTTAAAAATAAGGGTCTCGGCGACCCTGTCTAATTCTTTGGTAGTAATGCCTGGCTGAACTTTCTTTCTTAACTCTTCCATAATCCCAGCCAGCATTTTTCCTCCTTCCCGCATTATTTCAATTTCTTTTTCCGATTTAATTGTTATCATCTTACCTCAATGCTCTCAAAATTCTCTCAAAAACTTCAGCCACTGAATCTTTTCCTTTAACCTCTTTTACTTTTAATCCTCTTCTTTCTAAATACTCAACTAAAGGAAATGTCCTTTCCTTATATTGTTTTAAGCGTATTTTGATAGTTTTAGGATTATCAAGTCCCTTTCTTCTGATTAATCTTGAACCGTCTAAAGAACAAAACTTGAGTTTTATTGTTTCTTTTGAGTATAAAATTGGATGACGCATTAATTCACAAATCCTGCGATGAGAATTTCTGAAAATTGACTTCTCGGCTGAAACCTGAATTAAGATAACTTTAATATTTTCTTTGCCATACAATTTTTCCAAAAGCGGTATTATCGTCTTACCTTCATAGAGAGTTCTCGGAGAGCCGGCTATCACTAAACTTTCATTTTTTCTGCCAAGTTCCTTTATCTTTCTTTGAAACCAAATGGTAACCACCTCTGGTGTATTTAAAATTCCTTTTCTCCAGAGCTCTCTTTCTTCTGTCAAAGAGTATTTTTTGCCATTAATTATCTCAAAATCATCCCTCTTGGCTTGCATTATATTAGACTCAATAATCTTTGAACTTTCGAGGTAATATAAATTTAACTTGTCTGCCAAAAGCCCGGCCTGAGTCCCTTTTCCCGAGCCCGGAGGTCCCAATAAAATTATAACTAATTTTTTGCTTTTAAAATTTTTCATATTCTCTCATTTCCATTTGGGCTTTAACCTGCCGCCACATATCTAAAACAACACTGACTATAATCAAAAGGGCTGTTCCTCCGATTAAAAATTCAAAAGCCCCTACCCCGGTTGTTCCTTGGATAATGGAAGGCATAATGGCAATTGTTCCTAAAAATGTTGCCCCGATAAAAAGAATTTTATATAAAATACGATGTAAAAATCCAGCCGTAGGAGTACCCGGCCGAATTCCCGGAATAAACCCTCCCATTTTCTGGAGGTTATTAGCAACTGTTTTTGGGTCAAAAGTGACAGCTGTATAAAAATAGGTAAAAAGAAAAACTAAGGCAAAATAGGAAACTCCGTAAATCCAGGCATTTTGTAAAAAGCTATTAACTCCTTGAGCAAAACTAGCCAGGAATTGATTCCCAGTTCCGGAAAGAAAATTAGCAATCATCCCGGGGAAAAGCAAGATACTTAAAGCAAATATAATAGGTATTACTCCAGCCGGATTAATATTAATAGGCAGATAGGTAGAAAAACCGCCGTACATTTTCATCCCTCTTACTCTTTTAGCGTAAGAAACCGGGATATTCCTCCGAGCTTCATTAACCATAACTACTCCAGTAATAATAAGTAAAGCTACACTAAAAAATAAAATATAAGAAGGAATATTAGCCGGGTCCCAGGTAAGAACGACGTTCCGGATTTCCATAGGCGTCCTAGCCACGATACCAGCGAAAATCAAAAGAGAAACACCGTTACCAATTCCTTTCTCTGAAATCAATTCCCCCAGCCACATTAAGAATACAGCCCCACAGGTAATAGTTAAGATTGAAGTTAAAAGTAATAATGGAGAAATAGAACCAATTATTCCTTGATGTTGAAACAAAGCCAACATGGCATAGCCCTGAAGAGCGCCCAAGGGAACGGTTGCCATCCTGGCATACTGATTAAATTTCCGACGTCCTTCCTCCCCTTCTTCCTCATACATTTTTTTAAAGGCAGGAAAAATCATTGTTAATAATTGCAAAATAATAGTAGCAGTAATATACGGCCCTAAACCAAGCATTACAATAGAGAGCCGGCTTAATGCTCCTCCAGTAAAAAGATTTAAAAGTCCGAAAATCTGGCTCTGGCTAAAAAATTTTTGCAAATTTTCTGTATCTATTCCGGGAATAGGAATATTAGCCGCTAAGCGAAAAACAACAAAGATAGCCAGAACAAAAAGAATTTTATTCCTTAATTGTTTATCTTTAAAAATTAAAATTAATTTTTGGTACCAAACCATATTCCTTCGCCCTCGCTCGCCTTCGGCTTCGCTTGGGCTCAGTCAAATTAAAAGTTAAAAATGAAAAGTTTAAAATTACAATTAAAAATTAAAAATTTTAGATTTTGGATTGTCATTTTTCATTTTTCACTTTTCATTTTTGATTTTACTACTCCGCCGGCTTTTTCTATCTTCTCCCTTGCCCCTTTTGATACTTGGCAACCCTCAATTATTAATTTCTTTTTTATTTCTCCTCGTCTTAAAATTTTAACTATCGGTATCTTACCTTTTATCCGCCCAATCATTTTCTTTTCAATTAAAATTTTGGGATTAATAATTTCCCCTCCTTTAAATTTTTCATTTAGGATTGCAATATTTATCTCTACTATTTTTTTCTCTCTTCTTTTGGCTCGATAACCTCTTAACTTGGGATATTTTTTAATCAGTTCGTGAATAATTGGTTGTAATTTTCTACCTGCTCTTGATTTCTGCCCCTTCAGGCCGCGACCTGAATAAGTCCCACGTTTTCCGCCGCGACCAACTCTTTTTGTCTTTTTTGATTTATGTAATTGATGAAGTTTCATTTTTTAATTTCTTCAATGCTTTCATTGTAGCCATAGCATTGTTAATTTTATTTTTTGACCTCGATAGAATCTTAGCAGATATATTTTTTACTCCTCCTAAATCACAAATAACTCTTACTGGCCCTCCGGCAATTATTCCCCTTCCGCCTTTTTGGGGCCGAAGAAGAACCATAGAGGCCTCAAATTTTGCTTCCGTTTCATGGGGAATAGAATCTTGAATAAGAGGAATTTCAATTATATTTTTTTTAGCAACCCTCTGGGCTTTTTCAATTGCCTGGGCAACATCCCTGCCCTTAGCCATTCCTATCGCGACCTTCCCTTTTCTATTTCCAATTATAACACAAGCTCGAAATCTTAATTTTTTTCCTCCTCCTGTTACCCGGGTCACTCGATCTAAAGCAAGAAGTTTTGATTCAAACTCCGATTTCGGCTCTTTTTTATTTTGTTGAAATCTTTTTTGCAACATTTTTAGAAATTAGACATTAGAACACGAAATTAATTAAATATTAATTGAGAGGTGAAATGAATTGAAAATTCATTGAACATTAGAAATTTAGAATATAAGCCCTCCTTCCCTGGCCACCTCAGCCAAGGCCTTCACTCTACCATGATATTTATATCCGCCGCGGTCAAAAACAACTCTTTTTATTCCTTCCCTACAAGCCTTTTCGGCAATCATTTTCCCTACCTGCCGAGCCAACCCTATCTTACCTACCCGAGCGTTAGCGCGGGCGATGAGGACTTCGTCCTCATCTTTACCTTCGCCCCTGCGGGGCTCGGTGGGTGAAGATGAACGAAGTTCATCGCCTACCCGAGCTTTTGCGAAGGGTGAAGATGAACGAAGTTCATCGCCTGCTGAGGAAGATATTTTAGTTTTTGTTTTTTTTAATTTGATATCATCCGAACTTAAAATCGTTTTTCCTTTTTCGTCATCAATCAACTGAGCATAAATATGTTTGCTTGATTTAAAAATACAAAGCCGGGGCACCTTGCTCGTTCCTTTAATCTTTGCTCTCACCCGTCTATGACGTCTATACCTATTTTCTTTTTTGGATGCTTTTTTCATGGGCTCTAAAATCAAATATTAAAAATTAAATATCAAAAATACATATTAAATATTAAAAATTTTTGAATTTTGATTTGTCATTTTGCATTTTGATTTTTGATTTTTGAATTTTTAGCCTGTGGCTGTTATTGCTTTCTTTCCCTCTTTCTTTCTTACTTTTTCTCCCAGATATCTAATCCCTTTACCTTTATAGGGTTCAGGGGGACGGACCTTTCGTATTTTAGCGGCAATCTCTCCTACTTTTTGCTTATCAATTCCAGAAACTGTAATTATATTTTTTTTAACTGAAATGTCTATTCCCCCTGGTATTTCTAATTCTACTTTATGGGAAAAACCAACCTCTAAAGCAAGCGTTTTTTCCTCTTCAACCCATGAGGCACGATAACCAATTCCTATTAATTCAAGTTCCTTTTTAAATCCTTCAGTAACTCCTTTAACACAGTTGTAAACAAGCGACCTTGTTAACCCCCAAAGGGCTCCACTCTTTTTTGTTTTTCGTCTTGGATTCAATAAAATTTCCTCATTTTTCAACTCAATACCAATATCCTGAGGAATTTCCTGTAACATCTCCCCTTTTGGCCCTTTTACAATAACTTTCTGTCCTTTAATTTTGACCTCTACATTGTCAGGTATTATTATAGGTTTTTTACCAACACGTGACATAAAAATCGATGCTAATATACGAATTATACTAATTATACACCCGAGCAAAGCGAAGGGTGAAGATGAACGAAAGTTCATCGACTACCCAAGCAATAGCGCAGGGTGAAGATGAACGAAGTTCATCGACTACCCAAGCAATAGCGCAGGGTGAAGATG
>Ga0210044_10005286_pt1 | contig 17522 bp, 24 predicted proteins | sample CryGey13umfilter_2_FD_183959 | JGI IMG/M metagenome (GOLD analysis project Ga0210044, IMG submission 183959) | Groundwater microbial communities from aquifer in Utah, USA - Crystal Geyser 4/9/14 3 um filter (SPAdes) (version 2) | ecosystem: Environmental > Aquatic > Deep subsurface >... | reverse complement strand
ATCAATACCGTCTTTCCGTATGGTTTTAGTTTCTACAGGGCACTTTAACAACACGCTAAGCGACTGCTTCAGTACAGTAAGACAATTCATGGTTTACTCCTCGTAAGTGCTGCACGGACAGCGTTAATTGCTATGCAACGTTCTGCGTTTGTCATGACCTGGAACAAGAACTTACGTGCTTTGTAGGTGGCTTGCTCTGGTGAATACAGTGGTATGGGTGCTAGCGGTTCATTATTGATGTGCCATAAATGCCCGTAGGCCAGGCTTATTGCTTCTTTAAGCGCCTTGATTTCAGACATCATTTCTGCTTGTGAATTTGGCAGATCACCAAGCTCTGCTTTTAGTGCATCACGCTCCATCGCCGTGGTTTGAATCATATTTGCTGCCTGTCCCAGTTCTCTCGCGAGCTGTTCTATTTTCCCGCGTAGCACATACTCTCGCTCTGCTCCCATGCCGTTAAGGCGCTGCTCTTCTGCAAGAGCGTTCTCAAGCTCACGCTCTCTATCTGTAATATTTACGATGCTCATTGCTTTACCTTTTGTACTTCGTTGCATACTTCACGCAGGCGTGATGCTTGGGCAGCTCGTACCGCAGCCCCAGCAGCCCCGCTCTCCGCATACATGGCAGCAGCCCTCGCCGCAGCATTTGCCACAGCCCACACCTCAGCACTATCCACAGCCCACGACGCGGCACTCGCAGCAGCCCACAAAGCATCACGCGCCGCGTCACACGAAGCGTCACACGAAGCATCACACGCCGCATCTCGTGCCGCAGTTCTCGCCTCGGCTAAGTCTTCCGCTGTGGCTTCTCCGTTAGCAAACTTTTCTGCTACGTCTAGCGCCTCCAAACTACTCGGGTCTGGCATTAAATGTTGGACTTGTCGTGCGCACCAGACGGCGTATAGTCTGATCTCTTTGTCCCGCCCCTCGATAGCTCGCATGCACCAGAGCGCATCGTCCAGCCCGTTTGAGTCGAGGACAGTTAGCAGCGGCAGTTGCTCGTCATCAGCCTTGGTTTTGCCAAGGTAGTTGAGCAGCTTTTCCCAGCCCTCTTTACAGGGCGACTGATCACGTATTTTTTTCAGTGTTGTTTTCATCTTATCCTCTGATCCAGCAGCGCCTATACGGCCTGCCAATGGGGTTTTTATGGGTCGAAACGTCAATCAGTAAGTCTTCATGAAGGCAGTTGACGTAGCGGTGGATGGATTTGATGCCAAGCACGGATTTCAACTCACTTGACTTGACCCCTGAGTGGTTCTTGATATATTCAAGAACTTTTTGGGCGTTCGGGCTAACATTGCCGCGCTTGTACACTCGCTGGTCACTTGGCGGCGGGACCTTATCCATTTCAGGACCTCTAACGAACGGGGTCGCCCCTGCGAATGTGGTAACAGGTTTATATTCCATAGCTCTCCTTTTCGATTCAGTTTTCTTGGTTATCAACTGCGCAAACACCTCTTGGGTGGTGTAGCGTTTTTTGCAAATGCACACGTACTTCCGTTGCTGCATGTCGTTACCCCAAGGGCGGCTGTCAGTGCATATCAGCTTTTGGTTACAGACCGAGCAGATCAATTCAGTACCTCACCGTTGCAAGGATTTCAGCGATGTACGCGCCCAGCTCAGCCAGCGCGAATATCGCAACGACCAGTAGCCCGGTCAGCCAGGTTGTACGGTACTTACGCATTGGGCACGGCCTTTCTTTTTTCACGTAGAGATTTTGCCCTGACATTGGCCGGGATGCTAGGGCGCATCACGTCTTGCGTGTCAACCCCCCATCTGAAGCGGGGGATGGTCGGGTAGCCCCGCACATCGTTGTCCCAGCCGCATATATAGGTCAGACCCCTTTCGCGCATCGCCTTCAACCAATTTGCAACAGTCAGGTGCGACTGATGGCTCATGGTTTCCAACTCCGCGTAGGTGGCATTTCCGCTCACCAACTTCCTCAACATCAGTGCTTGTTTAGCTGCGCCCAGCCGTTTACGCTGCATCAAAGCAACTCACCTGATGCGATTTGGCTTGTCAGCCGGGCAACCATGCTGCGCTGGTACGCCGCGATCAGGGCTGCGTGCTCCCGCTGCGCTTCAGCTTTGAGCAGGTCTCGCTTGGCTTGTGCAAGCATTTGGCGAGCCGCGTGGTCGGCGCTTGGCACTCTGAATAAATCAAAAATCTGTTTCATGCTTTGGTTCCTTTTCTTAAAACGTGGTGAGTAACGCACAGACATAAATGTAGCATATTATTTAGCATTTGCAAACACAAATCTGCGAAATAGCACAAATTCTTTGCTAAAGTACAACCCTCACAAACAACTTAGGAACTTAACCATGAGTCTTGAACAAGCCCTGATTGATGCCACAGCAGCAATTACCCGACTTACCACTGTGATGGTCAGTGCATCTGAAGCTGGCGCGGTCACAGCCGCCCCCGCTGAAAAATCAACCCGCAGCAAGAAGGCATCTGAGCCCATTTCGGCACCTGTGGCTACTACCCCCGTGCCCCTCGCGGTCGCGACTGGCCCGAAGGCCGACGGTACCCGCTACTTCCATATTCCAGAACACAATACGGTTTACATACAGGCCCCTGGTATAGCCGACTGCAACGTAGCTGGCGCGATCGAAGTGTCCGAGGTCGAATACGAAGCTGCCAAGGCCGCCATTGCAAAAAAGTTTTCTACGGCAAGTGCAGCGGCAACCCCCTCGCCTGCCACTTCCGCGCCTACTGCAACAGCCCCAGTGGTGGTTGCATCGGCCAGCGCTGAGCCGGTCAGCTTTGAGAGGGTAGTTGAAAAGCTCCGTGCCATGCACAAGGTCCAAGGCGACACCGGTATTTCAAAAGTTCTGGCCCATTTCGGCGTGAACCGCGTGCCTGAGTTGAACGGCAAGGCCGACAACGCATCTGTGTTGGCTTTCATCGAAACGGTCGAGGTATAAGAATGCCTACCGCCCTCTATCAATCACTGCAAGATGCTGGCCTCACTGCCAGCCAGCACGACAAGCGAGCGGTCCACATGCACGCTGAAATCTACGTGCGCTGTAGCGGCCCGTTTGGCGCCTGGCTGCGAGGTGCACGATGACTGCCCACGCCATCCTTAGCCCATCGGCCAGCAAGCGCTGGGGCAGCAGTAAAGGGTGCCCAGCGTCGGTGGCTAGGTCGGTCGGTATCGTCAGCAAGTCCAATGCAGCGTCCCGCAAGGGCACTGCCAAGCACATGGTGTCGGCAGTCTGTCTGGAAAAGAACCTCGCGCCAGCCTCCTTCTTGGGTCGCCTGGTAGTGTTCGTCAGCGAGGTTGATACGCCTGAAAAGGAGCGCGAATGCTTTGCTGAGGACGTTGACCTCAACGCGCTTATCTTGCAGGCTGAGTTCCCAATTGACGACGAGTTTATTTCGCATTGTGAAATTTACGTCAACTATGTTCGTGAGTACGTGGGCTTGTGCGGTGGTGAGTTGTTTGTTGAACAGCGCCTATCCATCGAGCACATCACCAAGGAACCCGGTGCTAAGGGGACCACTGACGCGCTGGTGATAACGCCAAAGGCGCTGACCGTGATTGATGCCAAGTTTGGCGTTAACCGGGTCAATGCTTTTGATGTAATCAGCAAGCCCATTATTGATGAACTTACTGGTGAGGTCACGGTACCTGCCATCGTTGAACCCAACTCGCAGTTGGCCATGTACGGCGATGCGGCTCTGGTCGAGCACGCCATGTTTTACGACTTTGATGTGGTGACCTTGGTCATCGTTCAACCGGCCTTGAAGCATGTAAGCGAGTTCACGATGAGCGTTGCCGATCTGAAAGCTTACATCGAGAAACTGCGCACGGCGGCTGACCTGACACGTAGCCCAAAAGCCACGTTCAACCCGTCAGCCGACAACTGCTTTTTCTGCCCGGCCCGGCTGACGTGCGAAGCCCGCGAAGCCTACGTGCTGGATGCGGTGCTCGGCGGCTTTGAGGATATTTCAACAGCCAAGCCGAAAGAAATTCAGCAAGTTGAATTGGGTGACCTGTTCGACAAGCTGGGGCTCATTCGGGGTTGGTGCAATGATATCGAGGAACGCATGGCACTGGCGCTCGACAACGGCCAGGTGGTGAAGCGCTCGGACGGGCTTCGTTACAAGCTGGTCAGCGGCAAGCCGGGCAACCGGGCATGGTCGGATGCTGAAAAGGCAACTGAAATGCTACGTGAAATGCGTCTCAAAGACAGTCAGATGTTCACCATGAACCTGATCAGCCCGACCCAAGCTGAAAAGCTGACTAAGGCCGCGAAGGATAAGAAACCCGTTCTCGGGCCGATCCGATGGAACAAGCTGAAAGCGCTGATCACCCGCGCTGATGGTAAGCCAGTAGTCGCGCTTGAGACTGACCCGCGTGACGAACTTCACCCAGCCGAAAGCCTGTTTGATGTGATTCCAAATGAACCTGTGGCGGCAGCTTCCGCTGAGCAAATCGTGTCCGATCTTTTTTCTTAACTAGGAGTATCCCCATGGGAACAATTGTCTTAAAAAATGTGCGCCTGTCTTTTCCTGACCTATTCAAAGTTGGAACCCCTCCTGCCGGTTCTACCAGCGAGCCCAAGTTTGGTGGCCAGTTCATTTTCCCCAAGGACAGCGAGGCTTACGCCCGTGCGCAGGCTGAGGTGATCAAGGTCGCCACTGAAAAGTGGGGCAAGAACGCAGTGCCGATCATCAGCGAGCTGCCCAAAGACAAACTTTGTTTGCGCAAAGGGAACGGCAACCTCGACAAAACCGGTGAAGTGCGCAATGGCTACGCTGATATGAGCTATGTCGTGGCCCGCAACAAAGTGCGCCCAATCGTGGTTGACCGTGACAAGAGCCCTCTCATCGAGGCTGACGGTAAACCGTATGGCGGCTGTTACGTCAACGTGTCGGTTGACATATACGCCATGGACAAGGCTGGCATGGGCAAAAGTGTGAACGCCACCTTGCTTGCCGTGCAGTTTGTCGGCGACGGCGAGTCGTTCGGTGGTGCTAAGGGCACAGCTGACGTGTTCGATTCGATAGACGACGGCGAAGGCGCTGCTCCTGACGTGTCCGACCTGTTCTAAACCCAACCTGCGGGGCTCACCACCCCGCCCATTCAATTCAAAACCAGGACTAAACAATGTTCCAAATTCAATCCAACATCCCTGTACCGGTGTATGTTCCTGCGGGCCGTCCCACCGTGAGTTACCCGTTTGCAGACATGTCCAAAAACGACTGCTTCTTTGTCCCCATCGAGGGTAAGGAAACGGCCAAGCAAGTGATCAGCCGCGTTCGCGCCAAGGCCCAGCGCTGGAAAAAACAATCCGGGCTTTCGAGCACCAAGTTGCGCATCACAAATGCCACCAACCCTTTGACCGGAAAAATTGCCATTGGTGTTTGGCGCACCAATTAAGCCACGAATGTCTCCCTTGCGCTGAGATTGCTCGCGCCTTTACCTCGGCCCTCGGGCCGGGGTCTTTTTGGTAAGAGTTTTGGCAGCCAGCAAACCTGTGCCTATCTAGCTGAACTGTGTAGGCACCTGGCGACCGTGCGCAAAGCTCTTTTCAAATAGTTTCAAGCGGGGTGAGCACCTTTTACCGGGTTGACTACCTGGAATAACACAGACCCTTATGGATTACCAGCAAGCCCCCGCAGACATACAGGCGAGCTGGTTAGAAAAACGTGGCTCACAGCAAGCGGTACACGTTAATTCGGGCAATAGTCACTTTTACTTTTAAGGTATATGAAAAAGATTCTGGTTCTCGACACTGAGGTGTACAAAAATTATTTCTTGCTGATGTTCAAGTCGATTGACTCAGGCAAGGTAATGGCCTTTGATTTGTATGACGGTCACCCCTTCGACTGCAAAACCGTGCTCGCCATCTTGCAGCAGTTCACCGTCGTCTCGTTCAATGGCATTCCCTTTGACATGCCAGTGATCACAGCCGCGTTGCGCGGTCGTGACACCGCTGAAATCAAGCAGATTTGTGATGCCGTCATTCTGCGCGGCATGAAGCCCTGGGACATCGAGCGCGAGTTCAGCCTGAGCCCGCTCACTGGCTTCGACCACATTGATCTCAAAGAGACTGTGCCAGGGGTGATGATCAGCCTCAAGCTCTACGGTGCCCGGCTTCACTCCAAGCGCCTGCAAGACCTCCCTATCGAGCCTGACGCGCTCATCACGCCAGCGCAGCGCCAGCAGTTGATCGCATATTGTGAAAACGATTTAGACACCACGATTGACCTGTGGAAAAAGGCGACCAACCCCAAAGACAACATCATCCACACCCGCGAGTTGCTGACCAAAGAATTCGGCGTTGACATGCGTAGCAAGTCCGATGCGCAGTGCGCCGAAACCATGCTCAAGGTGCGCGTGACTGAGAAGCGTGGTTACCCCATCCTCAAGAATTACGTGGCACCGGGAACCAGCTACAAATACCAGCCGCCCGCTTTTGTCAAGTTCAAGCTGCCTATGCTGCAAGCCATGTTTGCCGAAGTGCTGGCAGCTGATTTCGTGGTTCAAGAATCTGGCCAAATTGCGCTGCCTGCTTCTATCGCCAAGCTGATCACCATCAACGCCACCAGCTACCAAATGGGGCTCGGTGGCCTGCATTCCAACGAGAAGTCGGTCGGCCACGTGGCCAGCGACCAGGTGCTGCTACGTGACCGTGACGTGGTGAGCTATTACCCGTCGCTGATCTTGAAGTGCGGCCTGTCGCCAGAGAATATGGGCGAGCACTTCCAGGCTGTGTACAAGGACTTTTTCGACCGTCGTATTGCCGCCAAAAAGTCTGGTGACAAGTCCACGGCACAGACCCTCAAGATTGTGTTGAACGGATCGTTTGGCAAGCTCGGCTCCAAATACTCGCTGCTCTACAGCCCGAACCTGCTGATCCAGGTGACCATCACCGGCCAGCTGGCCATGCTGATGCTCATCGAGCGCATGGAGTCCCGGGGTATCCCCGTGGTGAGCGCCAACACTGACGGTATTGTGATGCCCTGCCCGGCACATTTGGAGCGCGATATGCTCGATGTGGTGCATCAATGGGAACTTGAGACTGGCCTTGAGACTGAGGAGACCCAATACCGCGCCCTGTTCAGCCGTGACGTGAACAACTACCTGGCGCTCAAGGCCGGTGGCGGCTACAAGGTCAAGGGAACGCTGGTGCCGCCCGGCGTGCAAAAGAACCCGGACAACGAGATTGTCGCTGAGGCAGTATGCAAGTTTCTCGATATAGGAATTCCCATAGCGCAAACCATCATAGGCTGCACCGATATTCGCAAGTTTCTCCGCGCCAAACGGGTCACCGGTGGTGGCAGCTTCAATGGGCAATACCTCGGCAGGGTCGTGCGCTGGTATCGCGCTGTGGGCAGCACCAGCCACATCGAGTATGTGACCAATGGCAATAAAGTCGGTGGCAGCGATGGTGCCCAGCCGCTGATGACTCTGCCCGACTCACTACCAACCGACATTGACTATGGCTACTACCTGGCCGAAGCTAGCGACCTGATGCGTGATATTGGCGCAGCGCCAGCACTACCCGTGGTCAAGAAAACCCGTACCAAGAAAACAGGCGATGCGCTGCGCGATGCCGGTATTGACGCGGTGCTCAAGGGTGAGTGGAAAGAGTTGGCCCTGGCCGCGCTCAAGCAGTGGATAGCCATGAAGCTCGCCAGCGGCGTGCGTGAGGTCACGATGGAGGAATTCAAGATGGATTGGCACAACGCTCCGCACCAAGTCAACGCCTGGGGGGCGCTCACACGCACGGCAGCACTGGCTGGCCTGCTGATGCCGACCGACAAATCGGTTCGCATGACCAACGCCAGCGCGCACGCACGATTTTCTAAAGTCTGGAGTATTTAATGAACGATCTGATGCTTGACACAGAGACGATGGGTATGGGTGCTGACGGTGCACTGATCGCCATCGGCTGTGTGTTCTTTGATGAAAACACCGGCCTAGGCGCGGAGTTCTACCGCACCATCAACTTGGCTACTGCCGTCAATCGCGGTGCGACCATCGACCCCAGCACGGTGATGTGGTGGCTCGGCCAGGATGATGCGGCTCGCAACGCAGTGCGGTTCAATGGATACCACGTCGATGAGGCACTGGCCGACTTCGTAGCCTTTTTCAAAAAGCACGGCAACAACGACACCCGCGTGTGGGGTTGCTCGCCCACGTTTGACTGCGAAAAGGTGAACAGTGCACTGCACCGCAGCGGCCTCAAAACCCCATGGAAATATTTCAACGAGCGCTGCTACCGCACCGTGCGCGAGCGCAACCAATCAGTCGTGCTAGATGAGCGTAGCGGCCTGCACAATGCACTGGATGACGCCAAATTCCAGGCCTCTCACCTCATCAAGATCAGGACACACCATGCCAATCGAGTTTGATCTACCAGATTTTGACGCCATAGGCAAGCGCAAGAAACCGGCCAAAAAACCCATGCTTGAGTCAGTTGTCGAAGCGGCTCACATGAAGTCGGTTAAAGACCAAGGTGGTATCAGCTACAAGTTTGTCAGCCCGGCCAAGCGCTCAGTACCCGACCGGCTCGACCTTCGTCCTATCCCCGAAGCTGTGCGCGAGCTGGTCGCCAAATACGTGAGGTTCACTGAGTGCAAGCGCCCAGGCGAATTACCAACCCCATCACAGCACCGCGAGCACGAGCGCTTGCGTGCGCTGGGATTCACCGTCGATATTGTCGATTCACTACCCACCAAGGAAGCAAAATGAACCAACTCAAAATCAAACGCCTGTCAGACAGCGCGAAAGTCCCAACATACGGCTCGGCGGGAGCGGCTTGTTTCGACTTGTACGCAGATGACACCATTGCCATCGCGCCAGGTCATGCAGGCACCGTTAAAACCAACGTGTCGTTCGGTATCCCCGAAGGGTTTGTGATGCTGGTGTTCTCGCGCAGCGGTCACGGTTTTAAGCATGGTGTGCGCCTGGCCAACTGCACAGGGGTCATCGATTCGGACTATCGTGGCGAAGTCATGGTGCGTCTCCAGAACGAGGGCAGCGAAGTATTCATGGTGACGCAGGGTGATCGTGTCGCCCAAGCCATGTTACAGCCAGTGGAACGCTTTAGGCTGGTTGAAACCGATGACGTTGGGTTCACTGAGCGCGGTGTCAAGGGCTTTGGAAGCACTGGTAATTAAATGATATTCACCCCACGCCCCTACCAGACCATCATTGGTGACTTCATTCTCAACCATGAGCGCTGCAATGTGTGGGCTGGCATGGGCATGGGCAAGACATCTGAAAGCATTGCGATTTTCAACACCCTGCGCATATTCGGTGAGTCCGACCGTGCACTGGTAATCGCCCCCAAGCGGGTCGCTGTCAGCACCTGGCCGAACGAAATTGTCAAGTGGCATGAATCGTTCGGCCACCTCAGCATTGTGGCGGCGGTCGGTACACCGGCCCAGCGCATCGATGCCATCAAAAGGCGTGCTGACATCACGTGCATCAACTACGAAAATTTGGAGTGGCTGGTCGAAATCATGGGCGACTATTGGTGTTGGGACACCGTGATTGCTGACGAATGTTTTGTGTCAGGAACCCAAGTTTTAACACCCGCTGGCTCTGTTGACATTGAAACGCTCAAAGCTGGTGATCTGGTCAACACATCCATTGGCCCAAAGAAAGTAGTTCGCCTTTATGAAAAATCCACAAGGTCGCTTATCGAAGTTCGTCTCATCGACGGAACACGTATTGTCTGTACACCAAGCCACTTATTTTGGACTGACAGTGGTTGGGAAAAGGCCGAAAGACTGCATGACTCCACTACTGTATTTGCGCAAATGCCAGTGCTGCGAAAAGATGTTTGCAATCCAGCGCAGTCGTGCAATAACAGATGGGTTGGGGTGGAGAGTGTTTCGCATATCGAATGCCCAAGTGAACGCACTGTGTGGGACATCGAAGTTGAAGACGCCCATGAATACTTTGCAGGCGGGGTTCTTGTTCACAATTGCACAAGATTGAAGGGCCTGCGCGTCAGCCTGCAAACCAGCTCTAAGGGCAAAGAGTTTGTCAAGGGCCAAGGCTCGGTGCGTGCCAAGGCGCTGGCCCAGGTCGCGTTCACCAAAGTTCGCCGCTGGATTTCTCTTACTGGCAGTCCCGCGCCCAACGGAGTCGTTGACCTCTACGGCCAACAGTGGTTCATTGACCGTGGCCAGCGCCTCGGCTCATCGTTCAACGCATTCAGGGATCGCTGGTTTCGCTCGGTTCCGACCAGCTCTGGCTACACCCAACTTGAGCCCTTGAGCTTCGCCCAAAAGCAGATTGAAGACAAGCTCAAAGACTGCACCATCACGGTTGACGCGAAGGATTGGTTCGACATCAAAGCGCCCATCGAGCGCATCGTTGGCATCACCTTGCCGCCCAAGGCGCGTGCCATCTATGACCGGATGGAAAAAGAATTGTTCGCTGAAATCGAAACCCATGAGGTCGAGGTATTCAATGCCGGTGGCAAGTCCAACAAGTGCTTGCAGATCGGCAGCGGTGCCGTTTATGTGGACACCGAAACCAAGCAGTGGGTCGAGGTTCACGACGAGAAAATTGATGCCCTCAAGTCGATTGTGGCTGAGACGAATGGCGAACCCCTGCTGGTCAGCTACCAGTACATCCCTGAGCGGGAACGTATCCTGAAAGCGTTCCCCAAAGCGGTGATGCTTGACAAGGGTGACAAGGTTGAAAAAGCCTGGTGCGCGGGCAAGATTCCGATGCTGGTGGTACACCCGGCCAGTGCTGGCCATGGCCTCAACCTACAGGACGGCGGCCGCATTCTGGTGGACTTCTCGACCGGCTGGAATCTGGAATATGACGAACAGGTGATTGAGCGGATCGGCCCCACGCGCCAGTTGCAAAGCGGCCATGACCGGGCCGTGTTCCGCTACCGCATCGTGGCTGAGGACACCATCGAAGCCGACTCGGTGCTGCCGCGCATCAAAAGTAAAGCCAGCGTGCAAGAGTCGCTAAAAAATGCAATGAAAAAACGAAATTACGCTTGATTTAGCATTTTGCAACTGCTAAACTCAGCAACTATGACCATGAAAATTCCTCTACCCCTAGCCCGTCCACAGTTTGTGCAAGACATGGACGCACCCAAGGCTACCATGACTATCCAGACCACCGCGCCCCAGCTGCTTAACAAAGCTGCCAGCATCATGCAGGCCCGCGCTGCGACATACGACAAGCCCGAAGGCGAGCGTTCGATGGCGGCGACCGTGACAGCGTTCAATGCGGTCAGCGGCCAGCACCTCAGCGAAGCGCACGGCTGGTTGCTGATGGCCATCCTCAAGATGGTGCGTGACAACCAGCGCCCCGAGGCTCATCAGGACTCATGTGAAGACTTGGTGGCCTATGCCAGTCTTTACGGTGAAGCCCGGTTGAAATGAAAGTTCTGATCGCTTTTCGATCTGGCTGGCTCACTGTAAAGAAGCAACAAAATGAGTCTAGTTCCAAAAAACTTTAGTCGCGACTTCCTGAGTCAAAGTGCATTGACTCTGAGAAGTTGTAGTGACTCAGAGTCGGCTGATAGGTTGCGCACTTTCTGTACAGCAATTTCAGTTGCGCCAAAGTTTTACTTAGACCATGAAATATCAATAGGTGAAACTCTAGATACGGAATTTAGAACCAAGACAAATGCACTATTCAACAAGGACGCTATCAACCTTCCGTTCAGGACCTTTGTCATAGAGCCTACACTTGTTGGTAAGAAAGGTGTCAGGCCAAGTATTTTTGAATACTTTGGCTATGATGATCAGTCTATCGTCATATCAGTTGCTATTAAGAATTTGATAACTAACCAGTGGGATATTGTCTTATCAGGTGCTTGTGTAACAAAGGATGGATACCAAGTTGAGCGTAGTGACGTATCCAAACTTAAACAAAAATTCCCTGATGGCTATCTACTATCTGTAGTTCGCGTTGCATGTTCGCTTCTTTACGATATTACGGCGATGCTTGAGTGTTCAAATGTCAAAGTTGAAACTCTGCCATCAAGACCTTTGAATAAAAGTGCTGCCAAACGTGGTGCTTTGCCGTTTGACACATATCACATACTAACAATTGAGCCCCGCGCAAATAGTAGCTCCACAAAAGCAGGTACTGCTTGTGGTACTAAAAAACGCGAACATTTACGCAGGGGAACTATTGTCAGACCTGATGGTAGAAGCCCATTTTGGCGCAATGGGTGTGTAGTTAACCCAAACAACGGTGCCGGTCGTGTGCATAAAGACTACAGGGTAAGCCAATGAGCGATGACCTCGACCGGGCAACTGAGTACATTGAGTTGTACACACAGGATGCCATCAAAAACCGCCGTAAGCCAGTCGGTCCGCAAGCCAACGGGCGCTGTCATTGGTGCGATGACGTCGTGTCTGATGAGGCCCGCTTTTGTGGCCCATCCTGCCGTGACCAATACGACAAATACTTGAGCAAGAAATGAACTTAATGCATGGCGACTGCCTTGAATTGATGGCGCGAATCCCTGATGCTTCGGTGGACATGATTCTGTGCGATCTACCGTATGGGACAACTCCCTGCAAGTGGGATACCGTGATCCCGTTTGAGCCATTATGGGCGCATTACAAGCGGGTGATCAAGCGCAATGGGGCGATTGTGCTGACGGCTTCGCAGCCGTTCACCAGTGCCTTAGTTATGAGCAACCTCGATATGTTTAAGTACCAATGGTTGTGGCGTAAAACAAGGGCTACCAATTTCTTTCAAGCAAAGTTTGCACCATTGAACGCGCATGAGGACATAGCCGTATTTAGTCACGGTGGGTCAAACTTAGGCTCAAAAACACCAATTAAATACTTTCCACAAGGGCTCACAAAAATTAATAAGCTGCGTAAAAACTCAAAATCTACCGGTGGAAAAATAGGAATGGAACATGCAACTACAATAACACCAGGGTCTCGTTACGTCCAAGAAAACTCAGGCTACCCTGATAGGGAGTTGAAGTTTGGTGGAGATTTGAACACCGTTCACCCCACCCAAAAGCCCGTGGCCCTGATGGAGTACCTAATCCGCACCTACACCAACGAAGGCGAAACCGTTCTTGATAGCTGCATGGGGAGCGGAACGACAGGGGTCGCTTGCATCAACACCGGGCGCGAGTTCATCGGCATTGAAAAAGACGCCAAGTATTTTGAACTTGCGCAAAACCGAATCTGCGACAAATCGTTTGAGCGCTGGCTATGAACGACATCCTGACTACCGACGAAGTGGCCGACCTATTACAGTGCGATGTGGTAACCGTCGAAAATAAACTGCGCAAAGGAGAGTTGCCTGGCATCAAGCCAGGTCGCTCATGGATGTGCCCCAGGGTTGCCCTGATGGAAGTACTGAACCAGCAGGCCCATCAGAACATCGCCGTTTATATCGCGCAGCCTCCCATGAGCGTACCAGCCCAACGCGGGCGCGGGCGCAGGCGATCAACTATTCCTGATCTTGGTTGACACCTGCCCACAGCCTGTTCGCCAGGTCAACCCCTCGGAATGAGGCGTAGCGTTGGGCCATCACTGAGCCAGGTGTCCAACCCATGATCTTGTTGATTTCCTCTGAGCGGAACATCCATTGTCCAGCATCATCTTTAAGCTCAAACCATTCGCACGTAGCAGTGTGCCGCAAATCGTGCTCGGTCAGCGAGTCACATGGCACATAGGCAAACACGGTCGCAAAGCGCTGAGATAGGCGTGCGCTGGCCTTGGTTAGCGTTTCGCTATTGCCATCCCAAAAAGGGAACAGCAGCCCAGGACCAGGACTCATGTAGCCGCGTAGTACGCGGTATAACTCGGGCCTGATCGGCACATCGCGCCAAGCCACGTGTCCGTTGCGTTGCTTGGTGGTTTGCACGCGCATCATCCTAGCCAGTAGGTTCACGTTTTCCTTGCGCAGCGTATAGGCTTCGCGCAGTCGGCAGCCGCTCCGAACGATAAGTTGGAACAGTACCAGCATGGCGTCACCTTCAGGCAGTGCCAGCGGGCGCTGCTTGTCGCCGCGCTGCTTACCGGCCAGCACTTCGCAGATCGCCTCAAACTCACCCTCATGCAGTCGCCGGTCACGCGTCACATCGCGCCTGGCATCGCTGCCAGCGGCACGCAGAATCTTTGCGTCTTGGTCGGTGTAGATTGAGTAGCCCCTTGGTAGCAAGCGCAGCGGGTTGATAGATCGGGTTGTTGGGTTCGACCTGATGTACCAATCCAATACCTTGCCCAGCGCCTGCACTCGCTGCCTGATACTGCTCGGTGCCAGTTGTCGGCTGAGCTTCAAGTGGCTCACCCAATCCTCAGCCCATTGGTAGGTCAGGCAGCTCAGTGAGCAATTTTTGATTTTCTCATCGCTCACCAGCCAACTCAGGATCGAGTCGTCGGTTTTCGACAACCGGCCCGCATTGCGCCACTGCTGTATCAGCACGGTGAATTTCGTGTCAGAGTGCAACGCGGATTTGGACGCGGGGTTGGTTGCTGCAAGCAAGCCCGCAGGCACCACCCCCGCACGTAAAAGCCGCTCAGCGTCGATGCCGTATGCAATCGCCTTTTCCTCATTGTCGAATGTCAGGAACACTCGTTTTGGCAGTAGCTTGTTTGTAATTGCAAGCTCGTAGTTGCCAGATTTCGTCAACCGTGGTTTAGCCATTTTGTACCCCTTAAAGTTCAAACTATTATACTCGCATCAACGGACGAAGTATAGGGTTGATGTGCGGTTGACCGTTAATTTGAGGCGTAAATTGGGCAATTTGAGGCATATCTGAGGCCACAATACAAAAAGCCCGCTACTGGTTAGGTAGCAGGCTTTCTATATTTTAAGCGGTTTTAAAGGGGGTTTTTGGTTTCTGGAAATCTGGTGTGTCTGGATTTGCAATCCGAATTCGCCGTTTTAAATCAACAACTTAGGTCATTACACCGCACAAAACCGTTCGCGCTGTCGTTTCCATTAAATTCTAATTGTCATGGAGGCGCGACCCGGAGTCGAACCGGGCTTACGTGATTTGCAATCACGGGCATAACCGCTTTGCTATCGCGCCTTAAATTTCAATTTCGACTATTGTAAGCGAGGGTGCATTTCCTTCAATTGCACTATCACGAAAAAATACGCGCTGGCCGACCGTTGTCTCACCCCGCGCAGTGGCAATGCCTCCGCCTTCTAGCATGATGGTGGCTACGCCCCCGCTGATAGCCTGCACAGTGCCGACTTGTAAAGGGGCGTCGGGCAGCAGATCACGTAGCAGCTTGTACGGGTTAGTTGACATGGGTTTCGACTCCTAGCGTTTGGTAAATGTCAGGGTGGCCAATCTCAACCCCAACGCTGCGCACAATGCCAGTACGGGCTGTACCACCATCCACATAGCGCACGAATTTGCCAGGGGTGATGATGCCTGTCTCGGCGAGTACTGGCAGCGTTAATGTGATATTGGCCTTCCGCCCCGTGTTCGCCAGCACGCTCAGGCCGCGCTGCCGCGCAGCATCTGCGTGCGTGATGAGTGCATCCGTGATCATGGGTGCCAATAGGTCACCTGCGGTACCTGTGCGCGTTACCTGGCCTAGCACACCCTGCTGTGCCCCGGACACGAACACCCGGTTGTAGCGAGCTTTATCGGCCCAGGCAATGCCCTCGGTAGTGGTAACTGCACTCGGCAGCTCAAAGTCTGGGGTAACTGACCCCCAGCTCCATGGGGTTGACGGGTAGCGAGGCAATACACTGATAGCTTGCGCTGACGCATGAGGCTGTATGTAGCCCCCAACTGACTCGGCAATGCGCCCCAGCGCCCCGATATACGAGCCTTGATAGGCAAATACACCGGCAGGCACCAACCAATCGGTAAGGCCAAATGCGACCACCCAATCCATCGGTACGTTATTCACGCTGAGCACGTCTCCTATAAGCTGCTGTGCTGTGCGAGCGCTAATGTTGGTGAAGTTACTGACCGGGGCGTACGGCGAGTCAAGCAGTGCTGCCTTGCCACGTCCCTGAATCGTGATTGTACTTTTGCCGAACGAGCGACTGCGGCTGATCGTCTCGACCAAGGCACGGTACGCCACACCATTGATCATTGCCTCGACCTCGACCGGAGCCCCTGTTGACGCGGGCTCAAGGTTGGCTAACGTGTCAGCAGGCAGCGATGCATTGAACCCCCATGTCCATGAATCCACATCAAGCGACAAGCCCATGGTGAATGTAGGCAGTTGAATGTTACCGTCAACCCGGCGTAACGATGCGTCATTTATCACGATATAGACCTTTCTGATTGGGACGACCACTATCCCCTGGGGCTGAAGATTGCATTGTGTTATGCCAAACACCAAATTCGGCAATTCCAACGGTGGACAGGCAAAAACCAACGCTGGGCCAAAATAAGGTGGAGGCGTAACCGGGATGGTTGGCCGCACATATTGGCCTGGTCGTGGCACCCATGCATTTTGAAAACGGCTATCTCGGTACAGCTGTCGGGCTTTAGCTGGCCCCGCCCGCCCGGTATAGCCTTTGCGATGCGTAGCAGCCTCTTGCCAACTGCTGGTGTGGCTGCGTCGGCGGTCACGCAGCCCGTCTTCAAACCGGCCATGCAAGCGGCTACGAGCAGGTGTGCCGTCTTCAAAGCAGCCACGGATGTTTATGCGCGGCTCAGGGTCGCCATCTTGCCATTGCCCAAGTAGTCGAACGCTGGCTTGCTCGCCATCCTGAAATTGTGCATTGGTAATCGTGTTGGCTGGTAATGCCGTGGCAAACGCGGGGGTATTACCAACATGGGCGTAAACCGCTTCAAGCGCCTGATGCTGCACGCCTGAGTTGGCGGGTTGGGCATGATGCTGCGGCTGGGTCAGGCCAGATTCAGCGGGGGCAGCCACTTGGGCGAATGTTTGGCAGTGGGCTACTGTTGGACGCTGCGTCTGGTTATCGTGTATTACGGCAAGTCCACCAGACAAACCGGGTAATAACCCAGCCAGCACCATGCGAACGCCAAGCGCCACAGACAAAGTACCTTGTAGCGCAGGAAGTGTGGCTGAAATGTCAAAAGTAGCATCTGTGTGAACCTCTCTGGCATCGCCACCAAAAACAAGATCAGCCGGGTGAGTGGCTGCGGGCTGGGTAAAGACCAAATCCGTGATGCGCGTTACCCCACCAAAAACCAAGTCGGCGTCAGGTGCCGGGGCAAGGACAAAAACGAGATCAGTCAAAGCCATGACTTAGCCCAGTGTGGTACTACCCAACAAAGCATAGGCTCCAGCGTAAAGCAATGTGCCTGTTGTACCAGCCAGCTTGATGTCCCCCGTGCCTGCACTATCGGACACAGTGCCGTCCCCCACCAGTGCATCATCGCCATTCACCCAGCGCGCCCACACCACAGCGCCCGTGTCCATGATCAGGTCGCCACCTAAATCAGCTTGTACCAGTGTTAAGGCGTTGCCTGTGACCGTGCCGCACGGCTTGGCTAGCAACAGCGTAACCAGCGGCGCACCACCAGGGTCAGCACCGAGCGCGGGCTGCGTGCTGGTGTAAAGCATGATGCGGCTGTTTTGCACGCCTGTATCAGCAAA
>Ga0210044_10005281_pt1 | contig 17534 bp, 13 predicted proteins | sample CryGey13umfilter_2_FD_183959 | JGI IMG/M metagenome (GOLD analysis project Ga0210044, IMG submission 183959) | Groundwater microbial communities from aquifer in Utah, USA - Crystal Geyser 4/9/14 3 um filter (SPAdes) (version 2) | ecosystem: Environmental > Aquatic > Deep subsurface >... | reverse complement strand
CGAGAGCAGATCCGACTCTTGGGAATACCCCTCTTATATACTTGAGCCATATCCCCAAGAAGACAAACGGTACGAAAAGAGTGATCAGGAAGAATCGCATCGAAATCTCATTCGCCAGAGGGATGAGAAGCAGGAATGTCAGACCCGTAAAACAGATGACTATGCAAAGGAATGCTTTTTTCACATATTCCGTTTCCTTTCTATACGAACGAAGTGTCAAGAAAAAACCGCCTACGAACAAAATGAGACCGGACGCGAAGGCAGGCAACCCATACCCGCGTGTGATTGTTTTTGATTCGCAGGTATCGGAACTATCATAGGAAGACAAGATGTACGTACTGCTCTGAGAGAAACACACGATGGTCTTCTCGATATTCGCGACGAGTCCGCTCCCCTTCTTTTCTTTCGTTTCGATACTTTTCAAAAATGCTCCGGTGTTTTCTCCTCCTGTCTTTATCTCACTCGCTATCTGGGGAATATTGAGGGAAAGAGCCACGAAACAGCTGACAAACACGATCTTCCAAACATTTTTTCTCTTCTGATACAAGAGATATCCGAACACGCCAAGCGCCATCACCGGGAACAAAAGTAAAGAAAGTGAATGGAGTTGTACTCCGGTTCCGAGTGTGACACCGGTCGCGACCGCCCACCATTTCCAAGCATTTTCCCTAGCAATTATGATCTCGTGCAGGCTGTACAAAAACAACAACGACCAAAACGGGAGTGAGTTCGGATTCCAAGCGAAACGCGAATATTTTATCGCATAGGCAGAAACAACGAAGATCGCCGTAAGAGCAAGTGCTGTCTTCACGTCAAAATATTTCCGTAAAAAGAAAAATAAGAGCGGGATGGCCAAAATGGAAAAGAGGAGATCAGGGTAGGCCATCTTGTCCGGAGTGTTCCCGAATATTTTGGCGGAAGCAATCTGGAAATAATAAAAAGCCGGACCAACCCTGAAATTCGTCCCTCCTGCTTTCGGTCCGAGAAGCGGAAGCGATTCTTTTCCATCGATCACATCGCTCGCTATTCCGGCATCTCGTGATTGATCCGCGTTGAACCGGAGGAAGTCGTGAAAATTATAGGTACGGAGAAAAATACCGACACAAAGAAGGGCAATAAGCACCCAGGTATACCAGGAAAATTTTTGACTCAACACTGAAAAATATTTCTTCATATTGGATTACTGTTTTTTCAATTGATACAGACCGACCCGGCCGAAATCCTGGTGTCCCACCGAGGTAAAATAATCCACCTCAAATACCTCGCTTCCTTTTTGACTATGCGTGATGAAAAAATACGGCTGTTCGGCGATGGGCACCATTTTCCTTTCCAAACGATTCAGCTGAAACCCTCTTTGATCAGCCAGATACTTGAGTGATTTATAGTACGTAGATACATACTGAGTCCCGCCGAGAAGAGTCGCTTTCCGCTCAGGGAAAGACTGCTCTACTATATACTCTACCATACGCTCTGCTTCACCGAGTACGACGAAGCCTGAATCTCCTTTCATACCGGTTCCGAGCTCACGCGCTTCACTGATGAGCGTATGCGCATTGGTTATGAATAAGAGCATAAACAAGAACACGACAACAGGCAGGAAGAATTTATGCGTCAGTTTTCCTTTCAACCAATCTATCCAAAGACCAAGAAGAATAAAGGGCACAAAAGTCGTATGAATGAAATAACGGAGCGGTGCATCGCGTGCTATGGAAAGCAAAATAAAGAAAGAGCAAGTCACATAAAGGAAGATGAGCACAAGGAAGTGTTTCCGTTTCGGATCGCTCTCCTGCCATGCGCGGACACCGAGCAATCCATACCCGAAAAGAGAGAACAGAACACTCACGACGATACCGGTTCTATACAGATTATATGCCAGAGAGTCTTTTATTTTTTCCGGATGCTTCAGAATCTTGAGAAATGCGAAATTTCCCCTATCGCCCAGAGAAGAAAGGATATGCGTATTCGCCTCTGCGTGAGCAAGGATATCTGCCTGCACATTCTGCCACAATCTGTTCATTCCGCTTTGAGATCTATCGGTAGACGCGATGAAAAATCGCTCTGTATTCGCGCCACCTGTTTCCCATTCGCTCTGTATCTGGCCGAAATTGCAGAGGAAAGCGATGACGATGACCACGGCTATTTTCCCGAATGTTCTCCAATTCTTTTTTATGAGGAAAAGAAACACAAAAAATGAAATGGTCGGCAACAAGAGAAGCAAGAGCGTATGAAGCTGTATCCCTACACCGAGAGAAATCCCCAGAAGGACTATCCACACAGAATGTGTCTTTTCACGATGCTCGAGAAATTCCAACATCGCATACAGATACAACATCACGAAGAAAGGGATGGGATTCGGATTCCAAGCGAAACGGGCATATTCTATGACATAGAAAGAAACAGCGTACAGCCCTGTCAAGACAAGAGCGAGATTCTTTTCGAAGTATCTTTTCAGAAGAAAATAAAAAAGTGCAATGGCCAAAATGGAAAGAAACGCATCAGGATAAGCCAACACAGCAACGTCGCTCCCGAATATCTCTGCCGAAATAATCTGGAAATAGTGATACACAGGGCCGAGTTTGAAATGGGTATTGCTGGCATCGGCACCAAGAAGTGGCCACGGGGCAGAGTGATACACGACGTCTTCCACCAGCACAGCGTCGCGCGCCTGATCCGATCCGAAATGGAGCCACGTATGAAAATTATAGGTGCGGAGAAAAATCCCTATTATAATAATCACGAAGAGTGCGATCCACTCCCACTTCCTTTCTCGAAATTTTTGTAACATATCCATCATCATCGGCTCATCTTATACCAAATATCTCCCCAATACACACGACTATACCGTGTTATTTTCTCAGGCTCAAAAACGCTCTCTTCAATAGTTCTTTCGACGGTCACCTTGTGATCCAAGAATTTTTCTTTTGCAGTTCCTTCTAGATACAGCTGGATGACCCAAAGGTTCCCCGCATCGATCGGTGAATCCTGTTTTTCGTGAGCGATAAATTCGGGCATCGTATCGTGTGGAAACGAGATGAAATAATAACAACCTTCTTTTTCATCCGTGTTCATCGTATCTTTTTTCGTGATATTCCATTGAAATTTTCTCTGAAGCAGAGCATATTCGATAGAATGATCATACTCTGCTACACGTTTTTCCATTGAAAAATAAATGGTATTTGGTCTTTCGCAGGATCTGTCCATCGCTTCCGCTGCTCGCTCGAAATGCCCCCAGGTCAACCAGAAACTTTTTCCCTTACTGTTTTTTTCGCCCGTGCTGGTTATTGTCTGCTGTGAATTGTGGAGTTCAGTGAACCATTTCATCGTGGCATACACATTACTATACAGGATGATACCAAGACCGAAGAGCGTCAGAATCGTAACGAGACGCGGATACGGCATACTTCTCCGAAGGAGCACCAGTATATATCCGAAATATATGTATGGCATCATCATAAACGGCAGAGAAAATCTCGGACGATCTATTTTGAATGCCAGCGGAATATAGAGCAAAAAATAAACAGCTATCAGTATGATTGTCCACTGGAGAAAGTTGCGTTTTCCTTTATTCTCTTCGCCGTGAAGCAAAAGTATGTTCGCCAAAAATCCGATTCCACAGAAAATGCCCGAGAGAAAGAGGAGTTTATTCCCGGGCTCGACAATACCGAGCAGAATACGTACGAAATATTTCGCGAACATCATCATATCTTGGAAAATGTTCTGGAAAATCCCGTGTGAGGAAGCTTTGCTCGAAATGGCCGAAAGAAAGAGTCGCGTATTCTCTCCGTGTTTGAAATATTCACTGAGAAATACCGGTAGATACACAAGACCGACACTGACCAAAAAAACAAGAATGACTTTGTATGAAAGAACTTTTTTGGCGTCCTTGAGATGAAGTAATACAAAGAGTGCCAAAGCGAGAGGAAGGCCGAGAAAAGCGCTGAAGTGAAGCTGTGAGGCTATGGCAAGCGATATGCCGGCAACAAAAGCCCACCAGAGCGGGCGCTTTCTTTCAGACTCTGTATCGTAAAGTTTGAGGAGTGTGTACGAAAAAACGAGTGTGAAAAAAAGAGTGGAATTGGGGTTCCAAGCGAACCTGCCGTATTCTATCGCGAGGAAAGAGGTAGCGAGCATCCCCGCCATCGCAAGCGACCAGAGAGGAGAGAAATAGCGTCTCGAGAAAAGAAAAAACAATGGGAGAGCGAGTATTGAAAAGAAAAGATCCGGATATGCCAACACAGGCGCGCTGACACTCTGGAAAATGAACGCTGAGGTAGATTGAAAATCATAAAATACTGGCCCTAGCCGAAGCATCGTCCCTCCGGCACGAGGACCGAGAAGGGGCAATGATTCGATTCCTTCTCTATACACATTGGAAATCATCGTGGCATCACGGAAAGCATCACCCTTGAACTGCAACCATTCATCGAAATGATACACACGAAAAAAAATGCCGACCAAAATAAGAATGGCCAGAATCCAGATATGTTTCGGAATTGTATTCAAGAAATCCTTCATTGCTTGTTGTAAGAACAGAGAAACAGGCCCTTTTATACGAAACGTCTTTTATTCCCTATCATCAATCGGTGCGACATCTTTACTTTTCTCGATACCGAACACATCACCCCAGAAGATTCTGTCCGTACTCCCGCCACGTCTGTTGAAACGATAATTATCAAAAATTTGTCTCTTTGGAAAATTGATTTCATATACCATAAGTTGTCCGAATTGTTGCTGTGCCAATACGACAAGGTCGTTACCGAATTTCTTGGTGACTGGGGCGATACCGTTTTTGGCCGGCGTGACAGCAAAATACTGTGCTTTCGGTTCCGCAGTGATCTTGAGCGGCGTAAAATTGAAATCCGGCTCGTGTTTGGAATAGAACAGGAACCCGATCGGTCTCACGTGTTCCGGTTTCACATAATAATACAATCTGTCGCCGGTGTGATGACGAGCGTACATCCAGTCTGTCACACCTTGGAGTTGCCCCAATGTCACACCGTCTTGGTTCTTCAAAATAAGCGTCCGATCGATTTCAGTCGTCCTCACCTGGGCACTCGCCTGTTCTGCAAACCACAATACTGTCCCGCGAATATTGACGGCGAGCACGGCCATCGTGATGAGTGCTGTCATAAACAATGCTTTCCTGCCGAAACGCTCTTCCAAGAATTCATACAGGAATCCTAGAAGAATGAATGGCACTGCGAATACGACAATATAGAAACGTGGACGGAGCTGAAAAGCCACGGGAATCGTCAGGATGGTGAACACTGTGAACCATAGAAGTGTCAGCATCAGAAAATCGCGAGATTGCTTGCTTTCCACGATCCGGAGCCGATAGAGCACCAAGAGGAGGCCAATGGACATCGCGAGTGTCGTCGATCCGACAGGCAGGACGTTCTTTTCCAGATCATTCTTGTAGCAACTTGATGTCGTGAGGAGGCAATAATAATTGAGATTCTCGGTTATATCCTTCTTTATTTTTTCAACCAATGGTCTCTTCTGCCCTTTCGATCCCAGAGCTTCAAAAAAATTGTGTGTATTTTGACCATTTTTCATCACATCACTCACGATAACTGGGGTATAGAAAACAAGAAACACTCCTAATCCAATAAGAAAGAAGAGAAGAAACTGTTTCAGTGCTTGTTTCTCGAAGAGTTTCTTCAGACTTTCCACATTCCAAACGCGAAGATGAAATACTATAAGGAGTCCGGAAATACCGAGCAAGCTGAAGAATCCGAAGAAATGCAACTGCGAACCGATAGTGATGCCGACTACCCAAAGCACCAACCACCATTTTTTCTGCTTCGGACGATCATCATTGAGAAACCGGAGCAATCCATAAAAACTGAGAATGATGAAGAATTGCAGTGAATTGGGATTCCAAGCAAAACGAGAATACTGAATGATAAGGAACGAGAAAGCATACATCGCCGTAATATACAGAGAATGTCGTCGTGAAAAATAGAGTCTGAGGAAAAGGAATAGAAGCGGGATGACTGCGATCGAAAAAAACAGATCGGGATACGCGAAGACTGACGGATGAGTGGAATCAAATATCTTTCCTGAGAGGTACTGAAAATAATAATAAACTGGACCGAGTCGCAACATCCCATGTTCGAGTTTCACCGCTCCAACACGCGCGCCGAGCAAAGGCAGATACTCAGGACCATTGATGACGGCATTACTCAACATAAATGCATCTCGAGACTGATCCATCTTGAAATAGAGCCATTCGTCGAAATGATAGACACGTACAAAAATAGCTCCCGCGATGACGATAAGGAGCGCTATCACTACCCAATGTTTTTTCAAATAATTACCGTAGTGCGACATAGATATGTCGAGAAAATTACTCTGCCATTATCACATCAATGGTATCACGAGTAGCACTCTTCGTAAAGCTAAAAATTCCCTCTTTCTCCCTTTCTTTTCCTTGCAAAATGCCGTATTTCCTGTACTATAAGACAATAGATGCCGTCAAAAATTCTTTCTCATTCTCGTTCATAGTATGAAAACATCTTTCAAAAAGTATCTCGCACCTCTGTTCATCGTCATCATCCTTTTGACCAACCTCGGTTTCGGCCTTTCACGTCTCGGCAATTATTCCTCCGTCGATGAACCGTATTGGACGTATGGCCGGATCACCAAATTTTGGAACGGTATTAAAGCTCATAATTGGAAAACGACCAGTGTCAATGACAAACCAGGTATCACCGTTGCTATCCTTTCCGGTGCCGGACTCATCAAGATGGATCCGATGCCCTACAAGAGCCTACGAGGTGATGTCAAGACGGATTCGCAACTGAGAGACATCAACGATATCAATTTCTATTTCCGCCTGCCGATCTATCTCTTCTGCGTATTTCTCCTCCCACTCTTCTATATTTTCTTGAGAAAACTTTTCGATGAGACAATAGCTCTCGTAGCCTTCATTTTCATCAGCCTCTCCCCTATTCTGCTCGGCATTGCTCTCATCATCAATCCGGACTCGCTCCTCTGGATATTTCTGCCACTCTCACTCCTCTCTTATTTCGTCTTCCAGAAGAGTACGGAGAAAAAATATCTCTACGCGAGTGGATTCCTCCTCGGACTTTCCCTACTGACCAAATACGTCTCCAATATCCTCTATATCTTTTTTTTCTTCCTTCCTTTTCTCGAATATATCTTTCTCAATGAAAAACCGGAAATCATAGCCTACCTGAAAAGATCCCTCAGAAATTACGCAATTATCGTCGGAATTTCTATGCTGACTTTTTTCGTTCTCTACCCCGCCACCTGGGTCAATCCGAGCATACTCCTCGAAGGCACATTTTTGAGCAAAGCCTTCAAAACGACCTGGCCTCTTTTCGTAGGAATCATTGCTCTCATCCTCGCGGATATTTTCCTCTTCAAAAGCATCGTCACGACGAAAACTCTCGAATTTTTTTCACGAAAAAAAATGATGCTTTTCCAAATCGTTTCGGTATTATTCCTCATCAGTATCGCTTTCGTTCTCCTGAACACCTATACCGATATGTCGATACTCGATACCAATGGAGCAATCGCTTCTCCTAAGGGTATCGGCGAGGAAGGATCATCGCGGATTCTCCTCTATGCGGATAGGATGGTTGCGGATATCTACAGCCTCATTTTCGCCATCTCACCACTTGTCTTATTTGCTTTTATCACGGCTCTGATGCTCGTTTTCAAGAAGAAATGGCGGGAGTCCTATGAAGCAAAAATCGTATTTTATCTCACACTCTTCATCCTCTTCTATTACCTCGCATCGACCGTCAATAACGTCGTCGCCACTGTCCGGTATCAGATTGCACTCTATCCATTCACCTTTATTATTTCTGCCATCGGTCTGGCGCATATCCTTTCGCTCGAAAAAGTAAAGAAATTTCTGCCATCATACACAGCATATCTGCTCATCTTCATTATCGGGATAGTCAGTCTCATCGGTATCAAACCATTTTATTTCGCCTACACATCCGTCCTCCTTCCCGAGAAATATTTCGTCAATCTCAAAGATATGGGTGATGGCAGTTTCGAAGCGGCAGAATATCTCAATAGTCTTCCGGAACCGGAAAAACTCGTCGTGTGGTCCGACAAAGGAGCCGTCTGTGCGGTCTTCAAAGGAAAATGCATCATCGGATTCACTGACAAACGCGTCAAAGGAGTGAACTTCGATTATGTCGTAGTATCCTCCGGACGCAAATCACGAACGCTCAAGATGTCCGGCAACGCGCACACGCCGATAGATTTCAAAGCATCATACGCTTCGGAAAACGCTCTTTTCAAAGTTACCTTCGGCAATCGTCCGAATAATTACGTAAAAGTTTTCTCAATCGATACAGTTACCAAAAAACCTTGATGGAATCATTTTCTTCGTTACGGAAAAAATTCGAAAGTCTGTTCCCTTCAAAAAGATGGATGTTTTTTGTGCTTTTCATCATTCTTTTTTTCGTCATCATCGGCATTGTTTCTTTCGCTACGATATCTTTTGAGAAAATATCATCTTCAAATATTTTTTTGCAGAAGGAGAAAATACAGACCCCTGAAGTTCCTGTCATTCATTACCCCTCTCAGGAAATAACCATCGAAACACCGTTCGCGGACACACCGCTTGTCATCAATGAACCTCTTTTCCCGGATCGTATCTGTTCCATCATTGATTATGGAGCGATAGCGGATGGCAAGACGATGAATACTCAGGCGTTCAAAAGTGCTATCGATGCCTGTTCTGCTTTGGGTGGAGGAAAGGTCGATGTCCCTGCGGGAGTATGGCTCTCCGGACCGATTCATCTCACGAATAACATCGAACTCTATATCGATCGGGATGCTACGATTCTTTTTAGCGCCGATCCCGACGATTATTTGCCGGTTGTCTTTTCACGCTTCGAAGGCATCGAGTATTACAACTATTCCCCTCCGATCTATGCCAAGGATGCGACCAACGTCGCTGTGACCGGACTCGGTACGATCAACGGACAAGGAGCATTGGAATGGTGGAAGATTATGGCTCACGGCAGTTCATCCATCAGAACTCTCTACGCTATGGGTGATAATGCTATTCCAGTTACGGAGAGAGTCTTCGGAACGAAAGAACAGGGATTACGTCCGGCTTTTATCGAATGTATCCGTTGCCATAACGTACTTATCGAAAATATACGCATCGTCAATGGACCGATGTGGACCATCCATCCTGTCTATAGCGACAATGTCATCGTGCGTGGTGTCGATATCGCGACTGATCCAGGCCCGAGCACCGACGGCGTCGCTGTCGATTCTTCTTCAAATGTACTCATCGAAAACTCTACGTTCCGTACCGGTGACGATGCCATCGTCCTCAAGTCTGGTCGGGATAGGGAGGGTATGCGACTCCATATCCCGACTGAGAATGTTATAATCCGCAACAACATCATCAAAGAGGCTCATGGAGCGATCGCTATCGGAAGCGAGATGTCCGGTGACGTACGCAATGTCTTCGCACACGATACTACTATCAATTCAGTGCAATTCGGATTCCGCATCAAAGCAACCAAAGGACGTGGAGGAATCGTCGAAAATATCTGGGTAGAAAATATGCAAATGCGAAGTGTGAGTATCGGAGCCATCCAGATAACGACCGCTTACGGATTCCCTTTCAAAATCGATAGCACCGCATTACCGCTCTTCCGAAATATTCATTTGAAAAACATTTCCGCTGAGAAAACTCGCAGAACCATTACTGTCGACGGTCTTCCTGAACTTCCCGTAAGCAATGTTTCGTTCGAAAATATAACGCTTTACAGCACGCGAGACGGTGCAGAGCTCTCCAATACCGATACCATCAGCTTCCGAAATGTGAACTTGACATTCAAATTTGATGATCCGCTTTTCTCCATAACAAATAGTACCAGCATCGATATCCATACCACACCCTGCCCGCTCCGCACCCCGATTTGCCTCTCCATCAGAGGAGACACATCCTCCAATATCGATATTTCAGACAGCGGTTTCTCTACTGAGGAGAGAAAAATAGTCATACCCAAAAGCAAAGAGAATGATACCTCTTTATTAACCCGGTAGAAACACGAAGCGATGTTCGCGTCTCTCATCACCCTCTACAAAGGAAACAGACAGACAGTTCTCATCCTGACCGCCATTATTCTCATCGGTATTTTTCTCCGTACCTACCACTTCTCAGACTGGCTGTTGTTCGAAATAGACCAGTCCTACGACACCCGTATCGTTTCTGAAGCAGTCGATAATGGTATCGGCAATCTCCCGCTCCTCGGTCCGACTGCCGGAGGTGGTCGAGCACTCCGTCTCGGTCCGGCATTCTATTATATGGAGTACGGAAGTGCCCTCATCTTCGGCAATACTCCCACTGGTCACGCGATGCTGGTTCTCATCCTCTCTATTCTCGCTATTCCCCTCTTCTTCATCTTCATCCAGAGATATTTCAGCACACCACTATCGCTTGCGCTTACAGCTCTCTTTTCGATGTCGGTCTACCTCGTGCTCTACGGACGTTTTTCGTGGAGTCCGAATGTCCTACCTTTTCTTATACTCCTGTCCTTTTATGCCCTCTTGCGCTCTGTCTCAGAAACAGAAACAAAACGTGACCGATGGTTCCTGATAGCGACAACAGCCATCACTATCACCTCGCAGATCCACTTCAATGCCTTCTTTACCATTCCGACTATCACTCTCCTTTTCCTGCTCTACAAACGCCCGCGATTTGCTTGGAAAACGTGGGTCATAGCGCTCGGCATCGTCACACTCATCTATTCTCCGATGATATTATCCGATATCAATACAGGTGGCGAAAACATCGGTTTCTTTCTCAAAAAACTCTCCAAATCCGGTGACCCTCTGAGAGGCCTCGTCCGTAAATCGATACTCGATGTGCAATACACCGCCTCCGGATATTTCTTCGTCAATTCCGGCATCGACCGTATCACCGGTGGACGACTCAAAGCATACGGTTTTCAAAACGATGCCAATCTTCCTTGGCGCATATTGGCTATCATCCTTTTCTGTACGCAAGCAGTCATTCTCGTACGAAATATCATACAAGAGAAAATGAAAGACAAGAAAGACTTCCTTGTGCTGGTACTCTTGTGGGTAGGCATTCCCTTCGCGTACTTCTATTCCCTCCTCTCGAGCAATTTCCAGATCTATCCGCGCTTTTATCTCCTCATCGCACCGGTCACCATTATTCTTCTCGGTTTCCTTCTGGAGAAATTACAGCCCGAAAGAAGTGCTTCGCGAAATATCTTTTTTATCAGTATCCTTTTCATCCTTCTCATTCCGAATCTGACACGCATCGGGGGTCATTTCCTCCAACTGAACGACCCGACGAAAAATGCCGTCATCACAGAAACCGAAGACATCTTCCCAAATGACAAGCGTCTGACACTCCAAGAACAACTCGTTATTACTGACTACCTCGTGTCGAAACAGACAGGGAATCATTACCCGATTTATATCAGCACCTATCACGAGTATGATCCGATGTTCTGGTATCATCTGAACAGACGGGGCATAGCCTATTTTGATTCCATCAGTTATGACACTCTCTACGCAGAAGGTAATTACTTTCTGATCCAGTATCCCACAGATGGTACGCGTGGTATAGAAAAAGCTTTTAATATCATAGAGGAGAAAAAATTCGGCACATTGACTGTCTATACACTCACTCCTGATGATGGAAAGATACGCATATTACCCGCTGAAGTGCAAAAAAGAGAAAAGTCAGAACAAACCATACAGATACAACAACTGAAAACCTGGAACAGTCTGCTTGACGGAAAATAGTCTCTAAGGAGAAAGAAATGACACAAAAAACCGCAATCGAAAATGAACTCGGGGTATTCCCGAGCGACAAATTCCTTCAGCTACTCACTGACATCTACGTGAGCAACAGGAAAAATATGAAAAGATGGTCTCCACTTCATCATCTGAACAATCTCCGACCAAAGGTGGAAGAAGCCATCTTGTCAGCCATCCGTTCAGCAATCCACAGTGCCAAATGTGCCAGCCCTGCTCGGCTCACGAACTTTCCGCTGTCGGACGATGAAAGCGATACATTCACACGATGGTTCGCCATTCATCTCGTGAAAGCATTGACACCCATTACCGGAATGATCGTCGGTGGCAAAGAAGATGGGGTGTTGGCGTTCTTATATCAGGAACTATCTCCAGTCGGCATCCGCCAGGAAATCACCGATGGAAACTACGCCTTCGTCTATGCGAACGGACAGTATATGGTCCGCTTGCATACGCCCCACTGTTCAACTGAGAAGTCGAACTTCTAAGTACTGTGAAGAAAAGCTTGCAAGCGACTTCATCGAAAGTCGATCCAAGTTCAAAGAAGCCCGAAGAAACCTATCCAGGATTCTTCGGGCTTTTCATTTCCATTTTATTTAATACTCAAAAACCTACTTAGAGGTTCGACCTCTAAGTAAAGAAAAAAAATTATTTCTCACGACTGGCGAGATAATGTGGGAGAGCGATGAAAGAAAGCAACATCTGGATGAAACGAGAAAGGAGTGCGACGGTCACAGCTGTTTCGACTGAAACCCCGATCAGAGTGAAGAAAGTGATGTAGGCCCACTCCTTGATACCGATGTTATTGATAGACAGTGGCACAGATGAAACAATCGCCACAAGGAACATCACGCTGGCAAAAGGGATGATACTGACCGTACTCCCGAGTGCGTGAAACAGCGTGAAATTCGAGAGAACGAGTCCGACGAAGATGAACAGCGTCGACCACAGACTGGTGCGGAGCCAGATATGCTGTTTGGTATAGAAAATAATCTCTTCCAGAAAGCGACGCATTTTGAAAAACGGCAAGCATTCCACGAACCGATGGAACCACGCCTTGTAATACACATACGTGATGATGAGGTCTACGACAAAGAAAATGATCAGTACGATATAGGTGGTAGCGAGCGATGGACTCTCATCTATAAAAGGCAAGAGTATTGGACTGAAAAGAAGAGCAAGGAGTGCTATCGTCCACAGTCCGATGAAGCGATCGAAGATAACCGTCGAGAAAGACGCCGCCTTCGCTCCGGATTTCTTGGCGAGCCATACCCCACGATAGGCATCACCACCGATAGTCGATGGCAGGAAATTATTGATGAATGATCCGGTGAGATACGCGAAGAAAGCTTCCTTGAGAGAAAACGTCAGTCCCTTGAAGAGAGCGATGACCTGCCACTTCTTGGCAGAGATGACATTTCCTGTCAACTGAAAAACGATGTACAAAAAAAGAAGTGGCCACGAAACCTCTGCCAATTTGACGAGAACTCTCCCCCAATCAACACGCTCAACGAGCCAGAATATCAGCCCAACAGTAACGACAATTTTTAGCGCCGACAGCAGTGCTTTTTTCATTTATTTTACAGTGTTTTCTGATACAGATCATAATATGCCAAAGCGACATTTTTCCAGCTCATCTGCTCGGCACGTGCTCGACTCATCTCACCAAATCGTTTCCGCAGAGGAGCATCTTCTATGAGTTTTTCCAATTTTTCTGCCAGATCTTCTGGTGATTTCTGATTCACATAGAATCCGTTCTCTCCGTTTTCGACGAGCTCTTCCGTACCTCCAGTCACGGTCGCGACGATAGGCATTCCCGAAGCCAGCGCTTCGAGCATCGTATTACTCATTCCTTCGTTGAGTGATGGCAAACAAAAAATATCAGCCATTTCATAATAACGGGCAAGATCACTATGCTTGACGAGGCCGAAAAATTTCGTATTTTTTTCAACGCCCAGTTCCGTTGCCAATTGTTTGAGTGATGCGATCGCATCCCCTTCCCCTGCGATCCACAGTTCAATTTTTCTCTCACTCTTTTCTGCGAGGAGAATCTTCATCGCTTCGATTAGATAATTGATACCTTTGCGCGATGTCAACCGAGAGACACAAAGAATACGGACAAAACCATCGATTTCTTTGGCAGGATCCGGTTTGAATTCTTCTGTATTGATACCATTGGGGATGATAGAAACTTCTTGAGCAGGATTCGTCTCCAGAGCCAGTGTACGGAGTCCAGAGCTGTTCGATACGACGTTTGAGGCTCGAGACCATATCTTACGCGTCAGCGGTCGTAGAAGCGAATAGAGCAACGTAAAACGCTCACTATATCCTGGCACATCGGCTCCACGGAGAGACACGATGTATGGTATGTGGTATTTTTTCGACAATCGCATCGCCATATAGCCGCACGGCACCGTAAAGAAAGAATGAATCACATCAAATTTTTCTTTCTTGAGCAACTCATCAGCAAAACAATATCCTTTCCAAGTGTACGTCAGTAAATCTTTTTCTGATTGATGATGGATGTTCTTGCCGTTCTTGCCTATCGGTATGGTGTGTACGGTGATATGTTCTCCGATAGAAAAATGATGCAGAGTCTCGTCCGCCGATGACGTCACGAGATGCACTTCCAGATCAGGAATGTGGGCGTACTCTTTCAATAAATACGCAGTGGCATTTCCTGCTCCACCTCCGAGCGGTGGATATTCATAATTGAGAAACAAGATTTTCATAAAAATACTTCGATCATTTTTCTTCTTCATATATTCGTCCATCGATAATTGACTTCACCATCCCCTTCTCTGTTATCATACTCGGAATAATCATTCCCGTCATTTTCTCTTATGTATTTTTTCGATATGCCAGAGTAATTTTCACGAGCGAAGTGATAATGAAGATAGCATAGAAAAGACCAATGATAAACATATCGAAACTACCAGCTATAGCACCACTGATGCCCATTCCACCGCTTCGGCTCCGAGAATTGATGAGGAAGGTTACGAGCATAATCAACTGGAATATGAGAATAATCAATCGATTGTTTCGTGAAATAAATCGGTTCTTTTTCTGTACCAAAAGCATCTATTCGTCCGTTATAAACACTGATGTTGCCTATTTCTATGTTTGAACCAGGAGCGATAGTGAGTACAGATTCGTTGACTATGACAACAGGTTTGGGAATATCTGTACGAGTGATATGACCGCTCCACGTTGTATCGTGATCAATAACCGTATAATTGTCATAATCATCCCAATCGTAAGCATCACCTGGAGCAGCCAGTGCTACCTGAGATTGAAACATCGTAGAAAATACAAAAGAAAAAATACTTAATATGAATTTTTTCTTTAATAATCTCATAGAAAAACAAAAAGTGTTATTCTCTAAACACCAATAGCAAAATAGGTAAAGCCATTGGCTTCGGCTTCGGAACGCTCGAGGACATTGCGTCCATCATAGATAGTATTACCCTTCATCAATTTTTTCATATTCTTGTAATCCACTACACGGAACTCGTCCCACTCGGTAGCGATCACCAGCACATCCGCACCTTTCAGGGCATCTGTGGCTTTCTTGGTATAGGTGAGATTCTTATGCGTGAGTACTTTCTTGGTATTGGGTATAGCGACAGGATCGAATGTTCGCACCTTGCATCCCTCTTCGAGAAAGAGTTTGATATTCTCGATACCAGGCGCCTCGCGGACATCATCGGTCCGTGGTTTGAACGCCAGTCCCCACACGGCAATCGTCTTGTCTTTCAATTTCTTTCCGAAAACTTCCTGGAGCTTGACGAAAGGCTTGATACGCTGAGCGACATTCACATCATTCACGGTTTCGATGATCTGAAATTGCGAATTGTATTCACGTCCGGTTTCGAGGAAAGCCTTCACATCTTTCGGAAAACACGATCCACCATAACCGATACCCGCATAGAGGAATCGCTCTCCGATACGCGAATCATATCCGAGTCCTTTAGCGATTTCTTTCACATTGCCACCAGCGACATCGCAAAAATTGGCCACTTCGTTGATGAACGTGATCTTCATCGCGAGGAAGGCGTTGGCAGCGTATTTGATAATTTCTGCACTCCGCACATCCGTAAACAGGATTGGACGACCATTGCGGGCGATCGGACGATAGATCTGCTCCATCATCTTGCGAGCTTTCTCAGATTTTGTTCCCACGACAACACGATCAGGATTGAGAAAATCTTTCACTGCTGCACCTTCACGCAAAAATTCAGGATTGGACACTACTTCAAACGGATACTTTCCATTAGAAGCTTTCTTGATGATTTCTTCCACCTTCTCAGCCGTTCCCACTGGTACCGTTGATTTATCGACGAAAAGCTTGTAACCATTCAAGTACTTGCCAAATGTCTCAGCTACGGCAAAAACATATTGCAGATCCGCTTGACCCGTCACCTTGTCTTCTGGAGTACCGACCGCCATAAAGACCACCTCGGATTCCTGAATCGCTTTTTTCAAATCAGAAGTAAATGACAGACGTCCTTCTTCGACATTGCGTTTCACGATTTCTTCCAAACCGATTTCATAAATAGGAATGCCACCTTTCTTCAGAATAGCTATTTTCTTCTTGTCAATATCCGCACAGATGACTTCATGTCCGCTCTCTGCCAAACAAGCACCCGAAACAAGTCCGACATATCCCGTTCCCAAAAAAGTCACTTTCATAAAGAAAAATTTTAAACAATCTATTGATTCCGCGTCTCGCGAATCGTATAATTCATTCGATTACGACCCTGATAATAATTCCGCACGACCATATCAGCGAGCAAACCGGAGATGAAAAGCTGAACACCTATGAGCACGAAGAAAATACCGACGAGTGGCCAGATACGCTCAGCCAGTGACGCGTGGAAAACAATTTTTTCAACGATCATCCAAACGAGGATACCGACACCGGTTGAAAACAAGAGTACTCCGCCCCCACCGAAGAGATGGATTGGACGATACGAATACTTGCGCCAGAACCAGATAGACATCATATCGACGAAACCTTTCATCCCACGCTTCCAGTTATATTTGGTCACACCGTGGAGACGAGGATGATGAGAGACTTTCACTTCCGCCACACGGAAACCATCCATCTCGAGAATAGCTGGGATGAAACGATGCATTTCTCCGAAAAGATCCACTCTCTCAAAACATTCACGCCGGTATGCTTTCAAACTACACCCGGAATCGTGGATCGTATCTTGGATAAGAATCTTGCGAAGAAGATTGGCGATGCGGGAAGGAATTTTCTTGCTCCACGGATCTTGACGTTTGAAACGCCATCCGGATACCACGTCATAGCCTTCGTCTATTTTTTCGAGGAGGAGCGGAATATCTGCCGGATCATTTTGCAAATCACCGTCGAGCGTGATGATGATTTCTCCCGTGGCAGATTTGAACCCGGCATCAAAAGCCGCCGTCTGCCCGAAGTTCTTGCGAAACACGATGAGCTTCAGCGGTGAGAGCGTACGAGCGATCTCCACCGTTTTATCCTTGGATCCGTCATCGATGAAAATGATTTCAAACGATTTTCCTGTCTTCTGCACCGCTTCGAATATTTTTTGGTGCAATTCTGCGACATTTCCCTCTTCATTATAGAGCGGAACAACAACTGAAAGATACACTTGGTTTTCTTGCATACCTGTGTGGGTAAAACAGTTATATACTACCCCCCAATAATAGCGAAAAAACCGATTTTAGGCAACAAATCAAACCGCATT
>Ga0210044_10005279_pt1 | contig 17539 bp, 15 predicted proteins | sample CryGey13umfilter_2_FD_183959 | JGI IMG/M metagenome (GOLD analysis project Ga0210044, IMG submission 183959) | Groundwater microbial communities from aquifer in Utah, USA - Crystal Geyser 4/9/14 3 um filter (SPAdes) (version 2) | ecosystem: Environmental > Aquatic > Deep subsurface >... | reverse complement strand
CGCCAAGAGCGCGTTCCTCGCCAACATGTCCCACGAGATCCGGACACCGATGAACGCCGTGCTCGGATTCACCCAGTTGCTGCTGCGTGATCCTGCGACCACTCCGGCGCAGCGGGAGCACCTTGGGACCATCGCCCGGGCCGGCGACCACCTCTTGTCCCTCATCGATGACATCCTCCAGCTCGCCCGCGTCGAGTCCGGCCGCGTCGTGCTCCACGAGACCGTGTTCGAGCTGTCTGCCGTGCTCGCCGACCTCGAGGTCTTGTTCCGTGAGCATGCCCGCGAACAGGGGCTGCGGCTCCTCGTCGAGGGGGTCGCCCCGTTGCCCCGGTACATTCGGGCAGACGAAGCCAAGCTGCGACAGATCCTGACCAACCTCATCGGCAACGCGGTCAAGTTCACCGACCATGGCGGGGTGGCCGTCCGGGCACGAGCCCACGATGGGAAGTTGGTCGTCGAGGTCGAGGACTCGGGGCCCGGGATCGCGCCGGACGAGCTGCCGCGGCTGTTCCAGAAGTTCGAGCAGACCGCGAGCGGCCGGCAAGCCAAGCAGGGCACGGGGCTCGGACTCGCCATCAGCCAGGAGTTTGCTCGGCTCATGGGAGGCGAGATCGGCGCCACGAGCCGACCGGGTGAGGGCAGCGTCTTCCGCCTCGAGCTGCCGCTGCAGGAGGGAGCGGAGGCTGACCTGGTGCGGAGAGCGCCGACGCGACGGGTGACACGGCTCGTGTCCGGCCCGACGAGGTACCGGATCCTCGTCGTGGACGACAAGGAGGACAACCGCACGTTTCTCACCGCCTTGCTCGAAGCGGTCGGGTTCGACACGGCGCAGGCCGCCGATGGCGAGGCGGCGTTGCGCGCCTTTGAAGACTTCGAGCCGCACGTCGTGCTGATGGACATGCGCATGCCGGTGATGGACGGCACCGAGGCGATCGGCCGGCTCCGCGCGACCCCGCAAGGCAGGGCCGTGAAGATCGTCGCCGTGACCGCCAGCGCCTTCGAAGAGGACCGCGCGGCGGCCCGCGTCGCCGGTGCCGACGACTTCGTGAGCAAGCCGTTCCGCGAGAGCGTGCTCTTCGAGAAGCTCGGGGCGCTCCTGGGCGTGGAGTACGAGTACGAGGATCAGGTGGACGCCGCACCCGTTCAGGCGGCGAAGGCCGAAATGGACGTGACCCGCGAGCGTCTGGCGGTCCTGCCGGCCGAGCTGCGCGAGCGGGTTCGCCAAGCCACGCTCGTCGCCGATCTCGACACGGTCCTCGACCTGCTCGAGCTGGCCAAGGCCCACGACGCGGACCTGGCGGGCCACCTGCGGGCTCTGGCCGAAAAGTTTGCCTACCAACAGCTCCTGGAGCTTCTGCGCCCGGAAGAAGGGAACACATGAGTATGAAGACTATGAAGACACGGCAGGTGCGCCCGGTCGCCGATATCCTCGTCGTCGACGACACGCCCGCCAACCTGCAGCTCCTGGCTGGAATGCTCAAGGAGTGCGGGCACAAGGTCAGGCCCGTGCCCAATGGAAAGCTCGCGCTCGAGGCCGCCCGTCGCCAGCCGCCCGATCTCATCCTCCTCGACATCAACATGCCGGAGCTCAACGGCTACCAGGTCTGCGCAGAGCTCAAGGCAGATCCGAGGTTGGCCGAGGTGCCGGTCATCTTCATCAGCGCCAACACCGAGGTGTTCGACAAGGTGCAAGCTTTCTCCATGGGCGGCGCGGACTACGTGACCAAGCCGTTCCAGTTGGAGGAGGTCGAGGCGCGCGTCGAGGCGCACCTCGAGCGCCGGCGCCTGCGAGTCCAGCTCGAGGAGCTGAACCGCTCCCTGCAGGACCGGGTCGAGGCGCAGGTCAAGGAGATCGCGGACTCGCAGATTGCGACCATCGTCGCGCTCGCGAAGCTCTCGGAGTATCGGGACGAGGACACCGGCAACCACATCCTCCGGGTCCAGCGCTATTGCCGCGCTCTGGCCCGTCGGTTGGGGGAGAGCGGCGTGTTTGGCAGCTTGATCGACGATGCGTTCATCGAGACCATCTTCCACGCGAGCGCGTTGCACGACATCGGCAAGGTGGGCATCTCGGACAGCATCCTGCTGAAGCCGGGAAAGCACACAGCCGAGGAGTGGGCGATCATGCAGACACACTCGGCGCTGGGTGCCGAGACGCTTGCCGCCGTTCTCGTGGGCTACCCGAACAGCGCCTTGCTTCGAATGGGGCGGGAGGTCGCCCGCTCGCACCACGAGCGCTGGGATGGCAGCGGTTATCCCGAAGGGCTCGCTGGAGACGCGATCCCGCTCGCGGCACGGATCCTGGTGGTCGCGGACCAGTACGATGCCCTACGCAACAAGAGGCCCTACAAGCCGGCCTTCGACGCCGCGAAGACCTACCACATCATCACCGAGGGCGACGGGCGAAGCGATCCGAGACACCTGGATCCTCGCGTGCTGGCCGCGTTCAGGGCGGGCGCCGAAGAGTTCGATGCGATCTGCGAGGAGCTGAGAGACTGACGACCCAGCCCGTCGTGACGAGCTGCGAAGGAGGGGAATCATGGAGAAAGTCACCGAGGTAGAGTTGCCGCAAGCGCCAAGTATCCTTGCCGTCGATGATACCCCCGGCAACTTGAAGCTTCTTTTCGGCTTGCTCAAGGAGCGAGGGTACCGAGTGCGTCCGGTGCCGAGCGGGGCGCTGGCCTTGCAGGCAGCGACGGCCGAGCCGCCAGACTTGATCCTCCTGGACATCGGCATGCCGGAGATGGACGGTTTCGAGGTCTGTGCGCGCCTGAAGGCCGATCCACGCACGAAGGACGTCCCGGTCATCTTCCTCAGCGCTCATACCGACACCGCGGAGAAGGTCAAGGCCTTTGCGGTCGGCGGCGTGGACTACGTGACCAAGCCCTTCCAGTTCGCGGAGGTCGATTCCCGTGTCGCGACCCACCTCGAGCTGCGCCGCCAGAAGCGCGAGTTGCAGCAGAGCTACGACAAACTGGCCGAGCTCGAGAAGTCGCGCGACAGCCTGGTGCACATGATCGTGCACGACCTCAGGTCTCCTCTCGCCGCGATGTGCGCGTTTCTCGAGGTCCTCGAGAACGAGACCAGGGACGTCCTGTCGGTGGAGAACCACGGCGACCTCGAGGAAGCGGTCGCCGCGGCCAAGAAGATGGCCTGCATGGTCAACACCATCCTCGACGTGAGCAAGCTGGAGGCCGGCAAGCTGGTACCAGCGCGCTCCGAATGCAATGTGGTTGCGCTCGCCGCCGAGGTCGTCGGCTCGCTGGGCTCGCTCGCGGGCGACCGCGTCGTCACGGTTGCGCACGAGCAGGCGGCAGTGACGGCGCAGGTGGATCGCGACCTGGTGTCCCGGGTCATCCAGAACCTGCTCGCGAACGCCCTGAAGTTCACCCCGGCGCGCGGGAGCGTTCGTATCACGGTCGTGCAGGGCGCGGACGTGGTGCGGGTCGAGGTCGCCGACGGCGGCCCCGGGATCGCCCCGGCCGACCGCGAGAAGATCTTCGAGAAGTTCGGGCAAGTTTCGGCTAGTGGCGAGGAGCGGCAGTACTCGTCGACGGGCCTCGGCCTGGCCTTCTGCAAGCTGGCCGTCGAGGCCCACGGCGGGCGCCTCGGCGTCGACAGCGAGGAGGGCGAGGGCAGCACGTTCTGGTTCACGCTGCCTCCGGGAGAGCCTCATGGCCAATGATGAGCACGATGATGACCGGCAGGGCGAAGGGCCGCGGCGAGCGCGGAGAGCGTCGTCGCCGCTCGGGAAGAGGGGGCCGGTGGGCAAGATCCTCGTGGTCGATGACAGGGGTGTAAACCGGTACGCGCTCAGGACTTTGCTCGAGGTGCACGGGCATTGCGTGGTCGAGGCCAGCAACGGTCAGGAGGCGCTCGACCTGGGAAGGATCAGCCCACCCGACTGTGTGATCAGCGATCTGCTGATGCCGGTGATGGACGGTTTCACGCTCTGCCGGGAGTGGGTTCGTGACGAGCGTGTGAGGGACATCCCCTTCGTCGTCTACACCGCGACGTACACCGAGCCCAGAGACGAGCAGCTCGCTCTGGAGTTGGGAGCGCGTCGGTACCTCCGCAAGCCAGCGGCGCCAGAGGACCTCGTGGCCGCGATCGAGGAGGTGATGGAAGCGGCCGCGCGCGGCGAATTGCCGCCACCCACCGCGAGGACGGCGGAGGCCCAAGTCGGCGAGCTCGTCCTGTACAACGAGCGCCTGGTCAGGAAGCTCGAGCAGCGCATGCTCGAGCTGGCCAAGGCCCGGACAGAGATCGCGGCGAGCGAGCGCCGGTACAAGGAACTCTTCGACCATGCGCCGCACGCCTACTTCTGCGTGGGTGTCGATGGCCGGATCCAGATGGCCAACGAGGCCGCGGAGAGGCTCGTCGATCGGCCGGTCGGCGACCTCGTGGGGTTGCCCGTCCTGGACTTGTACGCGGACGCACCCGAGGGCAAGGCCAAGGCCGAACAGGTGCTCGCGAGGTTCCGGGCCGACGCGCCCGTCGAAGGCGAGGAGCTGGTCATGCAGCGCCCTGACGGCACACTCGCCTGGGTTCGGCTGAGCGTTCATCCGACCCTTGACGAGGGAGGCAGGGCCGTCTCGTCCCGCTCGATCGCCGTCGACATCACCAAGGACAAGCGAGCCCAGGACATCGCGGCTGCGCGCCTGCGCCTCTTGGAGATCGCCAACGAGAGGCCGCTCGGCGAGCTGTTGACGGCGATGCTCGACGAGCTCGAGGAGCTGACCGGCAGCTCGATCGGGTTCTTTCACCTCGTCGACGCCGATCAGACCACCCTCACGTTGCAGGCTTGGTCCACGAGGACCAGGGAACGATGCGCGGTAGTGGGAGACCGCCGCAAGTGCGGCCGGGCGCAAGCCGGCCTCTGGCTCGACTGCCTGCGCGAGCGCCGCCCGGTGGTCCACAACGATTATTCCTCGCTGTCCCATCGCAAGGGCCTGCCAGACGGTCACGTGCCCGTGGTCCGCGAAGCGGCCGCGCCGGTGTTTCGGGGCGATCAGGTTCGGGCCATCGTCGGCGTCGGCAACAAGCCCGCGGACTACACCGCCGCCGATCTCGACGCCATCGCCACCTTCGGCGACCTGGCCTTCGACATCACCGACCGCAAGCGGACCGAGGATGAGCTCCGCACCAGCGAGCAGCGCTACCGCAGCCTGTTCGAGCACAGCCTCGACGGCATCCTGCTCGCGGCGCCCGACGGGCGCATCCTGGCCGCCAACCCGGCCGCCTGCCGGCTGCTCGACCGCGACGAGGACGAAATATGCGCCTTGGGGCGTGCAGGGATCGTGGACCCCGGGGACCCGCGCGGGCAGGCCTTGGTGGAGCAGCGCGCCCGGACCGGTGAGGCCAGGGGCCCGCTGACCCTGCTCCGCAGGGACGGCGCGGGGCTCGAGGTCGAGCTCGCCACCGCGGTCTTCGAGGCCCCCGAGGGGCCGCGCGCCTATGTGCTTCTTAGGGACCTCACCGAGCGCAGGCGAATGGAGGGCGTCCTCACCGAGGCCGCGCGCATCGGGAACCTCGGCTACTGGTCGCGCGACTTCGCCAACGACCTGATCACCTGGTCGGACGAGGCCCTGAAGATCCTGGGGCTGTCTCGAGACCAGGGCCCCTTCGGGATCGACGCGCACCTGGCGCGTGTCCACCCCGACGACCGGGAAATGATGCGCCGTGTGTACGAGACGGCGCAGGCCGGTGGCTCGCCATGGACGGTGGAGTACCGGATCGTGCGCGAGGAAGGCGACGTCCGCTGGCTCCGCAGCCAGGGTGAGGTCGAGAAGGACCCGAACGGCAGGCCGATCGGCGCGTCCGGAGTGTTCAGGGACATCACCCGAGACAAGGCTGCCCTGCCCAGGCGGCGCTGGAGCAACAGAGAGACGACCTGGAGCGGCAGGTTCGAGCGCGTACGGCGGACCTCGCGGCGGCCCGCGACCGGGCCGAGGCGGCCGACCGCATCAAGTCCGCGTTCCTGGCCACCATGTCCCACGAGCTGCGCACGCCGCTCAACTCCGTCATCGGCTTCACCGGCATCCTCCTGCAAGAGATACCGGGGCCGCTCAACGCCGAGCAGCACAAGCAGCTCGGCATGGTCCGCTCGAGCGGTCGCCACCTGCTCTCGCTGATCAACGACGTCCTCGACATCTCCAGGATCGAGGCGGGCCAGCTCGAGCTGCACGCCGAGCGCTTCTGCTTGTCCGACGCGGTGCGGTCCGTCGTCGTGCCGCTCGTGGCTGAGGCCGAGGCCAATGGGGTGGCGCTGGAGCTGGCCGAGCCCCTGGCTCAGATTTCGCTCTGGGGGGACCGCCGCAGGCTGGAGCAAGTCCTGATGAACCTCGTGGGCAACGCGGTGAAGTTCACCGAGCGGGGACGGATCTGGGTCGAGTACCACCTTGCCCAAGGTCTGGTCGGAATTTCCATCTCGGACACCGGCCCCGGGATCCCGCCCGGGCAGCTCGAGCGGATCTTCGAAGCCTTCCACCAGGTCGATTCCGGGCGCGGCCGGCGCTTCGAGGGCACGGGCCTCGGGTTGGCCATCTGCAGGCGGCTGATCGAGGCGATGGGCGGGCGCATCCGGGTCGAGAGCGAGCTGGGCGCCGGCAGCATGTTCCGGGTCACGCTGCCGCTGGGGCGTGCGGAGGGAGCGGATCGATGAAGCAGCAGATCCTCCTCGTCGAGGACAACGAGCACAACCTCTACCTGCTCACGTACCTGCTCGAGCACGCCGGGTTCGAGGTGAGCCAGGCCCGGGACGGCCGCACGGCCATCGCGTGGGCCACGGCACACGAGGCTCCGGCGCTCGTCATTCTCGACATCGAGCTCCCGGAGATGGACGGCTACGACGTTGCGCGCACCCTGCGCAGCATGCCAAGGTTCGAGGCGCTGCCGATCGTGGCGGTGACGTCCCATGCCATGGTCGGGGATCGCGAGCGCGCCCTTTTGGCCGGGTGCACGGAATACCTGGAGAAGCCCATCGACCCGGAGACCTTCGTCTTGCGGATCCGTGAGGAGCTCGACGCGGCGAAGCGTCCGGCAGGGGGTAGATGATGGCAAGGTTGCTGGTCGTCGATGACAACGGGGATAACCGGTACCTGCTGCGCTCGCTGCTCCAGGGCCACGGCCATGAGGTGGTCGAGTCCGGCAACGGACAAGAGGCCTTGGACCTCGCTCGTGACAACCCACCCGACTGTGTCGTCACCGACCTGTTGATGCCGGTCATGGACGGCTTCACGCTGTGCCGCGAGTGGGCGCGGGACGAGCGCCTGGCGAGGCTCCCCATCGTCGTGTTCACGGCGACGTACACCGACCCTCAGGACGAGCGGCTCGCCCTGGGGCTGGGCGCGTGGCGCTTCGTCAGAAAGCCGGTCGAGCCGGATGCCTTGGTCGAGGTCATCGAGGAGGTGCTTCGAGCGGCCGGTGATGAGAGCGTGCCACCGCCACCGTGCGGCGAGGATGAAGCTGGGCGGCTGCGCCTCTACAACGAGCGGCTGGTCAGGAAGCTCGAGAACAAGATGCTACAGCTCGAGCAGGCCAAGCTCGCCCTGGAGCGGCAGGTCGCCAAGCAGGAGAGCACGGCCGCGGCCCTGGCCGAGAGCGAGCGCCAGACCCGTCTCATGCTCGAGAACCTGAGCGAGGGGGTCCAGCGCGTCGATCCGCAAGGCCAGGTCGTGTTCAACAACCCTCGCCTGGAGCAGCTGCTGGGCTACGAACCGGGCGAGCTGCTCGGCCGCAGCGTGTTCGACCTGTTCGACGGGCGCAGCCAGGCGCTGGCCCGGGCAGGATTGGCCGCGAACGCTAGTGGGCAAGGCACGCGGCTCGACCTGGTGCTGCTGCGCAAGGACGGTGCGCCCATCGACGTCAGCATGAGCGCGGTGCCGGTTCGAGACGACAAGGGCCGGCTCGAAGGTTTCCTCGCGGTCATGTCGGACATCGGTGAGCGCAAGCGATTCGAAAGGCTGCTCGACATCCGGTTGCGCCTCTGGGAGCATGCCGCGACGCACACGTTCCAGGAGGTGCTCCGCCAGACGCTCGACGAGGTCGAGTCAGTGACCGGCAGCGTTGCGGGGTTCTTCCACTTCGTGGAGCCAGACGAACGAACGCTGACTCTACAGGCCTGGTCCACGCGGACGGTAGCGGAGTTCTGCAAGGTCAGCGGCGGCGGCATGAGCTACCCCGTCGAGCAGGCCGGCGTCTGGGGCGACTGCGTGCACCAGCGCAGCCCGGTCATCCACAACGACTACGCCTCCTTGCCCCACAAGAAGGGCCTGCCCGAAGGCCACGTCCCGGTCACTCGCGAGTTGGTCGTACCCATTTTCCGCGAGAACAAGATCGTGGCCCTGCTCGGCGTCGGCAACAAACCCACCGACTATACGGAAGACGACCTCGAGCTCGTGCAGTTCCTGGCCGACGTGGCCTGGAGCATCGTCGAGAACCGACGGACGGCTGAGCAGCTCATCGAGGCGCTGGCCTTGTTCGAGGCGGCGATCGAGAACACACCATCCGTGGCGGTCCAGGGTTACGAGGCGGACGGGACCGTGCGCCACTGGAATGCCGCCGCGGCGAAGCTCTTCGGCTTTTCGCGCCAGGAGGCGGTCGGGCGAAGAATTCAGGACCTGCTCGATGAAGCTCCGGAGACGGGCTGCTTCCTGACCATCAAGGACGTCTGGACGATGGGACGAGCTTCGGTGCCACAGGAGTTGGCCGTTCAGACCAAGGCAGGGGGGATCCGCTGGGTCTACTCCACCCTGTTTCCGGTGTTCGTCGCGGGGGCGGTCGTCGAGGTCTTCCGCATGGACGTCGACGTCACCGAGCGAAAGCAGTCCGACACCCTGATCCGGCAACAACTCGAGGAGATCGTATCCTTCTACGACACCGCGCCCATCGGACTGGCGGTCCTGGACACCGATCTGCGTTTCAGACGGATCAACGATGTGCTCGCCGCGCTCAACGGGATCTCGGCCGCAGAGCACGTAGGGAAGACCGTCGGGGAGCTCATCCCCAGCCTGGAAGCGCAGGCAAGAGCGGTCACCGCCGAGATCCTGCGCACCGGCCAGCCGCAGACCAACATCCAGCTCACGGGTGAGACCGCCAGCAGACCCGGAGAGACCCGAACGTGGTTGGAGAGCTGGCACCCGATGAGGGGCGCCAGCGGAGAGATCGAAGCGTTCACTGTCGTCGCGGAGGACATCACCGAAGCCGAGCAGATGCGCGCCCTGCTCGCTCAGTCGGACCGCCTCGCCACCGTGGGCCTGCTCGCCGCGGGAGTGGCGCACGAGATCAACAACCCGCTGGCCTATGTGCTCTACAACCTCGAGAGCCTGATCGACGATCTGCCGCGGGTCTTGGATGCTTTGCGCCGGTCCACGGACATGGGCAGCAAACGGCTCGGGGACACGCAGTGGGCCGAGCTGATGGGAGCCGGGCACGAGTTCCTGAGCCCCGCGGCGCTCGATGACCTCAACGAGCGCCTCAAGCAGGCCTTCGAGGGCTCCACGCGGATCAGGGACATCGTCCGAGGTCTCGGGACCTTCTCACGTGTCCAGGAAGAACGGCTGGCCCCGACCGAGCTGATGCACCCGATCGAGGCCGCCATCAGCATGGCGTCCAACGAGATCAAGCACCGCGCCCGGCTGGTCAAGGAGTACGGGAAGAGCGAATCGATCATGGCCAGTGACGGCAAGCTGGCCCAGGTCTTCCTCAACCTGCTGATCAATGCGGCCCACGCGATCCCCGAGGGTGCTGTCGAGGCGAACGAGATCCGGGTCCGAACGTGGCAACGAGGCGGGGAGGTGTTCGCCGAGGTTCACGACACAGGGCAAGGCATTTCGAGAGAGCACATCCCCCACCTGTTCGAGCCGTTCTTCACCACGAAGAAGGGCGGGCGTGGAACCGGGCTCGGGCTGGCGATCAGCAAGCGGATCATCGACGGATACGATGGCAGCATCGAGGTGAGCAGCGAAATCGGCAAGGGCACGAGCTTCGTGGTTCGCCTGCCCGTTGGCAGGCTCGAAGAACCACGAGTCCCGGTCGCGATCTCCGAACCGTCACCACAGCAGCCTTCGCGGGGCCGGCTCCTGGTCATCGACGATGAGCCTGCTGTTTGCTCGGTGCTCACCAGGATGTTGGGGCCGCACAATGATATCGTGGAGGTCAACTCCGGCCGGCAGGCGATGGAGCTCGTCGAGAAGGACGCCGGCTTTGACGTCATCCTGTGCGACCTGATGATGCCGGATGTCTCCGGGATCGACTTTCACGCCTGGCTCTCCGAGCGGAACGCCGCGCTTGCGACCCGTGTGGTCTTCATGACGGGGGGGGTATTCTCGCCGAGAGCGAGCGAGTACCTCAGCCGCTCGGCGAATATCAAGATCGATAAGCCCTTCAAGGCTGCCAGCGTGAGGCGATTGATCGGCGAACTCGTCATCGCCGCGCGGAGCAGGAAGTAGGCGATGGTGTCAGCACGGAGGTGTTGCCGGCTTGACGCCTCCCGCACCAGCTCGGAGAACTCATCGCTCTCAAAGGTTAACGTCGAAAAAGCGCGACGCCGCTGGCCACAGTCGCGAAAAAGGAAACCTAGCTCGAGTCCATCTTGAAATTGCGTGTTTGCTGAGAACGGTGGAAATGCGACCGAACTCTGAACTCTTCCCAAAGGACATCTTGTGAGTGCCCGTTCGAAAATGCCCCAGGCGCAAGGAGCCGATGACCGAGCGACGCAGGCCACGCACCGGTACGCCGAGGAGCGAGGGAGGAAGGCGACGCCGCAGATGGGGGTTTTCCGGACGGGCACTGGCTCGGTCTCACCACTGCGCCAGAACGATGGCGAGCTGATCGTCGGTAACAAAGAGATCGTCGACCTCGTCCTGCTCCAGGAGCCACTCGGAGACGGCCTCTGCGCCGTCATCGGGACGCATCTGCTCGCAGGTCAGCAGGACCGGCGCAAAGCGAGTCGCCAGCGCGACGAGGTCGGCGTCGTTCTCGAAGCTCAAACCACCGCTATCGAAGAGCAACTTCAAGAACCGCGTCGCGGACTCGACGGCGACCGGATCGCCATCGTCGTCGTCGTCCCCGAGGTCGTCGCTTCGCAGGATCCGCATCAGAACGTTGTCGATGAGGGGATCACTGGGGCCTCTGGCAGCGAGGAGCTCCTCGTTGTCGTCGTCGAACTCCTCGACACCAAAGAGCGCGAAGTCGATGAGCAGGCAGCACGGTTTGTCGTTCTTGGCAAAGCCCCAATACGACGCATAGATGCCGTCGCCGACGCCGCTCTTGAAGACCCCCGCGCGATGTCCGCCGCCGAGGTCGAAGATCGCCCCATGAGCTTTCTTGAACACCGAAATCTGGTCGTCGGCGCCGCTCTCGAGGTGAGGCAATGCTTTCAGATCCACGAAGCAGGCGCTCCCGGTCTCCACCGCAAAGCCAATGATCTCGCCGTCGTCGAGCTCGTCGGGGTCGTCCCCAGGGACGGTAGCGAGGCGCCAGCGGGTCGCAGGCAGCTCGTTGAACTTGAGCACGGCGAAAGCGACTCCTAGGTCGCTGACGCCGAGGAAGAGCGGATACTCGCCAGGTTCGACGTCGAGCTCGAAGGGTAGGGCTTCCTGCGGCGCCAACGCGTCACAGGTGACGATGGAGCCCGAGGGCAGCGACAGCGCACCCAACGAGGTAATGTCGACCGACTCCCCACCGATCTCCTTGAGCCCTGCTGTGATCGAACCTAATTCGCCGAGGTAGTCTGGAATCGTCATCGTTCCTCCGTTCGCTGGGCGTCAGTACGCAAGCCGAGTGCCCGAGTCTTCAACACTCTCTGACCTCGATCTGTCAACAGATCGTCGGAGGCGTTCTCCAGCACAATGGCAGCATCCCCACGAAAATTCCGGTCGAAACGTGTCTGTGTAACTTCATGCAATGAATGAGAGACACGGCTGGTGGACGCAAAAGTCGGGAAGATTTGCTCTGCGCAGGTCGGCTCCTTGGCCGACGAGCCCGCAGTCTTCGAGATGCTCTCTCGGGAAGGCCCAGCTGCTCACCCTGGCCTCGCCGATAGACACGCCAGACGAGTGACACTCGCGCGCGTCAGTCGAACTTCAGTCTGGGCTTCGCTACAATACCCGACATGATTCGCTTGATGCACGCCACGCTGAACCAGCTCCGCGTCACCGAGGTCAACAGGGAAGGAGTCGACACCTTGGTGATCGACGAGGACCTGCTGCGCCGCGCGGGCATCGTCAGGCTCGAGGAGATCGAGGTCGTCGACGGAGTCAACGGCCAACGCTGGACCACCCACGTGACCCCCGCAACAGCCGGGTCCCGCCGCGTCGTGGCCTGCGGAGGCAGCGCGCTGCTCACCGCGGTCGGCCACTCGCTGCGGGTCTCCGCGTTCGTCCTGCGCACCCAACAGCAACTTCGCGAAGATGGACACTCCGCTCGGCTCGTGATGACCAACGCCAACAACGAGGTCCAGCGAGTCCTCAGGCAGCAACTCTCTCCCGACGACGACGTCATTGAGTTCAGCCGCACGGTCGACGCCAAGTTCGGCCTCGCCGAACCAACTGACTCTAAGGGCTCATGACCGCGTCGCCGCACATCGCGCTCGTGCACGTGCCCTGGGCGAACCTGGAGCGCCCGTCGCTGCAGCTGCATTTAGTCCAAGCTCTGGTGGGCCGGGGCGCTCGGGTGCACTACCTCAACCTCGAGCTGGCGCGCATGCTCGGCCCCGCGACCTATCAGCTCATCAGCTTCGGTGCCGCTCGCTTCGTCGGCGAGGCCCTCTTCGCCCGCGCCCTCTTCGGGAGCAAGCCCCCGACTGCCTCGAAGCCCTGCACCAAGCCGGCGACCTCGGTATCCCCTTGGCATTTCAGGTCTACGTGTCTACCATCGACGAACGGCTCGGCGCTCAAATTTGAATGTCTTGAGGGCTGCCGGGCGGAATTGAGAATCCCTATCGAATGGAGACGATGATGCTAAACGTGACAGAGAAAGCGCTCGAATTTTTGACTGGAGTGATGGAGGCGCGGGGGCCAGGCAAGGTCATTCGTGTCCTCATGGCCGGCTTTGGCTGAGGCGGGCCCCGTTTGGGGCTGGCTCTGGATGAGTCAAAAGAAGACGAGAAGACCTACCAATTCAAGCAGCTCTCGTTCGTGATCGACGACAACGTCCTGCAGATGGTTCGCCCCGGGCTCGCCGTGGAAGTGGACTACGACGACGTCTGGCGCGACCTGAGTATTCGCATCCGCGGTGTGACGAGCACCTGCTGAGTCACTGTGCCAAGCGAGGTTCTGGTGTTCTGTGATGTGGCCGCGCTCCGGGCTCGCATGGGCGGAGCCCATCGTCCCCTCAGTCCGCCAACACCCACTCGGGCGAAGCTGACCCGCACCACAGCCAGCCAGAACCCACGTCGCCGTTGAGCTGGCACGTCGACGCCGACGCCCTCGGCCGCGAGCTCGACGTCGACGACGTCCCCGCGGACCTGCGAGGTCTCGTCGAGAACGTGCTCCGCAACCTCTCCTGAAACGGCTTTCAGCGCTTCGGGAAGAGCCCCTCCAGGCCGGTCCCGAAGCCTTGGAGGTTCTTGTTCAGCTCTTGGACGTCGTCGTTGAAGTCCTCGAGTTTCTTGCTGGCGCCGCCGATTCCGTCGTTAATCTCGTCGAGGGTTGGGATGGGCAAGGCGCCGTCGCACCCTTCTGCGCTGCCCCCCATGCATTTGGCAGTGTCGTCGACCACCCAGTCGGGCAGCGGAATGCAACGCTCCAGCTTCGGCTCGGCGCCGTCGGGGCAAGCGCTGGGGATGCCGATGCAGTCGTCCTTCTGGGAGGACCAGCTCTGGCCCGGCCAACAGCAGTGTCCTCTGGTGTCCTCGGTGATGAGCTGGCCTTTGGCGCAGGGATTGATGGCGCTCACCAGCGTCTCGGGCGCTTGGGGCGCCAGGACAGGAGCGAACTCACTTGCGGGGAGGGGTGTGGGCACCGCTGGAGCACTGGCGACGGGCTCCTCGCCAGGCTTCTCTGCCGCAGCGGCCTCGACGGCCTTTTCGCGCGGCCAGAGCAGGAGGGCGAGTCCCGTGCTTAGGCCGCCAATGAGGAGCAAGGCGACGACGATCGACAGGGCGAGAGGCAACCGCGCTCCACTCGAGGCTTGCACGGTGACTGTGCTCGGGATGGGGTGCGGAGCCGCTGCGCGTTGGGCCGAAGGGGCGGGAGTGACCAGCGACGCAGAGCCCGTCAGGGGCTGAGTGTGAGGGTGAAGGGGCAGGTCTTGGGTGCGGTTGTGGCCCAACGCCGCCTGCTGCTCGCAGAAGTGCTCCAGGGCACCAGCCATCTCCTCTGCCGAGGCATAGCGATGCTCGACCTGCTTTTGAGTGGCCCGCCAGACGATGTCTTTCAAGGCGCAGGGGATGTCGGCTGGAATGTCGGGAATGGGCTCGGTCTGGTGCTTCATGACGACGGCGAGCGGGCTCGACGCCTCGAACGGTGCGCTGCCGACGAGCAAGTTGTAGAGGACCGAGCCGAGCGAATAGAGGTCGCTTCGCCCGTCCAGGGGATCGCCCCGGCCTTGCTCTGGGCTCATGAACTCGGGCGTTCCACACACCATGCCGATGCGCGTGATCTGGGTGCGGGGCTCGTCGATGGCCATCTTGGCGATGCCGAAGTCGAGCACCTTGACGAAGTCTGGGTCTCCCTCCTGAGCAACGAGGAAGATGTTCTCTGGCTTGAGGTCGCGATGGACGATGCCTTTGTTGTGGGCCTCGCTGAGGCTGCGCGCGACCTGTGCCGCGATCTTCGCGGCCCTGACGGGGTCGAGGTGGCCCTCTCGCTTGACGAGTGCGCCGAGGTCTTGGCCGTCGAGCCACTCCATGGCGAGATAGAGCGTGCCGTTGGGGTCGATGCCGTAGTCGAAGAGGACGATGGTGTGGGAGTGCTGCAGCTGGCTGACGGTCTGCGCCTCGCGAGCGAAGCGCTTGGCGAGCGTCTCGTCGCTGGCGAGTTCTTGTCGCATCACCTTGAGGGCGACGGGGCGACCGAGCGGCAGCTGCCTCGCCTCATAGATTGACCCCATTCCCCCCGAGGCGATGAAGCGAACGATCTCGTAGCGCCCATCGACTCTATTTCCAGGCTCCAGCTTCGTCATCGCGTCCCCCTCGGAGAGGGATACTCGCTTGGCCCGCAACCGGCGTCAAGGTGGTCCACCAGTATTCACCGTTGTTCGCAATGGACGGGCTGGGTGTCGAGTGGACCTGGGCTAGCGCGAGAGGTGATAGTAGCAGTTGGGGAAATGGTGTGGCCGGCCGTGGTGGGCGACCGAGGTCACCGTACAGCCCCCCCTACAGACCTCGCCGAACTCACACTCTTTGCAGTTCCCACCTAGGTCTTCGGGCTTGAACTGGCGGTTGTAGGCGAAGGTGTTGGCGTCGTTCCAGAGCTCGACCAGGGAGCGCTCGCGGAGGTTCCCTTCGACGAACTCCGTGCGCCCGTTGAGCGTCGAGGGGAGCGAGAGGCAGCCCTTCACGTCGCCGTGGCTCTCGATGCCGACGACGTCGAGCCCGGCGCGGCAGCCGACCCAGAAATTGACCTTCGCCTTGGAGTCGCCGCGCAACACCTGCTCGTCGTCCCCATAGTAGCCGATGTTGTCGGCCGCGAAGACCTTGGGCAGCTTGCCCGAGCGCGCCATGGCGCCCAGCCGGGGCATGAGCTCCAACATCGACTCGTTGGGCAGCACCAGCTCGGGCTCATCGGAGAGGTTGCCGGTGGGCACTCCCTGCTGCACCTGCCAGACCCGCACGCCGTGTTCGCCCAGCAGCGCGTGGAGCGCTTCGAGATCGGCGAAGTTGAGGCGCGTGATGTGCGTGACGCTTCCCACGCGCAGGCCAGCGGCCACGCAAGCATCGATGCCGTCGAGCACCTTGTAAAAGGCGCCCTCGACCCCACGGATGCGGTCGTGAGCGGGCTGCAAGCCGTCGATGCTGAAGGCGATTTGGTCGACACCAGCGTCCAAGGCTCGCTGGGTCATCTTCGGCGACCAGGTCATGCCGTTGGTGATGATGGCGACGGCACGCCACCTCGCTTGAACGCCCGGACCAGCTCGGGCCAGTCCTTGCGCAACGTCGGCTCACCGCCGGCCAGCGTCACTTGCTGGCAGCCGAGCGAAACCAAGTCGGCGACGACCTGCAGGGCTTCGGCGGTGGTGAGCTCGTCCTCGCGCGGTTTGCCCGCTCTGGAGCCGCAGTGGCCACAACGCAGGTTGCAAGCGAGGGTGATTTCCCAGGTACAACGTTTGGGTTTGAACCCCAGCTCTTCGAAGAGTCTCAACATGAGTTCGCGATCCCTAAGTCAGAATCTCGCGGCCAGGGATGGCTGCGGCTTGCGCGCAGGACGTGCGCAACACTCTTTGAAGAGGCTGGGCATCGCTACGCCTTTTCGATTTCTTGAGCGTCGGCACTCGGCGCCGAGCTCGGACAGCGAAACGTCAGGCTCGACTCCCTGCGGCGAGCCCGACGGTCCCTGCGCAGCGGTGAGGTCAGGGCATGGTGTCTGGCTGGATGCCATAGAGGTCTACAGGAGGGTTAACCTCTTCGTCCATGTCGTCGCCATCGACGGTGTCCACCAGGATGCCGTAGACGTCGACGGGGGGACTGGTGACCTCCTCGTCGGTGACATCGGTCGGAACCCCATACGCGTCGGACGGAATGTAGAGGTCGTCCGAGGTGTCCGCTTGGATGCCGTAGAGGTCGACGGGCCCAGTGACGTCATTGTCTTTGACATCCGCAGTGTCATCTGGAGGGGGCGTGCCGTAGAGATCGGTCGAACTGCAGGCCACGGCCAAGCCCATCGCCAATCCGACCCCCACCGCCTTCATGCCGCGAGCCGCTTTCGCTTTGCGCTTGGCGATGTCGTCACAGACCTCTTCGAGCAGCTGCATCGTCTTCTTTGGATCCATATCTCCCCCCTTGGAAAAGTAGAACCATTGAAGAATGTCAAAGGTGGCGAGCGGCGTCAATCGACGGTTGTTTGCGAAGGACGAAGCGCCCGCAGATATTGGGGCTGCGGTAGTCGCTCTAGCCCTCTGCGTGAGCTCGTCGAGAACCGAGTGCACCTGAACGCACACGACCTCGCAGTGGTTGTAGGTCTCCAGAACCAATCGGTTAAAGCGTTTCTGGAGAGGCTCGCTTCGGTGGCGGTCAGCTCAGATCCTTGAGCTGACCGTCATGAATTGGATTGGAGTCTCGGCTTGTGCGGTCAGACTTTGCGCAGCTCAATGTGAATGGGATGGACGTCCCAGAGCTCCGACGCGTACTCGCGGATAGCTCGATCGGAGGAGAACTTGCCCATGTTGGCGAGGTTGTGCACGACCTTGTTCAACCACAGCTCGGGGTGTCGATAGACGGCGGCAAGATCCTTTTGTTTCTGCACATAGTCGTCGAAGTCGGCGCAGAGCAGGTATTCGTCGTGCTTTCTGAGGTGATGAGTGACGGAGTGGAAGCGCGTGGGGTCGTCGTGGCCGAAGACGCCGTCCTCGATGAGTTGCAACGCGCCAGCCAGAATCG
>Ga0210044_10005276_pt1 | contig 17545 bp, 15 predicted proteins | sample CryGey13umfilter_2_FD_183959 | JGI IMG/M metagenome (GOLD analysis project Ga0210044, IMG submission 183959) | Groundwater microbial communities from aquifer in Utah, USA - Crystal Geyser 4/9/14 3 um filter (SPAdes) (version 2) | ecosystem: Environmental > Aquatic > Deep subsurface >... | reverse complement strand
CGCGCGAGAACCTCGACGGCAATTTCAAATAAATATGATTTTAACTTTCCGCGGTTGTAGCCGGCAAAAATTTCTGATATTTCCGGGGCGGACAATTTATAGATAGAGCGGAGGATTTCATAGGCTACCGCCATCAGTTCCATCACGCCGTACTCGATTCCGTTGTGGACGGTTTTGACGTAGTGGCCTGCGCCGTTGTCACCAATGTAGGTTATGCAGGGGTCGCCTTGAAAATCTTTGGCGGAAATTTTTGAAAAAATTTTCTCTACTTTTTTGTATGAGGATTTTGATCCTCCCGGCATCATGCTCGGTCCGTGGAGGGCTCCTTCTTCGCCACCGGAAACTCCGCAGCCAAAGTAGAGGAGTTTTTTTTCTTTTAACTTAGATGTGCGGTGGATGGTGTCGCGGAAGTTTGAATTGCCACAGTCGATGATCAAGTCTCCTTTATCTAGTAGGGGAATGAGTTGTTCGATCACTGAGTCTACAGGATCTCCCGCTTTAACCATGATGATGATTTTCCGTGGAGAAGAAAGACTTTTAACAAACTCTTTTAAGCTTTTACTGCCAATTAAATTTTCGCTACCAAATTCTTTGATATAGGCTTCGGTTTTTTCAACGCTACGATTAAAGACGCAGGTTTTAAAGCCCTTGTTTGAAATGTTGCGGGCGAGGTTTGCGCCCATTGTGGCGAGACCGATCAGGCCGATTTCCGCTTTTGGCATTTGGATTTATTTATCGAGGTAGTCATGGTTATTGTGGACGCATTCTCCTTTTTGACAAGCTTTTTCGTGTGCCTGTTCGATGATTTCCATCGCTTCATCAATATTTTCCGCGATGTAAATATGGTCCACGTCTTGTGGACTGATGAGACCGTTTTTGAGTGGATATTGTGTGACCCATTCCATCAATTTTTCCCACATTTCTCCCAGGAGGATAATTGGAACAGGCTTGATGTGTTCGACTTGCACCAGTTGCCAAGTGTAAAAGAGCTCCAGGCAAGTCCCAATACCGCCGGGTGTGATGACTACGGCATTTGAAAGCGCCATGAATGTATCGAGGCGAGCGGAGAATTTGTTGAAATGTTCTTTGATTTCCAGATGTTTGTTTGGATCTGCTTCCCATGGTAGGGCGATTGTGAGTCCGATGTTGTCGGAGTCGTGGTTTTTGTCGCCATGTGCGTGGCCGGCGCTGGCAGCTTCCATCATGCCCGGGCCGCCGCCGGTGACGACGTCATATTTTTTTTTGCCGATGCGGCGCGCAAGTTCGAAAACTTCCTTATATTGTTCATCCGTTTCTTTGATTCTTGCGGAGCCGAAGATCGCGACACGGAAATCGTTTTTTTTAAGTTCGTCTCTGATTGCATTATTGCCTTCATGGCCTGAGTGATTTTCTGACATAGTTTTTTTGTTATTTTCTCCCAGATTCTACCAGAAAATGGCTGCGGTTTTGAGATTAAAGTTGACATTTTTCAGAATCAGTGTGATAGTGTGGTACTTTAATTTGGTTTAATAATTTTTTTATGAGTAGTGATTATGAGCAGCAGTTATATGCTTTCCTAGGTTTGGATGAAGATGGTGTAGCTGGTCCTGACGTGATTTCTGATGAAAATGTGCTGCCTCTGAGAACTGGGGTTCAGAGTGCTACAGGTTATCTTCTTGGTCAATTGGGTAGCGATGAAACTAATCCTGATACAAGTTCCTCTCCAGAGGGGGCTTCATCGAAAGAGATTTTAGATCGTCTAGTCAGTAGATGTTTGATCGAGAATTCTGCTTCTTTGCGTGCAGCTATTGATCAAAGGATGGCTCATGCGAGGCTTGCATCGCTGACTGCTGCCGCTCTTGCCAATGGGTCTCGTGGTATTTTTGTGAAGTTGTTTAAATCTCCGATAAAGCCGGATGAGGTCGATGTTTCACTGATCGTGAGGCTTGTGGTTGTGAAATTTTTGGTATCTAGTTTTCCTGATCAGCCTATTGCAGATTTGGCCAGGGATCCTAGTAGTCCGGTTGCCCAGGTTATTGATGATGCTGTGAAACTGCTGACTCAATAATCCCTGCGCTATCGATTCCGGCTGAGTGGTAGAGTTCTTGGCTGAGGCCTGAGAGTTGGTAATGGTCGACGCCTAGTGATTTATAGGAGTTTATTTCGATCTTGTTCTCTGTCAGGTAAGCTGCCAGTTGGCCGGCTAGTCCGGAACTTGTGTTGTGGTCTTCTACGGTCAAAACTTTCTTGGTCTTTTTGATTGAATCTATCAAGGTTTGGTCAAACTTTTTGATTGAGCTCACCGCTATTATCTCGGCGGAGATGCCTGATTCTTTGAGTTTTGCTTGTGCCACTAGCGCTTCGTGCACGCATGGTCCTGTGGCGGCGATGGTCAGATCTGAGCCCTCGCGCACTTGGTGGCAAGCGCCATATGTGTACTGGTAGTTTTGATCAAAGAAAATTGTGCCGTCTTCTTTGGTGATCATCGGAAATTTGTGGCGGCCCATTCTGACGTAAAAATTTCCATAATGGGACGCGATATAACGGATGATGGCGTCAGTTTGGTTTGGGCAACAGGGTTCTATTGTCATGGTATTGAACATTCCGAGAAATGATCCGCTGTCGTCGATTGCTTGGTGAGTTGGTCCGTCTTCACCGACAGAAAGTCCACAGTGAGTGGCGACCATTTTTACATTGCAGTTGTTGATGTCGTTGACGCGGGCCTGATCTTTGGCGCGGCTGGAGATAAAGGCGCCGAAGGTTGAAGCAAAAGGAATATAGCCATCGAGGCTAAATCCTCCTGCGGCAGAGATCATATGTTGCTCCGCGATGCCACATTCAACGTATTGGGCCGGTAGTTCTTCCGCGACGAATTTTGTCATAACTGAGCCCTGGAGGTCTGCTGTTAGCGCGATGATTTCCGGATTGTGTTTTGCCAGGTCGAGGAGAGCCTTGCCATAGGCAGTGCGGCAGTCAACGGATTCGTCTGTGCTATAGCGGATCGGAGTGCCTTGGTTGACCTGGACAGGGCTTAGTAGTTCCGGGAAATCGGCGTGGGCGGGTTTCCAAGTGATGCTTTTGCGAAGCTCCACTAGTAAGTTTTCTTCTTCTTCAATTAATGTTAGTTTTTCTAGCGGTTCAATGATTTGTTCCTGCTTTGGTGCTTTGCCGTGCCAGTCGGCTTGGTGATTTTCACCTGTCATTTCCATAAAATCAACCCCTTTGCCCATAATTGAATTTCCGACGATGACTACAGGTTTTTCGGCATTTTGGGCTTTTGATAGAGCGGACCAGATTTCTTGATAATTGTGAGCATCAATTTCGATCACCTCCCAGTGCCCGGCTTCAAAGGTTTTGTGAATGTCGATGTCGATTGTTTCTTTTAGTGAAGCTGTGAGCTGCACTTTGTTGTAGTCAACGAAAAGGATTAGGTTGTTTAGTTTGTGTTGTTTGGCGAAATGGATCATCTCGTGGACTTGCCCTTCTTGGGCTTCACCGTCTCCCATGATTCCGTAGGCTTTTTTACCACTGTTTCTGAGTTTTTCCGCCATCGCGAAAGCTGACGCGACTGATACTCCTACGCCAAGTGGGCCGGTGCCATACCAAATCCCATCGACGTGTCTGGTGATGTGCCCTTCGTAGATGCTGCCGAATTTACGGAAATTGGCTATAACATCAGCTTTAGGAATGTATCCCATCTCGGCTAAACTGCTGTAAACTGCCGGTGAGATGTGGCCGTTTGAGACTACCAATCTCTCGCCGGTTTGCCCGAGAATAAAAGCATAAAGAGTTGCTAGATAGTCGATAGTCGAAAGTGAACCACCCGGATGTCCGCTTTGGGCGTTTGTTACCATTTGGAGAATTGAGCTTCTGGCCGCTTTGGCAAAGGCATTAAGGGTTTTGATTTGTTCTTCTGAAAGCTCTTGTCCAAATGTTGGATGATTCATGATTTGAGTAATAATTCTTTAGTAAGGTTTTTTGAGAGTTCCACTCCCGGTTGGTCGAAGGCATCGATATTGTAGAATTCTCCGAGGAAGGCGACTTTGGCTTCAAAGAGCATAAATAGCTGGCCCAAAGCGTTTTCCGAGACCGAGTCTACTGTAATTGTGATATTAGGTCTATCGTTTTTTGTTAGAGCTTGTTCTGTGCCTTTTTGCTCTGTGTGCATCAGTTTTTTGAAGCTGACGTTTTGGAGGAAATTGACGCTAGGGGACATCGGTTTGAGGTTTGGAATTTCCATGTCCGCGCCAAAATCTTCAACTGCAATAAAGATAAAAAACTTATCATTTGGGCCTTCGTTGTAGAGCTGGGACTGGGAGTGTTGGTCGGTGACGCCGAGGGCGTTGATTGGAGTAAGTCCGCTAAAGATCTCATTTCCTTCGTTGTCGAGTTTTTTGCCGATACTTTCAGCCAGTAGCTGTCTGTACCAGTCGGCTAGACGGATAAGTTTTTGAGCGTATGGCATTAGCACCGTCATCTGTTTTCCTTTTTGGTCCAGGAGGTATTGGATGGTTGCGAGCGTGAAGGCCGGGTTCTTTGACTCTGATAAAAAGAGGTCGCGCTGGGTGCGGGCGCCGTCAAGTAGAGCTTTTATGTCTAGGCCCATTAGGGCTGCGGGTAAGAGGCCAACCGGCGTGAGGACGGAGAAGCGCCCGCCGACATTTTCCGGAATTTCAAAGGTGGGGATACCTTCTTCGATCGAAATTTCTCTTAAAAGTCCTTTGGTCGGATCGGTGATGAAGACAAAATGTTCTTTTGGATCCAGGCCTTTTTCGTCACATTTTTTGCGGATATAAAAATACTCGGAAAGAGTTTCCGGTGTGCCACCAGATTTTGTCACGATGATGAAAAGGGTTTTTGGAAGCTCAATCACGTCTTCCAATTCTTTCAGCATGATCGGATCTATGTTGTCGATCACGTGCAGTTTTTTTTCTTTGTAGAGATGGGTTAAACTCTGTTGGAGGCAGATCGTGCCAAGCGATGATCCGCCGATGCCAAAAACGATGATGTGCTCATATTGATCTTTTTTTTCGTCAGCAAATTTTTGGACTTTTGCCACAGTTTCCTTGTCATCAACCAGGTCGTAAAAGCCTAGTTTTCGTGCTTTTATTTTTTCCAAATATTCGGCAATTTTATCTTTGTGCCGATCTATTTCTGTTGTTGATAAACCATGTTTTGGACTGATGCTACTTAGGTTTGTGAGGTTGAGTTTGAGCATTGTTTATTGTTTATCTTTTACTTTGTCCCAATCAGCGAGGAATTTTTTTATCCCGCTGTCGGTGAGAGGGTGGCTTACCAGTTTGTCAAAAATTTCCGGGGGCATGGTGCAAATGTCCGCGCCAATCATCGCGGCATCGGTTACATGACGAGGATGGCGGATGCTGGCCACCAACACTTTTGTCGCGTAGCCGTAGTTTTGGAAGGTTGTCACAATCTCGGAAATCAGCTGCATTCCATCGGAGCAAATATCGTCGAGGCGGCCGACAAAGGGGCTAAGTAAGGTGGCGCCTGCTTTTGCGGCCATGATCGCTTGTCCCAGTGAGAATACCAGAGTGACATTGGTTTTGATGCCTTGTGCGCTTAAGGCCTTGACGGTCTTTAGACCCTCCGAGGTCATCGGAACTTTGATGTAAATGTTTTTGTGCCAAGTAGCATATTCCAGGGCCTCTTTCATCATGCCTTCGTGGTCTTCGCTGACAACTTCAGCACTTAAAGGACCATCAACCACTTGTGAAATTTCGATGATTCTATCTTTGAGCGAAACTCCCTCTTTTGCAACTAGTGATGGATTTGTTGTTACTCCATCCACAATTCCCCAAGAAGCGTATTTTTTAATATCTTCGAGGTTTGCCGTATCTAAAAAGAACTGCATGATCAATTTTGTTAATTTTTATCATCCCCAATATAGATCATTGTCTGGCATTTTCCAATAAACTCTGCTCGATTTCTATTGGCCCGAGGTATCCGGAACTGAGGATGAGTTTTTCTATTTCTTTGTCAAATCCTGTGATAATGACAATTCCCGTCAGTACTAGTAATATCCCGAGGCTTTTTTTGAACCAGCCGTTGGGGTTGGCGGCAAATTTGAGTTTTGTCGCAATTGATCTTCCGGTATAGCCTATGATGATCATTGGGATCATTAGTCCGATCGCATACGTTAGAAGATTGACTACCGCTATGCCTAAGTTTTGGGGTAGTACGGTCGCGATAATTACCGCATAGGTTGGTGAACAAGTTGTGAAAACCGGTCCAAGTGACGCGCCCAATAAAATCGCTCCTCCCAACCCTTCTTTTTTGACATTTTGATGCATCAATCCCTCGCTTTTATAGAGATTGAGTTTGATCACCACCCAAGTCCAGGTTTGCGGCAAGACCATCGTAATACCGAAGAATAAAACCAGTCCACCGGAAAACCAGCGCCAAAAACTATCAGGGATGGCAATGAATTCTGTTGCTCCTTTTAAGATCAAAGTGAAAATCACTACAGATACCCCTAGTGATAGACTAATGAACAACGGTCTTAATTTGTGACCGCCCCCGGCTGATCCGCCGAGTATTACGGGAAGCAGGGAAAGTACACAGGGTGCTAACACTGTTAGCACCCCGGCGAAAAAAGATGGGATAATTAATTCCATATTATTGGAGAGAGGTTTGGATTGCTTTTATTAGACTGGAGTTGTTAGGGGCAACTAGTGTGTCTACAGTATTTCCTTCCTCATCAATCACGACTATGATTGATTGACTGTTGATATTGTGCTCTGCTTTAAGGGCTTCTTCGGTGTCGTAGTCGACTTCAATAATGTTTGTGCCGGCAGGAAAGGAGCTAAGGTTTGCCTTAATATCTTTTTCCATTCCGATACATGTTGGACACCAATTTGCGTGAAAGAAGAGGGCGTGAGCTTTTTTACCTTCATATTCACTATAGTTTATTTCGTTGTAATCCAGATATGCCACTGAATCGATATTTGTTTCTTCAGCCGGAACTTCTACTTCAGCTGTTGTCTCCGATACGATCTCCGGTTGTGAAACAGCGGTTTCATGTTCTCTGGATTCCATTTGTTGCGGTGCCGGTGTGCAGGCTGACAATCCGAAGACTGAGATTATTACGATACTTGCGAATTTGCTCATTTGTTTTGGGTTATGATTAAAAATTCATGCAAAAGATTAGCGATGATTGGGTTTTGTGTAAGTGATTTTTATCACCCTTGATTTTTATTGATTTCAATTTCCCCCTTTTTATTGGTTTTGATTGCTCCTTCTTTTTTTAAAGCATTGATTGCCCTGGTGACAGTTTCTCGCGATAAACCGATATGTTCTGCGATGTTTTCATGTGTTATGTGTTTGTGTTTTAAGAGCCCAAAAAATTTCTTTGAATTTTTGTTTTCACTAATTTCGAGATAATGGAGGATTTTTTCTTTTGCGTCATAGAGTCCATTTTTTATTCTATTTTCATATTCTGATAATCTTTCCGACATTAGTTTAATTAGTTTCATCATTAACTCCGGTTTTGCTTGGAGAATTTTTAAAAAATCCTCCTTTGAAAAAAAACAGATATAAGAGTCTTCAGTTACTTCCGCAAAATGGTTCGCGCTTCTGTCTTGAAAATTGATATTTCCAAAGATTGATCCTTCTTTCAAAGTATCGATGATCAGTTTTTTACCATAGTGAGAATGATAGAGTACGACTTCTCCTTTTTTGAGGACACAAATTGAATCATGTTCGTCGAATGGCGTATACAACATCTCTTTTTTTGCACATTTTTTTTCTATTACCTGGCTGGCGATCTGCATTATTTCTCCATCACTAATATCTTTGAAAAGATCTATTTGCTTTAAATACCAGGTTTTATCCATGATGCGTTGGTTTGATTTTTATCGGAATTGTTTCTATATTGTACATAAACCCTCATCTTAACCTCAATACAAAATGTCTAAAGTTGATAAAAAAACTATTTCATGGTTGGAAAAATACCTTCGCTATACTGATTATATCGCGGCGGCATCATTGTATTTGAAGGATAATTTTTTGCTGACTGAGCCGCTAAAACCTGAACATTTTAAGCCGCGCATCCTTGGACACTGGGGGACTGTGCCGGGCTTGAATTTTATTTATGCCAATTTGAATTACCTGGTGAAAAAACATAAGTGCAAAATGATGTTGGTGACCGGTCCGGGCCATGGGGCACCTTCGATTTTGGCTAATCTTTTTGCTGAGGGAACCTTGCATGAGTTTTATCCGAAAAAGTTTAAAGTTGATGGGAAGGGTTTGGGGGAGATTGTGAAAGATTTTTCTTGGCCGCATACGATGTTTCCAAGTCATGTGACGCCGAGTGTGCCGGGTTCTATTTTGGAAGGTGGCGAGCTTGGTTATAGTCTTAGTACTGCTTATGGATCAGTTTTGGATAATCCGGATTTGATTACGGCGGTGGTTGTCGGTGATGGTGAAGCGGAGACAGGTCCGGTGGCTACTGCATGGCATTCAAATAAATTTTTGAACCCAAAAACTTCCGGTGCTGTTTTGCCGATAGTTCATATCAACGGTTACAAAATTTCTAATCCGACGATTTATGGCACTATGAGTGATAGTGAACTTTCATCTTTGTTTAAGGGCTATGGTTACGAACCAATAATTGTGAAGGGAACAAAGGTGGAGGAAGAGATGTTTATGGCCTGTGAAAGGGCTTACCAGATTATCCGCGATGTCCAGACCAAGGCGCGTAAATCAAAGACTGCGATCTTGAAACCGAAATGGCCGGTAATTTTGTTGCGTACGCCAAAGGGTTGGAAGGGGGTACATAAGTATCATAATAAATTGGTGGAAGGTTCATTCCATTCTCATGGTATTCCTGTCGATCATCCCAGCAAGGATCCGGAGGCGTTGGCGACTGTAGAGGCTTGGCTTAAGAGTTATAAAATTAACGAAATTTTAGATAAGAATGGTCGTCCAAAGAAAGATGTGATGGAGTATGTTCCTACGGGAAAGAGTCGAATCGGTATGAGTCCACATGCTGTTGGTGGCAACATCTACAAGAAACTCAAACTGCCAAAGTTGTCAAAATATGCGATTAAATTTTCGAAGAGGGGAGAAGCTTATGCTTCAAGCATGATAACCGGTGGACTGATGCTGCGCGATGTGATCAAGCAGAATCCAAAAAACTACCGTTTGATGTGTCCGGATGAGCTTGTCTCAAATAAGCTGGAGGCGGTTTTTGAGGCGACAAATAGAGCCTATATGTGGCCACTCAAGAGTAGTGATGAAAATCTTTCACCTGATGGTCGCGTGATGGAAATGCTCAGCGAACATACTTTGCAGGGCTGGTATCAGGGCTATCTTTTGACCGGACGCCACGGGATGCTGATCAGTTATGAGGCTTTTTTGATCATTATTGCTTCGATGGTTGATCAATATGCAAAATTTTTGAAGCAGAGTTTTAGAATTCCTTGGAGGAAGCCGGTTTCCAGTGCGGTCTACTTGCTTTCCAGTCTTGGTTGGCGTCAGGACCACAACGGTTTTTCACATCAAAATCCGAGTTTTGTTTCAAATGTTTTGCAGAAGCATGGGAAATTTTGTCAGATTTATTACCCTGCTGATGCCAATTCTTTACTGGTGGCTTTTGAGGAGGTAATGAAATCTCAGGATAAAATTTGTGTGATTGTTGCTGGAAAACGCGATCTGCCTCAATGGCAAACTTTGGAAGATGCTCGTAAACAAGCGGAGCTTGGGATCGGGATCTGGGATTGGGTTGGCGGAAAAATGGCGAGTAAAAATCCTGATGTTGTTTTGGCTTCCGCTGGTGACTATCTGACTGAGGAGGCTTTGTTTGCGGTAAAAATTTGTAAGGAAATGGTGCCGGAGCTGAAAATTCGCTATGTAAATGTATCAGAAATTACTTCTCTTGGTCTTGGTGAATATTGTTCCAGTGGTCAGAATTGTTTAACAAAGGAAGGTGTTGATTTTTATTTTACAAAAGACCGGCCGGTGGTATTTAGTTATCACGGTTATGTAAATGATGTTGAGCAAATTCTTTGGCCCTATGCCGACCCTGCTCGTTTTGCGATTCGCGGTTATCGTGAGGAGGGGTCCACCACAACACCTTTTGATATGAAAGTCGCGAATGGTGTCAGTTGTTATCAGATAGCGATTGATCTGATAGAGCGTGGCGCTATGAGAAATAAAAAAGTTGCTAAGAATAAGGCAAGCTTGATTAAGCAGATCAATGCGAAGCTTGATGCTCATCATAATTATATCTGTAAGAATGGTGACGATCCTCAGTATGTAAAGGATCTTAGGTGGTAGTGTTTATTGGCTTATGAATATTTTGAAGCCAATGAGGATTAAAATTACGCCTCCCAATACTTCCATTTTCTTTTCAAAGATGTGCCCGCTTTTATGTCCTATGTAGACACCGACTGATGAAAAGAACGCTGTGATTGTTCCTATAATTATTGCTATTTCTAGTATTGGCGTTTCGGTAAACGCAAAATTTATGCCGACTGCGGTCGCATCGAGACTTGTTGCTATTCCAAGCGCAATTAGGGTTTTGCTTGTTAGGACATTATTTAAGTTTTTGTTTGGATGATTTTGTGATTCCCAGATCATTTTTATTCCAATGGATGAGAGGAGGATTAGGGCAATCCAATGATCGAAAATCTTTATTTCTGATTCGAAACTTTTCCCTACAAGCCATCCTATTATTGGTGCTGTGCCTTGAAATGCACCTAGGTAGAGCGCTATTTTTAGTGCGTCTTTTGCTACTAGTTTTTTGAGAGCAATGCCACTGCTGATGGAAACTGCAAACGAGTCCATTGAGAGGCTCACTCCAATTAGAATAATTGTTGATAGATTCATATGTTCTTAGTTTAGGTAATTTGCTATTGTTTTGCTATGAAAAAGAAAATCCTCATTCTTGGTGCCGGTTTTGCCGGTATTCGCTGCGCTCAGGACTTGGTGAAAAAGCTCTCTCCGGAGACGGCTGAGATTACTTTGGTTGAGCGCAATCCTTATCATCTTTTTCATCCGGATTTGTATGAAATTGCCACTGCTTTTAACGAAGAAATTACAAAAAAATGTTTATCAAAATTAAGTGATGCAATTTCTATTCCACTCAAAGATTTAATCGATGGAAGAAGGGTAAAGTTGATTCAAAATGAGATTATTTCCATTGACCCTGCTGCTAGGAAGGTTGGACTGAAGGGGAAGATATTGAAATATGATTATCTTCTTGTTGCTTTGGGGTCCGAGACTAATTATTTCGGCATTCCCGGGATGGAAAAATATTCTTTTCCAATGAAAAATTTGCCGGATGCTTTAAAAATTAATTGCCACCTCGATCAGTTTTTTCATAGCCTTTATTCTAAGGGGCGCACCGGCGGAGATGTTCATATTAATATTGGTGGTGGGGGAGCGACGGGAGTGGAAGCCGCTGCTGAGCTTGTCGGTTCACTCAAGCGCTTGTGTGAAAAGTATCATTACCCATTTGAGAGGGTTCATCTTTCTTTGATTGAAGGTGGAGATAGTTTGGCCGCTTTAAATAGAACCGGAACAAAGGTTGTTACTCGTAGGCTCAATCAGCTTGGTGTGAAAATTTATTTCAACCATTATATTGGAAAAGTCGAGAAGAAAAGCCTTTATTTCAAGGGAGAGGGGGCTATTCCATCTGATGTTTTGATTTGGACCGGTGGAGTGATGGTGAATAAATTGGTGCAGAAATTTTTGGGTACTTCAAAATTGCGTGGTGCAATAGAGGTAAATCATTTTTTGCAAAGCAAGAGCGATCCTCGCATCTTTGCGGCTGGTGACAATGCCTTCTATTCGAAGCAGGCGGGAATGTTTGCTCAGGTGGCTTATAAGCAAGGAGCCTGTGTTGCTGACAATTTAGTGAGTTTGGTAAAGGGCAAAGGTGCTCTAAGACCTTTTAAATTTGAGCATGAGCACTATCTTTTGCCCTTGGGAGGCACTTATGCGATTTGGCGTTTTCGGGGCCGTATTTTTAGTGGTACTTGGGTTTGGGCGCTTAGGCGCTTGGTCTTTTTCCGTTATGCTTTGACAATTTTGCCTTTAAGGAAATCTCTAGTGAAACTTTTTAAAGGGACTAAAATTTTCGTCCAGAACGATATTGAAAACTAGTTGAGAGGAAAGTGATTATTTTAGGTTTATGAGGACCAGACCAATTACGATGACGGCCATGCCTATCAATTGGATGCTGCTGATTTCTTCTTTGAAAATGAAGTATCCAAGGATGCCAACCAGCACTGTCGATAGCCCGATCCATAGGATGTTTGTGATTGCTGCTCCTTCGTATTTCAGTGATTTAGCAAAGGTGTAACCGGCTGCGCCAAAGAAAATTACTGTTGCAAATAGGAGCCAGTTATTTTTGTTGATGCTGTAAAACTTAGCACAGATTATCCCAACGATATCGAGCGCTGTTATGAGAATTATTTGGATCGCGAACGGCGTCATGTTAATAGTATTTTGACAGGTAGCAGTCGTTGCAGAAAATTATTTCTGGACGCTCCGGACTATAGCTTGTTTTAACCTCTTTGTCACATTGATTACATTTTCGTATCCATAGTTTTTGGGGTGTTATGAGTCTCATTCTAAGCACTTCCCTGCATGATGGACAGTTATCTGGCTCCGGGAGATTCATTTTTTTGTAAAATTTTGTTTCTTCTGTGATGATACGGTAATTTTTGCCGCATTTGTTGCAGATTGGGGAATTGTTGTTTTGCTGATTTTCTTCGCTTGATTTGCTTTCTCTTTTTATTTGGAATGGTGAAAGTGAGCTTGGGAAGAATTGTCCCCATTCACCAGTTTTTTTCATATGAGCTGCAATTTTGGTCACTAAGTTCTTGTATTCTTCTTCACTGTATTGTTTGTTGAGAATGCAGTATTTTTTTTGATTTAGGCCAATGCAGCCAAAGATGTTGTTGCTGTTGAAGCAGAGGAAAGAATAATAGGCGAAATGGGTATCCATTGATGATACTGTTGAAATTGCGTGAGATATCCGACCTGCAGAAGCGCAGTTATAGATTAATTCTGCCCAGCCAACACAGCTAATATCCATACTGTCTTTTACTTCCATTCCGATGTGTGAGTACTGAATGTCTTCTGAATTTTCAAATAGATAGCATTCATTGGCATTTTTGCAATTTGCAAGGTTGTCACCGCTGGAGTCTATACAGTTGAGAATATGTGCGGCCTTTTGTGGATATTTAAGAAAGTGTTCTCGGCTTTCTTTTAGGGCTTTTGTTCTACCTTCAGCACTGTTTAAGTAAGCTTTTATTTTTTCCTGATAATCTTCTTTTGATAGGGGCTGGTTGAAAAAATAGTATTCTTTGTGACTCAGTCCATAGCTGCCAAAGCAGTTTTTGCTGCCTTTACATTCTCGACAATAGTGGCAATCACTACAGTTTTCGCAATACTCCAAGAAACTGCTGGCGAAGCAGTTGTGGCAAAAGATCGATTGGTACAAAAGTTCGGATTTTGTTACCCAGTAGTTATCGACATTGTTTTTTCCCCAGATGCAGTAGGTGTTGTAATAGCAATCTTCATTATAGTGTCCTCCGGCATTCATGTAGCAATTTTTATCATCTGTTTCTTGATTTACGAATTCGCTGTTTTCATTGTTTGCGCCAAACAGTGTTAGCAATTTTGAATTCTTGAAAACTTCTTCCCACTGTTCGAAGAAAGGTTTGTTAAAATCAAAATCTTGTTCGCCCTCCATTTGCTTTCGTTGATCAGACCACCAACATTTTTGGCACCAAACTTGCTGACTCATTTCAGGTGGATATATCGAAACCATCTTTTTATCACAATTTTCACAATGGCGGAGGTGGAGATTTTTTTCATTGCGAAATGATAGTCTGATTTTGTTTCTGCAGGCTGGACAGATTTTAGGTTCCGGCAGCTCTCCGAAATTTGGACTTAGTTTTTTTAACAATCCTTTTTCTTTTTCTGATACTTCAAACTCTGCTTTACATTCTTGGCATATTTTCATTGATTGAGTGTTTACAACACAATTTGTTGATAACATTTTTCACATAGGATTTCCTCGCTTCTATCCGGCGAGTAGCTGCTTTCTAATTTTATGTCACAGTTACTACAATTTCTACTCCAAAGCTTTCTTGGATTTCTTAGTTCCATTCTTCGCTTGTGGCGGCAATTTTCACAGATTTCCGGAGTTGTAATTTTCATTTTTTGATAGAAATCCAATTCTTGTTTCAGTATTTTGTAGGCTTTTTGACAGGATTTGCACTGATCCTCCTTTTCTTGCTCCTTTTTCTTTTCTTCTTGATCGCGCCAGCGGTATCCTTGTTTGATTGCTTCTTCTTTGCTCAGTGGAAAGTAGTCGTGTGCGGATGTTTCGTTGTAGCAGTAGTCGGACAATTCCTTTGGGAAAAATTGTTCCCATTGCTTGCTCTTTTTCATTTCTTCGATGATTGTTTCTCGTAGTTTGTGATAGTCGGCTTTTGAATACTGCTTGTTTAAAATGCAGTATTGCTTATGTTGCAAGCCAATACAGCCAAAAAGGTCTTTTGAACTGAAAATATATTTTGAATATTCGATATTTTGACTTTCTATAATAAATAGACTGCATTTTGAGTTGTATATTTTGAGTCCGCCTATGACGTTGAAGCATAGTTCTGTACCTTCTCCAAGCAGGCTACATTCAAAACAGTCTTTTACTTTAGTGGCAAAGACGATATTTTTGAGATCTTCGCTGTCCGATATGTCAAAGCAATTGAGGCAGTTTTTTGAGTTTTGGATATTGTCGCCGCTGCAGTTTTCGGAGTTGATGATATGAGCGTATTTGACTTTGCGTTCGCTACGCATTTTTAAAAATTCTGCAAATAGTGTTTTTTGAGCTGAATCCTGATTTAGCAGTTCTGCTTTTTTTTGAAAGTATTCTTCTTTTGAATATTGTTTGTTTAAAATGCAGTAGGATTTTTGATTAAGATTAGTACAGAGAAGACATTCGCTACAGCCGATACAGTCACTAATAAACTGACAGTCTTTGCAGTTTTTCGAGTTGAAAGTGAACTTACAGTTGTAGCAGTTCATGCTGTCACACATTTCATAACAGAGGCTATTGTGGTTGCTGTAATCCAGGTCCAGGGAGTCAATGTTGTGCATTGAAAGCGTTCCGTACATGCAGTCTTCGTTGAAGTCACCACCAAAGACTAGATAGCAATTTTTGTTGCTATAGGTCATATTGCAGAAATCACTATTTATTCCACTGATGTTGATCAGTCCTAGGCGGGGAACTTTTTTTTGTAGTTCTTTGTATTGTTCAAAAAAGTTTTTGTTCGGATCATAATCTTGTCCAAACTCCAATGGATCCCAGTTGTCGCTGTACCAATAGTTACTCTTATAGACAGGGAATTCACAATCGGGTGGGTAGATTGAAATCATTTTATCGCCGGTGGCATCGCAATTTCTGAGGTAGAGGGTTCTTTCATTGCGGAAGGAGAGTCTATGTCTTTGTGAATCTAGGAATGAATTATATTCTAGGTGTTGATCGTATGCCATAGTTTGAGAATTTTAGGAAATTTCAGGTACCCGGCCTTCGCATTGAAATGGCCGGCTCCTTTCACAAGTTGCAGTTTTACTCCAAGTTTTTTTGCTAATTCTTCTCCATTTGCCAGCCCGACTAAGTGATCGTTGTCAGAGTGGAAGACCGCGAAATTTCTAGCTCTTTTTTTGATTAGTTCAAAGTTAAAATTGTCTTCGAGAAATGATTGATCTGTTTTGATATTTTTTATTGGGGGAATGCCGATCGGACTTGCGATCAAAAAGGCGCCTTTAATTTCTGTTGGATATTTTTCCAATAGTCGTAGTAAAAAAGTTCCCCCTAGGCTATGGCCAAAAATTACTGTTTCCGGAGTATAGTATTCTTTGTACTTTTCAAAAACTTTTAGCCATTTCTCCGGCGTTTGGTTTTTTGGAGTGGGGAACTGAGGTACGATTACTTTTGTTCCTTCTTTTTCTAATTCTTGTTTGAGCCAAGGAAACCAGTTTTCTTCCGGGTAGCCTTCTGTGCCATGAAAGATGAAAGCGGTTTGGATTTTCCATTTTCCCGCTTCGTGATGTTTGATTAAAAAGTTTGCCTTGTCTTTTGGTGCGTAGGTTTCAAAACATTGAAGATCGTTTTCTTTCCAGATTCCGTCCCAGTACTCAGCATACAGATCGCCGTGGGTTTCTCTATTTCTGTTTTTTCCTCGTCTTGTTGCTTCTTCTATTGGGCAGTCGATCCAAATTGTGCAGGAAAAATATTGCATCAGTTCAGGACGGAAAAGTCCTATTCCTTCGATGATTAAGATGCCATCATGTTTTAGAGATCTCTTTTCACCGCGGTCATCTTCTTTCCAGTCTTGGTTGTGGTATTGGATATTATTTTTATTGGCTAGGAATGGCTCGATGATTTCTGTTTGTAGACGTTTAAAATCGATGATGTCCCAAAATTCGTAGCCCTGTTCGTGATTTTGGTGTTTTGCAAATGAATCAATTCCGATTACTGGCGCGTTTATCTCTCCACCTAGAGCTTTAGCTAATGTTGATTTTCCCGAACCACCAAAGCCTGAGATGCCGATCAAGATCGGTCTGGGCATCTTTTTAATTTTTTCTTGGATGTTTTTGATCACCTCGTTCATGCTTCTAAAGGTAGCATGATCATTGAAATTTAAAAAGACCCGAGACTTTTGGTCCGGGCCTTTTTAAATGTGACTTTTTTATTGATCTTCTTTTTTGTCTTCTTCGACTACTTCCGCTTCTACCACGTCTTCATCTTTTTTATCTTTTTCATATACCTTCACATCATCATCTTCGTTACTTGTTTCTGCTCCAGCTTGGCTTTCAGCTCCGGCTGTTGAGGTTGGGTTGGCCGCTTGGTAAAGTTCGCTGCCGATTTTTTGAATTTCGGTATTGAGTTCTTCGTAGGCAGTGTTGATTTCATCTTTTGTTGCTTCCTTTTTTTCGAGTACCTTTTTCATTGCATCGATTTTGGCCTGGACCGGTTCTTTTGTTGCGTCGCTTACTTTATCTCCGGCATCCTTGAGTGCTTTTTCAGATTGGAAGACCAATGATTCCGCTTTGTTGCGGGTTTCAACACTTTCTTTTTTCGCTTCATCTTCGGCTGCGTGTTCTTCCGCTTCTTTTCGCATTTTTTCGATTTCTTCATCGCTCATGTTTGAGCTACCGCTGATTGTGATGTGTTGTTCTTTGCCTGTGCCTTTGTCTCTTGCTTTGACGTTGAGGATTCCGTTTGAATCGATGTCAAAGGTTACTTCGATTTGTGGTACTCCGCGCGGGGCCGGAGCGATTCCATCCAGATTGAATTTTCCCAGTGATTTGTTGTCAATCGCCATTGGTCGGTCTCCTTGGACAACGTGTACTTCTACGGCAGGTTGGTTGTCTGCTGCGGTAGAAAACACTTGAGACTTTGAAGTTGGAATCGCAGAGTTTCTGTCAATCAGTGGTGTAGCTACTCCGCCAAGAGTTTCAATTCCGAGTGTGAGCGGTGTGACATCAACTAAAAGTATGTCTTTTACAGCACTGTCTCCAGCGAGAA
>Ga0210044_10005272_pt1 | contig 17564 bp, 11 predicted proteins | sample CryGey13umfilter_2_FD_183959 | JGI IMG/M metagenome (GOLD analysis project Ga0210044, IMG submission 183959) | Groundwater microbial communities from aquifer in Utah, USA - Crystal Geyser 4/9/14 3 um filter (SPAdes) (version 2) | ecosystem: Environmental > Aquatic > Deep subsurface >... | reverse complement strand
GCACGGGGTGGGTCGAACAGCCTTTGAACTCGGCTGCCGAGCTGTCGCACTGGTAATGAGAGCTGCATCGAACTCTTCCTGACGCAGGAGTTCGGTCTCTGAAATTAGGTCTGCAATTAGGTCGGGCTCGATCTCAACGCAAAGACGCAAGGGGACGCAGAGACGCAAGGGTTTTCGTGTTGTTCTGCCTCGACGTGGGCTCCGAGCTTCGAAACAAGCTCAGAACCCACGACGAAGTCCACCTCAAACCTCCGCGTTCCTTGCGCCTCTGCGAACTCTGCGCCCTTGCGCTAAAATCGGACACCGGCTGACTGCGAGCTCATAGGGCCTAGCTCCCTACTTCTTCGTCAGCTTGTGATCGTCCCGCAGCTGCTCGGAGAGTAGAACCTCACCGCTGCGCACCAAGGTCTCTTCGTTCAGTTTGGTTTTGTCCATGAAGCTGGGCACCTGGTAGCGGAAGGTGTCGCCGGCGAACGAGCAGTTGACTTCGATCGCCGGCTCAAACCCCTCCTTGGGACCAAAACTGGCCTCGTAGTATTTGCAGGTCTCGCCGTCGTACACGACGAAGGCGTTGTTCTCGCAGGTGATGAACCCGTCGCCGAGCTTGGTGCCCGCCCCGCCAAGGCCTAGGTAGAGGTCCGAGCCGCTGGCGGCGAAGTCGAACCTGAGCTGACCCTCATCTCCGTCCTTGGCGAACTCGAGGCTGCAGGGCGACGTGACGCGGAGCTTGCCCTTGACCACCTCCCCTTGCGCGGCGGTGAAGGTGGCGCTGTCGCCCTCGACCTGCAGGGTCATCTCTTCCATCATCGCGCGCGCGCCCTCGTAGTTGACCAACCCCATGGCGGGCAGCTTCAACGTCCACGTGCCCTGCAGCGCGTCGAGCCGCTTGGCGAGGTCGAGGTCGCCCCAGATGGGATGTTCGGCTGCGGCCTCCTCCTTCTTCTCGCTGGAACTGTCACTGGAGCTGTTCTTGTCGCAGGCCATGAACAAGGCTTGGGTGCTGAGCAGAGCGAAGAGAAGGGCGACTCGAGCGGTGCGCATTTTCAGGTTCCTTGTCAGTGTCATTGGTTTGCGGCGTGTTTCGGGAGAGGGGGGCTTGACTCACAACAGCGACGCCGTGGCTCAGCGTTCCTGGCTGAGAGTGGTCGTCGCAGCCCAGAACACGATCGCTTGTGCCAAACGCCCAAGCCCCAAGCGGTTCCCTCTAAATCGTCAAACCCGGACGGCCGGGGACCATCAGCATGGCGTCCCCGTCCACGACCACGGTCTCGCCGACGGTGCAGACGGTCTTGAACGCGGCGCGCTTTTTTTCGGGAAAGAGCTCGGTGACGGTGACGCGGGCCAGCACGGTGTCGCCGATGCGAACGGGGGCTTTGAACTTGAGGTTCTGGTGCAAGTAGATGCAGCCCGGTCCGGGCAGCTTGGTGCCGAAGACGGCGGAGATGAAGGCGGCCGAGAGCATGCCGTGGCCGATGCGGCCCTTGAACATCGTCGCCTGGCCGAACTCTTCGTTGAGGTGGACTGGGTTGGTGTCGCCGGAGACGGCGGCGTACATCAGGATGTCGGCCTCGGTGACGGTCTTGCCGAAGACAGCGGTCTGACCGACGTGGAGGTCTTCGAAGGTGTAGCCGTGCAGTTCTTGGATGCTCATGACTCGACTCCTTTGGGGGTTTCTCGCCTCGCTTGAACGACCGTTTTTTTTTGCCGTAATTCGAGGGATGGGGCCGCGAAACTCGGTCGTCCGCTGGGCAAGTCTTGCAGAGGTTGGGGAGTGAGGGCTGACCGAGTTCAGAAGCGGAGTTGGAGCTCCATGTAGCCGCCGCCCAAGGTCGGCGCCAGGCCGATTTGCAGGGGGTCGGACTCAGTCCACTCGCCGAGGAAGGCGAACATCAGGCCGGAGGTGACGACGCCGCTGGCGCCGACGGCGATCAGCACGCTGGTGGTGACGGCCAGCATCTCGCCGCGGTCTTTGAGGTCTTGGGCCTGTTGCTGGCGGCGTTCGTCGTTGAACTCGCCCTGAGTCTTCAGGGTCAAGATGCCGGTGACGACCGACGCGGTGAGGCAGGCGCCGCCGAGCCCCAGGACCACCCAGGCCGAGGCCGGCGAGTGGTACTCCATCATCACCTCGTCGTCGAAGGGGTCGGTCAGCAGGGAGGGATCGTTGAGGCTGTCGTCGGTCTTGATGATGACGACCACGTTCTCCTTGGCGCGCAGGTCGACGTTGAGCTCGACCAGCCGTCCCGGCTTGAACTCGACGTTTTGCTCCCAAGGGTTGTGCCCGGGCGCGGTGACTTGGATGGTGTGGGTTCCCGGCTGGACGCGCACGCGGGCCAGCGGTGGCGGGCCGAGATCCTGCTTGTCCAGGGTTACGGCGGCGGTCTCGAGGCTGGTCAACGACAGGTAGCCGGGCAGCTCCCAGAGCTCGCCGCCGACCAGGTCGGACAGGTCGGCGCCGAGGACGTTGGAGAGGTCGTCTTGGGCGATGCGCCGGCTGTAGACCGGGCGGATGGCCGAGGACTCGGAGTCGAAGACGCGCAGGATGACCAGCACGTTGTCGGCAAAAATCTCGACCTTGCCATAGAGGACCTGTTGGGCGTCAAAGCTCTCGGCAACCTGGGTGAGGCACGAGACGTCTTCTTCGTCGCACTCATGGACCAGGAGCAGGTCGCTCATCATGACGTCGGTGCGGTCGATGACGCGCACGTCGCTCTGCTCGCCCAGCATGCGGGTGAGGATGCGGCTGACCAAGTCGGCTTGTGCTTGGTCTTTGAGCTCGGACTCGAGGCGCAGCAGGCAGATCGAGGTCTCGGCGCGGGCGAGCGAGGGCGCAGTCACGAGCGCGGCGAGGAGGAGCTGGAGGAGGAGACGGAGGCTTGGCAAGGGCAACCGGGGGTTCGAGAGATTCGTCTGTGCGTTGGGGAGAGTTTCTACCTCAATTTCGGCGAGACGACGAGAGCGAATCGCTCTTTGATTGGGGATTGTTGTTGGGTTGGCTTCGGAGCTCAACGCAGAGTCGCGAAGGCACAGAGTCGCAGCGGAGTTTGGGGTGGGGACTTTTCGTTTTGCTCTTTGGGATGGTTGTTGGGTTGGCTTCGGAGCTCAACGCAGAGTCGCGAAGGCGCAGAGTCGCAGAGGAGTTTGGGGTGGGGGTAGGGGGCTGCAAGGGTTCTGAGTTCAACGCAAAGACGCGAAGACGCAAAGCCGCAAAGGGTTTCTCGAGAGGGAACATCGGATTGGCTCTAAGAGTCTGTGGCTGGCCTCGCTCGAATCGCCGCGAACTGCTGGAAACGGCGATGAAGTCTATCTCAACCCCCTCGCTCTTTGCGTCTCCGCGCCTTTGCGTCTTTGCGTTGAAGCGCCGAAGCCAACCCGACCGCAAACCCCTCTACCCAGCCAAGATGAGCGCCTTGCTCTGTTCGAACTCCTCCTGGGTCAAGTCCCCTTGGTTGCGCAAGGTGACCAACCGTTCCAGCGAGTCGGCCAACGTGCCGAGAGTCCACTTCGCCTCGAGGGCTTCGAGGCGAGCCAGCAGCATTTCCAGGCGCTCGAGGAGCGCCGCCTCGAGCATCGAGCCCGGTGGCGCCTCGACGGGGTCGTCGGCCAGGATCTCGTCGACGGGCATGACGTTGTGGGGGGCGGTGTCCAAGGCGCTGCCGAAGGCGCCGCCGCTCCAGATCTCGTCTTCGTCGAGGGCGTCCATGATGAACAGGGGTTTTTCTTCTTCCACCACGGGGTTCTCCTCGAGGTAGCGGCAGTCTGGGTCGTGGACGAATGGGGAGATGACCAGGGCGGAGCGGGCGGCGGGTGCCATGGCCGCGCAGGAGACGACGCCCTCGGCGACGGGGTCGAGCAGCGGGCCAGAGACCTTGAAGCTGCGGTGCACCCACTGGGGTCTAGGAATGGCGGGCAGGGCGAAGGTGCTGCCGGCGGACTTGGGAGCACTGTCGACGACGCCGCCCGTGCGAGCGAACGCCCACTGCCAAAAGTTTGGCCAGTCCTCGGCGCGCACGGGCGCGGCGAGCGGTAAGATGACTCGGTATTTGGGCTGCTCCGGGGTGTGGGACCAGGTGGTGTGAACCAGATGAAACCAGCGGCTCCAGGCTTCCAGGGCGTCGTCGAGGGGGACGCCGGAGTCGTAGTCCAAGACCAAACAGGAGAGGTGCTCGACGTGGTCGGAGCCGCGCTTGGGCGCGTCCTCTTTGTAGAGGGTCGGGGACCAGATGCGCAGGTCTTTCTTGGCGTTGCGGCCGATGTCGACGCGCAGCTCCTCGCAGTAGAGCCGAACGGCCTCGTCGGGGTCTTTGTGGTCGGCGCGGGCTTGGCGCGCCGCGGCCAGGATTGGGCTGGTGCGCTTGCCTTCTTCGAGCTGTCCGGCCTGCCAGCGGGCCCAGAACGAGTCGATGCGCGCCAGGTCGCGCTCGACCTTGGACCCCAGTTGGAGCTTCACCTCGAAGGTCATGAGGGCGCGGCTGAGCTCCTCGAGCGAGACGAGCTCTTGGATGGGCTCGGTGTCGAAGACGCGCTGGAAGGTACAGACGGCGAAGAGCGGGTCGGTCATGGGCGTGCCGCGGAGTCGGTGGTGGGAGACGAGTAGGAAGGTACAGCAAGACGGAGTCGGTTGGAAATTGAGGTCTTGCGAGCGGAGAAGTTGAGGTCGGCGCTCTCTCGAACGTCTCTCGATGGTCGGCTTCGATCTTTCACCACGAAGGACACGAAGAACACGAAGGAGAGAAAGGAGAGAGCAGCCTCTTCGTGGTGCTCTTCTCGCTGAACTCCACACAGGGTGGCCCCCATGCGCTCACAACGAGACAGCTCCTTATCTCAAACCCTCTGCGCCTCGGCCGCCCTGCGCCTCTGCGATAAGATCGAAGCAATATCGACAACATACCGCTCGAACCGGGCGATTTTCGTAGCAGGCATCCGACTTCCCCGACCCCTCACTCCTGCTCTTCCTCCAGCAACCGATAGATCGTCCTCGTCGCGATCCCCAACAGCTGCGCCGCCAAGCGCTTGTCGCCCTTGACCGACTGCAGCGTCTCGAGGATCACCTGCCGCTTGACCGCTTCGAGCGGCGTCCCCAGCGGGATGAGCAGGTTGCGTTGGCCTGGCAGGGACTCGGCCGAGGCCAAGACGGCGGCGGGCAAGTCGGCCAGGTCGATGATGTTGTCCTTACACAGCACGACCGCGCGCTCAACCACATTCTTGAGCTCGCGGACATTGCCCGGCCAGTCGTGGGCCGAGAGGGCTTCAAGGGCGGCGCGGGTGTAGCCACCGATGGCCAGCTTGTGCACGTCCACGAAGTGCCGCAGGAAGTGCTCGGCCAGCAGCACGATGTCCTCGCGCCGTTCGGCCAGGGAGGGCAGGTCCACGGCGATGACGTTGAGGCGGTAGAAGAGGTCGTCGCGGAAGCGCCCGGCGCGCACCTCTTCCTGCAGATTCTTGTTGGTCGCGGCGACGATGCGCACGTCGACCTGGATGGCCTTGGTGCCACCGACCCGCTCCAGCTCGCCTTCCTGCAGCACCCGCAGCAGCTTGGATTGCATGTCCAGCGGCAGCTCGCCGATTTCGTCCAGGAAGAGGGTGCCGTGGTTCGCCAGCTCGAAGCGCCCGAGCTTGCGTTGGTGGGCGCCGGTGAACGCCCCCTTCTCGTGGCCAAAGAGCTCGCTCTCCAGAATCGACGACGGCAGCGCCGCGCAGTTGACCGTGATGAAGGCCTCCGACGAGCGCGGGGAGAGCCTGTGCAGCGCCCGCGCCACGAGCTCTTTACCGGTTCCCGATGCTCCCAAGATCAGGACCGTGGTCTGGGTGGGCGCCACTTGCCGAACCAGCTCGAGGACGCGACGAATTCGCTCGGAGCGGCCAACGATCTCGCGCTGCGTGAGGAAATGGTCGAGCTCTTTGCGCAGCGTGTTGTTCTCGGCGACCAGCGCCTTGCGCTCCAGCGCCCGGCGCGCGCTCTTGAGCAGGGCGGCGCGCTTGATGGGTTTTTCGATGAAGTCGTAGGCGCCCTCTTTCATGGCGTCGACGGCGCGCTCGACCGTGCCGAAGGCGGTCATGACGATGACCTCGACCGAGGGCTGCAGCGTTTTGGCGGCCTTGAGGAGGTCGACGCCGCTCATGCCGGGCATCATGAGGTCGGTCACGACGAGGTCTGGGGCCGATTCGCGGATGCAGTCCAGCGCCTGCTGCCCGGTGGAGGCCATGAACACACGGAAGCCGTCGCGGGTCAGCACCTTCTCGAGGGTCTTGAGATGTCCAGCGTCGTCGTCGACGACGAGCACGCTCTGTGGGTCAGTCATCCGGTCTCGCGCAGAATCGAAGGAGTGGGAAGCGGAAGTCTCGTCAACGAGGGCGTAGACGCCTTTGTTCCTGACGGAAAGCGCACACCTGTCTAGTATTCGAACCCGACGTGGTCTATAAGGGCCGGCTTCGCGTTCGACTTCAAAACCAGCAATAGAGCGGTTTGCGGGCGATCGCGAATTTTTCACTCAGCGTATGCGCCTCGCTCGGCACACTCGCCGGCCACAGAAGAATCGAACCCTTGACCATGTCCACGTCGAACATCCGCAATTTTGCCATCATCGCCCACATCGACCACGGCAAAAGCACGCTGGCCGACCGGCTCCTGGAGATCACCGGGACGCTGAAGGATCGCGACCAGAAGGCGCAGTTCCTCGACAACATGGACCTGGAGCGCGAGCGCGGCATCACCATCAAGGCACAAACCGTCCGGCTGGCCTACACGGCCAAGGACGGCAAAAGCTACCAGCTCAACCTCATCGACACCCCAGGCCACGTCGATTTCAACTATGAGGTCAGCCGCTCGTTGGCGGCTTGCGAGGGGGTCTTGCTGGTCGTGGACGCGGCGCAAGGCGTCGAGGCCCAGACCCTGGCCAACGTCTACTTGGCGCTGGACGCCAACCTGGCCATCATCCCCGTCCTCAACAAGATCGACCTCCCGGCGGCCGACGTCGAACGGGTGAAGCACGAGATCGAGGAGGTCATCGGCCTGGACACCAGCGACGCGCTGGAGGTCAGCGCCAAATCTGGCTTGGGCGTCGACACGGTCCTAGAGGCCATCGTCCAACGCATCCCGCCGCCGCCCAACGACTCCGACGCGCCGCTGCGCGCGCTGGTCATCGACTCCTGGTTCGACCCCTATCAGGGCGTCATCGCCTTGGTCCGCGTCAAAGAGGGGCGCATCACCAAGGGCGAGACCATGCGGCTGCTGGCCACGAACTGTCGCTCGAAGGTGACCGAGCTGGGGATCTACGCCCCCTTCCCGACGCAGACCCCGGCCCTGAACGCGGGCGAGGTGGGCTTCGTGGTGTCGATGGTCAAGGAGCTCGACGAGGTGCGCATCGGCGACACCCTGACCAGCCTCGAGCACCCCGCTTCGGCCTCCCTCGAGGGCTTCAAGGAGGTCAAGCCCATGGTCTTCGCGGGCATCTACCCGCAGGACTCGGTCGACTACGAGATGCTGCGCACGGCCCTGGCGAAGCTCATCCTCAACGATTCGGCGCTGAGCTACGACCCAGAGACCTCGGTGGCGCTGGGCTTCGGCTTTCGCTGTGGGTTCTTGGGCCTGCTGCACATGGAGATCGTGCAGGAGCGGCTGGAGCGCGAGTTCAACCTCGAGCTCATCACCACCGCACCCACGACCATCTACCACGTCGTCTTGAACCGTCGGGCGAGCGAGGCCGAGGAGACGGTGTTGGCCATCGACACGCCGTCGAAGCTGCCGCCGCTGGACCGCATCAACCGCATCGAGGAGCCCTACATCCTCGCCACTTTGCACGTCCCCGCTGAGTACGTCGGCCCGGTGCTCGCCCTCTGCCAGGAGCGACGCGGTGTGCAGCGCAAGCTCAACTACGTCTCGTCCAACCGCGTCATCATCGACTACGAGCTGCCCCTGGCCGAGGTCCTCTTCGACTTCTTCGACAAGCTCAAGAGCTGCTCGAAGGGCTACGCGTCGATGGACTACGAGCTCATCGGCTACCAGGCCGGTGACCTGGTCCGGCTCGACATCCTGGTCGCCAACGAGCCGCTGGACGCGCTGTCCATCATCATCCACCGCTCGACCTCGTTCGAGCGCGGCAAGGCGCTCATCGCCAAGCTCAAAGACCTGATCCCCAAGCACCAATTCGAGATCCCGCTGCAGGCCGCCATCGGCAGCCGCATCGTGGCCCGCGAGACCGTGCGCGCGCTGCGCAAGAACGTGACCGCCAAGTGCTACGGCGGCGACATCTCTCGCAAGCGCAAGCTGCTGCAGAAGCAGAAAGAGGGGAAGAAGCGGATGAAGCGGGTGGGGAACGTGGACATCCCCCAGGAGGCGTTCCTCTCGGTTTTGTCGATGGACGATTGAGCTGTGGGGTAGGTCTCGCGCAGAGGCGCTGAGCCGCAGCCGCCATGAGACGCTGGCGCGTCATCCAAGAGGAGAGAAAAGCTTTGAGACAGGCCCAGGGCAACGCCCTGGGCATCGGCCCCTCGAGGGCCGAACAATTCCCGGCCCAAGGCGGAGCCTTGGGCGAACAGCGTCTGCTTATGAGAGCCGATTTTCATAGCAGTCATCTGAGACGCTGCGCGTCACCCAAGAGATGAGAAAACCAAGACCCCGACTCACCGTTGCCACCATGAGTTCACGACGAGACAGCTCCTTACCTCAAACCCTCTGCGCCTCCGCGCCTTTGCGCCTATGCGTTAAGATCGAAGCAATATCAACAACATACCAATCGATCCCGGCGATTTTCATGGCAGTCATCTGAGACGCTGCGCGTCACCCAAGAGATGAGAAAACCAAGAACCCGACTCACCGTTGCCACCATGAACTCACGACGAGACAGCTCCTTACCTCAAACCCTCTGCGCCTCGGCCGCCCTCTGCGCCTCTGCGATAAGATCGGAGCAATATCGACAACATACCGCTCGAACCCCGCGATTTTCATGGCAGAGGGTGCGGACTTGGTGTGTGCGGGTTCGCATGAGCGTGCCAGTTCGGTATAGTGGAGCCTATTGAGGTGACCCGATGAAGCCCCAGTCGCGAGATACCCATCCTGAAGTCGAACGCGTGCAGCTCGAGCTGCTGCGTCGGGCGAGCGTCGCACAGCGCTTTGCGCGGGTTCGCTCGCTGAGCATGATGACCTTTCAATTGGCTTTTCGGGCTCTTGAGCGCGCCAACCCCGCTTTGAGTCAGGACGAGCTCTTCGTGCTCTTTGTAAAGCTACACCATGGCGAGTCGTTGGCGGCGAAGCTCAGGACCGATCTCGAGCGCAGAGGGCGGCTCTGATGGGGGCGGGAGGCGACGTCGAACGGGCTCTGACGCCCCTCGTCGACCAACTGGACGCGCTCGGTGTGCCCTATCGGATCGGTGGCTCGGTGGCGACGTCGGTCTATGGAACACCAAGATCCACCTTGGACGTGGACATCGTCTGCGATCTGCGCGAAGAGGCGGTGCAGGCATTAGTCGCTGCGCTGGCCGCGATCTTCTACATCGACGCGGACATGATTCTCGACGCAATCCGTCACCGCTCGTCCTTCAACGTCATTCACCTCGAGACCATGACGAAGGTGGACGTGTTCATTCTCAAGCGACGGGCGTTCGACCAGATGGCCTTTGGGCGAGCGGTCGAAGACACGCTCTCCGACGGCGCTGAGGCGCGTCGTTTCTCGATCTCCAGCCCCGAGGACATGATCCTCCACAAGCTCGAATGGTATCGAATCGGTCACGAGATATCGGAACGTCAATGGCTCGATGTGCTTGGCGTCTTAAAGGTTCAGACCGATCGACTCGACGAGGGCTATTTGAGACAGTGGGCGGCGGAGCTCGGTGTGAGCGAGCTGCTCGAGAGGGCGTTGCGGGATTCGCGGGGCTGAGGCACGCGGACGGCACTCGCCTCCCACTCCTTCCGATCTGAATGGGGTCCCTTTCGGACGCTCGTGGCGCCGGCTTCAGCCCACGGCGCTGTGGGCCGGGCGGTTGCGCACAGGAAGCGCGCGCCAACCAAGACTCTGCATGCCGAACCGCGCCTCGCCTTGCCAGCAAGACGCCGAGTGCTAACGTAAGGGCGAGCTTCCCACACCGTCCCTTCGAGGTCCGCGATGCACACCGCAGCCGCTTTGTTTCGCCCCTGGCTCTCTGGACTTCTCGCCGCTGCCTTGCTCTTCGTCATGGGTTGTGACGACTCGAGCAGCAAGACCGAAGGGCCCCTCGACACAGGTGACGCGACCAGCGACCAGGCCGACGAGGGCGTCGACCTCACGAAACCAGACGTCCTGACCGACCTGGCCGAGTTGCCAGACACGACCGACACCCCAGACACCCTCGAGCCGCCGGACAGCGACGCCATGGAGACAGCCGAGCCGCCGGACACCAGCGACGCCACTGACACCGCCGAGACGACCGGCTGCGGCACAGGCGAGCGAGTGTGCGGCGCGGGCTGCTGCGCCTCGACCGAGGTCTGTGGGGTGAACGCCGTCTGCTGCGCGCGCGCCGAGCTGTGCGGCAACACCTGTTGTGTCGGGGGCGAAGTGTGCGAGGGCGCGATCTGCCATCGGGACTGCGGGACCACGGCGCGCTGCACCAACGGCTCTGGCGCCGAGATCTGCTGTGGGGCAGGGGAGAGCTGCACGAGCGGGCAGTGCTTCGCGCCCGTGACGCCATGCCAGGACTTCATCGACTGCAACTTCGACGAATACTGCGAGCGCACCCTGGGCTACTGCTTGCCGCAGCCGGGCGGCGCGGCGTGCCAGGCGGTGCCGACGGGTGGAGCGCTCATCCCGACGTTGGTGTGGTCGTGGGACGGCGTGGGCGCGCAGCTCGACACCCACAACCAGGTGATGATGACGCCAGCCGTCGCCGACGTGAACAAAGACGGCACGCCAGACGTGATCTTCATCTCGTTCGCGGGCAGCTACGGCAACAACGGCGTGCTGCGGGTGCTCGACGGCGCCACCGGCGCCAGCCTCTTCGACATCACCGAGCCCTTGTACCGCACGGTTCCTGGGGGCCAGGTCGCCGTCGGTGACATCGACAACGATGGCTTCGTCGAGATCGTCGCGTGTCAGGAGAACAACGACAGTGTCATTGCCTTCAACCACGATGGGAGCTTCCTGTGGCAGACCGTTGGGCTGGAGGGGGGCGTGGGCTCAGCGTACGGCTGCAGTCAGGCCGCGCCGGCCATCGCAGACCTCGACGCCGACGGCTTCCCCGAGGTGTTCGTGCGCTTCAACGTGCTCAACGGCGAGGATGGCAGCGTCGACTGGCAACATGGCTGTGTAAACGACGGCGCGTGGGCCACGTCCTCGCACAGCCCATGCGACTACAACACCGCCTACGACCTCGATGGCGACGGCAAACTCGAGGTGGTCGGGGGCAACGCCGCGTACCGGGCCGACGGCACCGTGTATTATGACCGCACAATGGACTTCACGGCGGGTTACCCCAGCATTGGAGACCTCGATCTGGACGGGCACCCCGACATCGTGGTCGTCAACTCGGCGTTCATCCCCACCCCCTACAAAGGCGAGCACTTCCTGCGGGTGCTGCACTTCGACGGGACGGACGACTGGGGTCCGATCGACATCAACCAAACCAACGTTCCCGCCGCAGATCAGACCAACGACAGCATGGGCGGCGGCGGCCCGGCGACCATCGCCAACTTCGATGACGACTTCTATCCAGAGCTCTCGCTGGCGGGCGCCTACTCCTACAACGTCTGGGAGCACGACGGGACGCTCAAGTGGTTCGCGCCCTCGTGGGATCGTTCCTCTCGCAAGACGGGTTCGAGCGTCTTCGACTTCAACGGCGATGGCGTCGCCGAGGCGGTCTACAACGACCACTACTGGCTGCGCGTCTACGACGGCCCGACTGGCGACGTGCTCTTCTGTGAGTGCAACACCAGCGCCACGCTCTGGGAGTATCCCGTGATCGTCGACGTCAACGCCGACGGCGCGGCCGAGATCGTGGTTTCGAGCAACACCCTGTCGAGCGCCACCTGTCCCAGCACGCTGCTCCCCGAAGAGGGCCGCGACACCTGCGTCGACGCCCGCATCCTGGCCGGCGACGTCACTGGCTTCCACGGCATCCGGGTGTTCGCCAGCCCCAACAACGACTGGGTCGGCACGCGCAAGATCTGGAACCAGCACACCTACCACGTCACCAACGTCGCCGAAGACGGGTCCATCCCCAGGGCCGAGCCGACGAACAGCAAGACCATGGCGCTCAACAACTTCCGGCAGAATGTACAGCCAGGCGCCACCAATCTCCCGAACGCCACCCCCATTGAGCTGGCCGTCGACATCACGCAGTGCTTCAGCCAGTCGCTCATGACGCTCAACTTCCGAGTTTTCAACCAGGGCTGGGCCGCCATTCCGGTCGGAACCCCCGCCACCATCTATGTGCGCGACACGGCCGGCACCTTCAATCGCGTTGGACGCGTGGTGACCACTCGCACGCTGTTGGCCGGCGAGAGCGAGTTGTTGACCGCGCCTTACACCCTGTCGATGGACGAAGTCGGCCGGAACATCACGTTCCGCGTCGTCATCAACGACCCCGACGACACGCCCGTGAACTCCTTCGCGGAGTGCGATGCGGTGGACAACAGCGCCGAGGCAACGGCGACGTGCACGATTAACTGAGCTTCGGCCCTCACCCCCCGAGCCCCTCTCCCACTTCGTGGGCGAGGGGGAGTCCAGCAGTTGGGGTGAATGGGGAGTTTGCGGCGGGAGCGCGGGAACCGTCTCCGATGCTTCGAGCCAACCACGAACTGCCACGTCAAACGCCGCCCTCGCCCAAAGGGAAGGGAAGGCGTGAGGGCCGAGATTCGCGAACCACACCGCGCAGCTCGGGCTTGTCCTAGGCAGGTACTCGCGTTAGGTTGCGCCACAAAGCGAGACCCGCACCGTCTGCGCCCCTCATAAAGTCCAATAGAGCGAGCAAAATGGCGAAAGGCAAGACCATCGGCGAGCGCAAGCTGCGACCCGAGTCCCTGATGATGAGCTACGGCTACGATCCTCACCGCTCCGAGGGCGCAATCAAGTCGCCGATCTTTCAGACCTCGACGTTCGTGTTCCGCACCGCCGAGGAGGGCAAGGCCTTCTTCGAGCTCGCTTATGGTCTCAGGGAGAAAGGTCCCAGCGAGGAGATCGGGCTGATCTACAGTCGCTTGAACAATCCAGACTTGGAGATTCTCGAGGATCGCCTGACGCTTTGGGACGAGGCCGAGTCCTGCGCGGTCTTCGAGAGCGGGATGGCTGCCATCACGACGACCTTGTTGGCGTTCGCTGTGCCAGGGGACGTCATCCTCACCAGCAGCCCCATTTACGGCGGGACGCACCACCTCCTCACCCACGTGTTCAAGCGTCTTCAAATCGAGCAGCGAGTTTTCCGCGCCGGGGCGGACGCCGCTGAGATGGAAAAAGCGCTCGAGGGCGTGGACCCAGCCAAGCTCGCCGCCATCTTCATCGAGACGCCGGCCAATCCGACCAACCGCCTGGTGGACATTCGCGCCGCCGCCAACCTGGCCCGCAGCCTCGAATCCGCGGAGCGCAAGATCCCGGTTATCGTCGACAACACCTTCCTCGGGCCGCTCTGGCAGCAGCCCCTGAAGCACGGCGCCGATCTGATTATTTACTCAGCGACGAAGTTCATCGGCGGCCACAGCGACGTCATCGCTGGGGCCTGTCTGGGCTCCGCGGAGTGGATCAAGCCGGTGCGCATGCTGCGGACCTTCTTCGGCTCCATGGCGGGCCCGTGGACGGGCTGGTTGCTGCTGCGCAGCCTCGAGACCCTCAAGCTGCGCATGACCGCCATGATGCGCAGCGCGCGGCAAGTCGCCGACTACCTGGTCGACCACCCGAAGGTGCAGTCCGTAAGATATCTCGGCCTGCTCCGACAAGGCGACGAGCAGTACGACCTCTTCCAACGCCAGTGCGTGGGCCCGGGGTCGCTGATCGCCTTCGAGATGGTCGGCGGCGAGCGCGAGGCGTTTGCCTTCCTCAACAACCTGCAGCTCGTCAAGCTCGCCGTCTCGCTCGGCGGGACCGAGTCCTTGGCCGAGCATCCGGCGAGCATGACGCACTCGGACATCGACCCCGTGACTCAAGTCGAGATGGGGATCACCCAATCGATGATTCGGCTCTCGGTGGGCGTCGAGCACGCCGAGGACCTGATCGCCGACCTCGAGCAGGCGCTCGCCTGCGTCTGACCGAGAGGTGAGCCGCAACCCTCCCTGAGCGCGCGCCTCGGCGCACACTCGTCATTTGCTGGAGGGCACTGCGCGGCTTGCTATTGCCCTTCGCAGGGCCATCTTCTATGAGGATGGCAGCTGCCCCGGCCCTAAACCACCACCGAGCGAGTTTCGCGCGCTACTCGGCACCAAGGCTGTCTCGGAGCGAGACAGCCTTGGTGCCACTGCGCGATTGGGATGGACCCATGCGCCTCCGACCAAGTCTGTTCGCCGTTAGGTTCGTGCTGCTCCTGAGTTGTGTCTCGTGTGGTCCGAGCTTCGAGAAGACCGACCCACGCTACCACGAGGCGCGCTGCCAGGGTGGTGAGGCTGCTGGCTGCAGCGAGCTCGGCACGTTCTACTTGGGGGGCTTGGCGGGCGTCGAGCGGGATGTCGCCAAGGCCAAAGGCCTGTTCAAGAAAGCCTGCGACAAGCGAGACGCGCTGGGCTGCTCGCGGCTGGCCCGGATCTACGAGGAAGGGTTGGATGGCGCGCCGGACTTCATCCGGGCGTCGTCGCTCTACCTCGACGCGTGCGACAAGGGCGTGATGGAGGCCTGTCTGCACCTCGGCGACATGACTCGGGAGGGCAAGGGCGTCCTGCGCGACGCGAAGCGAGCGAGTGAGCTCTATACGCGTTCTTGCGAGATTGGCTCGGCGCGGGGGTGTCGCACGGCGGCAGACATGGCGCGTCTGGGTGAGGGGGGCGCGGCCGACGAGGCGCAAGCCGAGATTTGGCAGCAGAAGGCCGACGGGCTGACGCAGACCGCTTGTGACGAGGGAGAGTTGGAGAGCTGCATGCTCTTGGCTCAGGCGGCGCTGCGCTCGGACGATGAGGGCGCACGCGCGGTCGCAGAGGCCACCTACGAAAAGTCCTGCAACGAAGGGATCGCCAAGGCCTGTGTGGTGCTCGGCTATTTGCACGCCATGGGAAAGGCGCTGCAATCGGACACGTTGAAGGCGGCGCAGTCTTACCGTGCGGCCTGTGATTCGAGCGAGAAGACTGGTTGCATCGGTCTGGCTTGGATGTACGCCATGGGTGTTGGGCTCGCCTACGACCCGGTAAGGGCGGCGGAGTTTTATTCGAAGGCCTGCGACCTCGGCGAGTCTGCGGCCTGTACGACTCTGGCGTGGATGCACCAGAACGGCGTCGGCGTCGCGGTCGACGTCGAGAAGGCCGCTCAGGTCTACCTGAAGGGCTGCGAAGCCGAGGGCCAGGTGGGGTGCAGCCTGCAGAGCTGGGAGTGGAGCTACATGGGCAGCTACGCGGAGTCGGACATTCACCGCACCGAGCTGGACGGAATTGGCTGTGAGATGGGGGATGGCCTCTCCTGTTACAACATCGGGAGCAAGCTTCAATACACGGCCGGTCGCCCGCTGGAGGCAGTGACCTACTTCGAAAAGGCCTGCAGCTCAGGGACAGTCGATGCGTGTATGAGCCTGGCGTACATGTACATGGACGGCTACAGCCTGCCCCGCGACGAGCCCAAGGCGCTGGCGATGATGGAGAAGGCCTGCAACGCTGGCCATCCCTATGCCTGCTCGGATTTGGCGAACAACTATCGCTGGGGAACGTCGACGATGGCCCCCGACGTCCAGAAGGCCATCGCAATCTACGAGCGCTCCTGCGAGGCTGGCACCGCCGCGTCGTGCACGGAGCTGGCCTGGAGCTATCGAAACGGCACAGACCTCCCCTATGACGCAGCCAAGGCCGACGAGCTCTTCCGCAAGAGCTGCGACCTTGGCGACTCCTACACCTGCTCGGACCTTGGTTATCGCTATTTGACGGGGGATGGCGTGGAGCAGGATCAGGGCAAAGCCATGGAGTTCTACATCAAGGCCTGTGACGTGGGCGACTCCTGGGTCTGCAGCGACGTGGCTCGGCGTTTCGCGACGGGCGATGGCTTCCCGCAAGACGACGCCCGTGCCCTCGAGTTTACCCAACGGGCATGTGACCTGGGGAACAGCACCGGCTGCTCGACCCTCGCTGGTCGGATGCTCAAGGGGGACGGGGTTGTGCAGGACACCACGCGCGCCATCGAGCTCTACGAGGCGGCCTGCGCAAACTACGACAGTTGGGTCTGCACCGACCTGGCCACGCTCTATGAGCAAGGCGAGTTCGTCTCGAAGAACGAGTACCGCGCCGCCGAGCTCTACCTCTCGTCCTGCAACTATGGAGTCTCGATCGCCTGTCTGCGACTCGGGACCATGGTGCTGCAAGGTCGGGGCGGCTACACCGCCGACCCGTACTCGGCGTTCACCTATTTTGACAACGCCTGCAACTGGGGGGAGCCGAGGGGCTGCGAAGCGCTGGGTGAGCTCTACGAGAGCGGCTCTGGGACGAGCAAGGACGAGGCTCGCGCCGCACAGCTCTACCAGTCGGCGTGTGATCTGAGCAGCCCACGGGCCTGCGGGCTGCTCGGCGGTCTCTATGAGCGCGGCGGCGGCGTGACCAAAGACAAGCCCAAGGCCATTGAATTCTACGGGAAGGGCTGCGACCTCGAGGACGCCAACAGCTGCAGCCTCCTCGCCAAAGCCACCAAGATGGTCGCCCCGAAGACCGCGGTCGATCCGGACGTCAAGTACTTCGGCCAGCTGTGTGACCTCGGTGACGCGCCGTCTTGCGCCGAGCTCGCCCGTATCTACGAGCAGGGCAAGAAGGACGCCGTGAAGAAGAACCACAAGTTGGCGGTGAAGTTCTATGCGTTGGCCTGCAACCGCGGTGACAGCTCGAGCTGCACGTTGCTCGAGGCGCTCGGCGAGACGGTGTCGACGACGGGGCGGGCTGGCGGTGAGGCGGAAGCCATGGTCAAGAAGTGCGAGGGCGGCGACGCGGCGTCCTGTGCCAACGCGGCGAAGTTCTACCGCGACGGCAAAGGCGGCGCCCAGAAAGACGCCAACAAAGCGAAGGAACTCCTCAAGGCGGCGTGTGACAAAGGCCACCGTGAAAGCTGCCACTAGTTCGTTCGCAAACACGCCACCTACGGCGTCGGCTTCCTCGTTCGCTCCTCGACGACCAGGAGGTCGCCTGAAGGGGCTCACTCGTCGCCTCCTTGCGGCTGGCGCGTTTGCGAACGAACTAGGCGCCTGGGCTTGTTAGGGCAGGGGCGTCGGCTTGCTCGTTCGCTCCTCGACGACCTGGAGGTCGCCTGAAGGGGCTCACTCGTCGGCTCCTTGCGGCAGGCGCGTTTGCGAACGAACTAGGCGCCTGGGCTTGTTAGGGCAGGGGCGTTGGCTTGCTCGTTCGCTCCTCGACGACCTGGAGGTCGCCTGAAGGGGCTCACTCGTCGGCTCCTTGCGGCAGGCGCGTTTGCGAACGAACTAGGCGCCTGGGCTTGTTA
>Ga0210044_10005270_pt1 | contig 17572 bp, 15 predicted proteins | sample CryGey13umfilter_2_FD_183959 | JGI IMG/M metagenome (GOLD analysis project Ga0210044, IMG submission 183959) | Groundwater microbial communities from aquifer in Utah, USA - Crystal Geyser 4/9/14 3 um filter (SPAdes) (version 2) | ecosystem: Environmental > Aquatic > Deep subsurface >... | reverse complement strand
CAAATAACCTTTAAATGTTATTTCATTAGACTTTACTTCAAAATCTAATGGAGTAGTTGTTACTTTTCTTAATACTACTTTCATAAATGGAAATTAAGAAATTTCTCTCTCTGCAAAAAAGAATGCAATTTCAATCGCAGCATTTTCAACAGAATCACTTCCATGAACCGCATTCGCATCTATATTTTCAGCAAAATCTGCACGAATTGTACCTGCTTCAGCTTCTTTAGGATTAGTAGCACCCATTAAATCACGGTTTTTAGCCATAGCATCTTTGCCTTGTAAAACTGAAACAACTACAGGACCACTAATCATGAAATCAACTAAATCGTTGAAAAAAGGTCTCTCTGAGTGAACTGCATAAAAAGCTTCCGCTTCCATACGAGAAAGTTGAAGTTTTTTTGTTGCAGCAATTTTAAGTCCGTTGCTTTCGAAACGATCTAAAATTTTCCCGATAACGCCTTTAGCAACAGCATCTGGTTTAATTATTGATAGTGTTCTTTCCATTATGTCTCCTAGTAAATATAAAAATTAGAGTGCGATTATAGCTAAAGTAAGTTATATTTGAGGTTAAATGTAAAAAAATATGAGAATTATTTTAATTTTTGTGAAAGTTCTTCCCTAAATTAGGAGTTAAATCTCTCCTAAAAAGAGAGATTTTAATTAGTCAATGATATTTTCGTGGTTCTTGCGAGCATCTTCACTAATATTACTATGGAATGGTTGCTCCATATCAGCATCTTCCATAACATAATTTTTGCCATCTACATAATTAGGACCATTGAAATGGTCTTTATAATCAGTAGTGAAAGGCATATCCCAAGTTATACAACCTTCAGTTGGACAAGCAGTAGCACAAGCAGGCTCATCATGATGGTCAACACATTCTACACATTTGTCTGGATATACATAGTAAATTTCTTCACCGGTTGGGTTATCATCCTCATCTACGATCGCCTCAACTGGACACTCATCAATACAAGCACCACAGTTGATACATGTATCATTAATCATTACTGCCATTTTTTTCTCCTGAGAATTAAATTTAGATAACTATAACAGAAGAATTTTAAAGATAGCTAAAAATTGTTTTTTAAATTGAAGAAGTGTACGTAATAGTTACACTTTTGGTCATTGTGATTACTGACAGGGGGATGGTTTTAATAATAGTTATCAAAGAAGATGAACAACGATTTATATCGTTATTCATCAAATATATTAGTTCAAAGAGCTAGGTACTTTTTAATCGCATCTGCTTTATTAGTTTTTTCCCAAGTAAAAGTATCTTCTTCTCTTCCAAAGTGACCATAAGCAGCGGTTATCCTATAAATGGGGCGAAGAAGGTCAAGCGCAACAATAATCCCTTTTGGAGAGAGGTCAAAAAGTGCTTTAATACAATTTTCAATTTTATCTTCACTCACTATGCCGGTTCCATGGGTATCCACCATGATTGAGACAGGCTGAACAACCCCAATCGCATACGCCACCTGAATGGTTGCTTTATCACACGCTCCCGAGGCAACGAGGTTTTTTGCAATCCATCTTGCTGCATAGGCAGCACTTCTGTCCACTTTGGTTGGATCTTTTCCTGAGAATGCACCGCCGCCGTGAGGACAGCTTCCCCCGTACGTATCCACAATGATTTTTCTTCCCGTAAGTCCGGCATCCCCTTGCGGTCCGCCGATTACAAATTTTCCTGTAGGGTTGATATGAAAAACTGTATTTTTTGTAATCATTTCAGGAGGAATAACTTTTTTGATAACTTCATTTATCACATCTTCATGAATTTTCTCTTGAGAAATATCTGGTGCATGTTGCGTAGACACAACTACATTTTCAACAGATACCGGAATGCCATCAACATATTTTACACTGATTTGTGCTTTTCCGTCGGGGCGAAGATAGGGAATAATTCCATCTTTACGAACCTGTGCCAATCTCTGAGTAAGACGGTGCGCTAAATAAATAGGCATAGGCATAAGTACATCCGTTTCACGACATGCATATCCAAACATTAGACCCTGATCGCCGGCACCAATCTCGCCGCCAGCCTGAGATACACCTTGATTGATATCGGGTGACTGTTCCCCTATGCCGTTTAAAACTGCGCATGAGCGATAGTCAAATCCATAAGTTGCATCTGTGTAACCAATCTCTTGAACAACCTTTCTGGCTATTTCCTGCATTGGGGCATATGCTGTTGTTTTTAATTCGCCTGCTATTACACAAAAACCATTTGATACTAATGTCTCGCACGCTACGTGTGCATTAGGATCACGTTCAATAATATAATCCAAAATCGCATCGCTGATTTGATCCGCCATCTTGTCAGGATGCCCTTCTGTTACAGACTCTGAAGTAAATATATACTCTTTTGTCATCGATTCTTCCTTATTGAAATATAGAGTCAAGCCCCATAAATCGTAGGAATTATATCAAATAATTATAAATTTAAACTCTTACTTATTTGCTTGTTCTAAATCATAAAAATAATTTGTAGCTTCAACAAAACCATCTACACTGCCACAGTCAAATCTTCTACCTTTAAATTTATACGCGATTACCATCCCTTTACTAGCTTGAACACAAAGTGCATCAGTAATTTGGATTTCCCCATTTTTACCAGGTTTAATATCTTTGATGACATCAAAAATATCAGGAGTCAAAATATATCGTCCAATGACGGCTAAATTAGACGGAGCCTTATCATTGTCCGGTTTTTCCACCATATTTGAAACCCTAAAAACACCATCTTCCAATTCATCGCCTTCAATAACCCCATATTTATGCACCTCTTCATTTGGAACTTCCATAATTGCTACTATGCAGCACTTATATTTGTCGTACAAATCAATCATCTGCTTTAAAACTCCATCACCGTCAGGGTTGACACATAAATCATCTGCAAGAATTACCGCGAATGGGTTATAAAATCCAACAAGCACATTTCCTTTATGGATAGCATCACCAAGACCTTTCATCTCATTTTGTCTTGTGTAAGTAAAGGTACATCTTAGTATTATCTCACGAATACCGTCCAGCATCTTCTCTTTTGAAGTATCTTTAATTTGATGTTCCAACTCATAGGAAATATCAAAGTGGTCGGTTATAGCACGCTTGCCACGTCCGGTAATAATAGCCATAACATCACAACCTGCAACCATCGCCTCTTCAACGCCGTATTGTATAAGCGGTTTGGTTAATATTGGCAGCATCTCTTTTGGCAAGGCCTTTGTAGCGGGCAAGAACCTTGTACCGTACCCTGCTGCTGGAAATAAACATTTTTTAATCACTTCATAATCCTCTTTTTAAAATTTTAACCACATTATCTGATATGGCTACATTGTTATGGTTTCACTTGGTTTGACGCTTGCATCCGACAATAAATCTTGTAAATCTTTTATAAAAACTTCTGGTAACATAAAATATATTATATCATATGAAAAATTATGTAAAGCTAAGATATTTTCACTTTCATCCAAAGATTTTTGCAAAATAGCAAAAATCTTTTTACTTATATTTAAAAACTCAAATTTTCCAAATGGATTAAAAGCTTTTTTATGAATGCGTATAGATATAAGTCTGCGATATGCTAGAAATAGTGCTCTTTGCACAGTACCCTCTTCGCATAACACCTCAACTAAGTGGTCATAGTTTAGCTTTTCACGGTTTATGCTGCGGTTTAGTCCGCTGAGTTTCACTCCCTCGTGGTAGTTTGAAGAACCTATGAGTGAGTGAAAATATATTCCCGGTATACCCGGCATGGCTAGTATGACCCCTTGTGTGAGCAACATTCGTTTTACTCTTAAACTTTTTTCATCATCAGGATGACTCAGTATGTCTATGTAAGAACAGTCTAATTCATAGGGTCTCTTTCCCTCTGGTGTATCCCTGTATGAAACAAGCCCTCTAGTGTTTTTGTAAACCTCTGAGTTTATGCTTTTTAAAGTCGGGACAGGATGCGATCCGATTTTTACTTCTATTTTACTTAACTCTCAATTGTCATAAGGCGAAACTATTAAACCTTATATATGGTACTTTTAAGAATTTTTTCTATCTCTACAGCTATAGCGTAGGAAGCTTTTCCGGAGCCAAAAACATATAAATTTTTATACTCGGGCAAATCATATATTTTATCTTCAACATGAAGCATCTCTTTTTCAAGATGACACTGTTTGCTCATAAGATTTTGTGGCAAAACACTTTTTAGCGCATAATCGAAAATATTACGGGCAATTTCTCTACGAAGCATCTAAAATCTCCAACAAAGCTTTGTTACAACCCTTTGAACCCGGGTATGTTGCTTTTATGATATTTTCCGTATTTATATCTGCAAATTCTCCATTTGGCCAAGGAATTAAAACTCCTACATCTGCTGCTTGGAGCATTGAAAAATCATTCTCACTATCATCTAAGGCTATCGTTGTAAACTTTTTCTCAAAATACTCTTCATATAAATGTGTTAAATGCATCATAGCCTTGGCCTTGCCTTGACCTTGCGATATCACATGGTAAAATCTACCCCCTTTTACTATCTCTAAGCCCTCTTTTTCAGCCTCATCTTTTAAAAGTTTTAAGTCTACTACTCCTTCAAAAATAAACGGTTCTGTAAAGTTTCTTCTCATCGAATGTTTTGCGCTCTCCTCTGATAGTCCGGTCAACTCTCTTACGTTTTCTACGCTCATGTCTCCAAAACCTTTGAGAGGGAACTGTTTTTTTATGTGTTTGAAAAATATTCTAATTTCAAGGTAACTCTGTGATTTGCTTATTTTAATATACTCTATAGCCTCTTTTGCTTCTTCAAAACTGTAATCGTAATGATTCAGCAGTGTCCCATCAAGGTCTGTAAATATAATTTGCTCCATAGCCATACTGCCTCCTGCAAAAAGATATAATCATAATAAGCTATTTAGCAGCTGTTATTATTTTTTTTTGCCCTATTAATATACAGTATCATATCATACATATATAATAATTAATAAAGTTTTTTGTTGTTTGCTTAATATGGTTTAATTTTATTTTGAGTATAATTTAAGACACACAATTTCAAGGAGATTTCCACATGCCACATGCAAATGCCGGAAAAAAAGTCGCGTCACATGAACTCATTAATATACCTCAATTAATTTCAGACTATTACACTCATAAGCCTGATATCAGTGATGCAACACAAAAAGTAGCCTTTGGAACATCGGGTCACCGCGGTTCCTCTTTTAAAAAAAGTTTTAACGAAAATCACATACTTGCAATCACGCAGGCACTCTGTGATTATAGAAAAGCGCAAGGCATCAGTGGCACTCTTTTTATAGCAAAAGACACACACGCTCTCTCCATTCCTGCAGAACTTACAGCCTTGCAGGTTTTTGTAGCAAACGGCGTTAAGTGTGCCATCGCCCAAAATAACGGCTACACGCCTACTCCAGTTCTCTCTTTTGCGGTTATTGAGGCGAACAAAACATCACAAGAGTTATGCGACGGTGTAGTTATCACTCCCTCACACAACCCGCCCGAGGACGGAGGTTTCAAATACAACCCGCCAAACGGCGGACCTGCTGACACTGATGCCACCTCTGTTATAGAAGCCAATGCAAATGAGTACTTAAAAAACAATCTTGAGGGTGTTAAAAAAGTAACTATCGATGAGGCTCTCAAAGCTGCTAAAAGTGTAGACTTTGTAACTCCGTACGTAAAAGCTCTTTCAACTATTATAGATATGCAAGCTCTGCAAAACAGTACCTTAAATGTCGGTGTTGACCCTCTTGGCGGCTCTGGCATAGAAGTGTATAAAAAAATAAATGAGATGTACGGGCTTAAACTTGACATTGTAAATGAGACAGTTGACCCTACTTTTGCTTTTATGAGTTGCGACCACGACGGGAAAATCAGAATGGACTGCTCAAGTCCACATGCCATGACTTCTCTCATCTCACTCAAAGACAAATACGACCTAGCCTTTGCAAATGACCCAGACTTTGACCGTCACGGCATTGTGACAAAAAGTGTCGGACTTATGAACCCAAACCATTACCTCTCAGTGGCAATTTGGTACCTTTTCAAATACAGAAAAGAGTGGGCAACTTCGCTAAAAATCGGTAAAACTTTGGTTTCGAGTTCTATGATTGACAGAGTGGCTCTCTTAGTGGAGCGTGAGATTATTGAGGTTCCGGTCGGCTTTAAATGGTTTGTTGAGGGACTAAGCGAAGGCACTATCGGTTTTGGCGGCGAAGAGAGTGCAGGCGCTTCATTTTTACGAAAAGACGGCTCGACTTGGACAACAGACAAAGACGGGATTATTTTAAATCTTTTAGCCTTTGAAATCACCGAAAAACTCAAAAAGGACCCGGGAGTTTTGTATAAAGAGCTAGAAGAGCAGTTTGGCGTTTCGTATTATGAAAGAAGTGATGCAGTCGCTTCACCTGAGCAAAAAGCAAAGCTTAAAAAACTCTCACCGACTGACATAACGTCTAAAACGCTAGCGGGCGAAGCTATTGAAGGCATTTTCACAAATGCACCGGGAAACAACCAGGCTATCGGCGGTCTAAAAGTTACGACTAAAAACGGCTGGTTTGCAGCACGCCCATCAGGCACGGAAGATATTTATAAAATCTATGCTGAGAGCTTCATCTCAAAAGAGCATTTAAAACGCATTCAAGAAGAGGCAAAAGCTTTAGTTTTGAGTGTGATTAGTTAATAAAAAGCTCGGCATGTGGAAGTTTTGCCTATCTCAAAAGCTCTACGGCTTCTTTTGTTAAACGCGTTATTTCATCGAACTTTTTCTCTGCGATTAAGTTTGATGGCACTATCCAACTCCCCCCGATACACGCTACATTTGACAACTCTAAAAAACTTCTTGCATTGCTTGCGTTTATGCCGCCTGTCGGGCAGAACATCACGTCTGCAAACGGTCCGCCGAAGGCTTTTAGTGCGGGGATTCCGCCGACTACCGTGGCTGGAAAAAGTTTGAACTCTTTAAAACCGTAAGAGAGTCCGTTCATAATCTCACTTGCTGTTGCAACGCCGGGAAGGAGTGGCATGTGGAAATTTTGGGCAAACTCTGCTAACTCTTTTGTGAGTCCCGGAGAGATTGCAAAAGAAGCACCTGCATCATATACGGCTTGAAAGGTTTGTGCATTTATAACAGTTCCAGCGCCCGTCATGGCATGTGGAAACTCACGTGCAACCGCTTCGATTGCCACGAGTGCCGCAGATGTACGAAGCGTAATCTCAAATATGTTTACCCCACCTTTTATAAGTGCCTCAGCCAAATGAAGCATTTCATCCGCCGAATTCACGCTAATGACGGGAATGATTTTAGATACTTCCATGACCTCTTTTGCGCTTAGCATGACTCTTTTCCAACGATTTCAAATATAGTAGCGCCTTCTTCTGCAGAGCTTACCACTCTTCTAAAACTAGAGAAAAGTTCACGCCCTACTCCCGATATATTACTTGACAAATCAGGAACAATAATCTCTCGTTGCTCAAGTTCCTCATCAGAAATGTTTACATTTAAAATTCCATTATCACAATCAAGTGTAATCATATCTCCATCCATTATTTTTGAGATAACTCCGCCGTCTTTTGCTTCAGGACATACGTGAATGGCAGAGGCAACTTTTCCTGATGCACCGCTCATTCTACCATCAGTTACAATAGCTACATTAAAGCCGCTGTCTTGCAATGCGCCCATTGAGGGCATTAAACCGTGAAGCTCCGGCATACCGTTTGATTTTGGACCTTGGTAGGGCAAAACTGCTATAAAATCAGAGTTGAGTTCACCCCTTGAAAAAGCCTCTTTTAGTGCTTCTTGGCTGTAAAAAACTTTTGCAGGCGCACTTATAACTCTGTTTTTTTCTTTAAGTGCAGATGTTTTTATAACTGAACGACCGATGTTTCCATTAAGAACTCTGAGTCCGCCATGTGTGCTAAAGGGCTCTTTTACGCTAGAGATAACCTCTGTGTCGGCTGAAGTTTTAATGGACTCTTTGTAGCTCAGTTTGCCATCTTCTAAAAACGCCTCTTGCAAATAGTTGCGCATTCCAAAACCCATAACAGTATTCACATCTTCGTGTAAAAGCCCCACGTCAAGGAGTTCACGAATAACTACCGCCATACCGCCTGCACTGTGAAAGTGGTTTACGTCGGCACTCCCGTTGGGGTACATTTTACATAAAAGCGGGATGACGTTTGCAAGCTCATCAAAATCTGTCCATGTTATAGTGATTCCACAAGACCGAGCCATTGCAATAATGTGAAGCGTATGATTGGACGAGCCGCCTGTTGCCAAAAGCCCGATTATTGCATTTACAAAACTTTTTTCATCTATCATCTTCCCGATTGGCATGTAGTTTTTCCCAAGTGCTGAATGCTCAAGAAGTTTAAGCGAAGCCGCCTCAGTCAGAGCGTCACGAAGTTTTGTGTTTGGATTAACAAAAGTTCCCCCTGCTACGTGAAGTCCCATAATTTCCATAAGCATCTGGTTGGAGTTTGCAGTTCCGTAAAATGTACACGTTCCAGGTGCATGGTACGAAGCAGATTCTGCTTTTAAAAGCTCCGCACGACCCACTTTTCCCTCTGCGTACTCTTGGCGGATTTTTGCTTTTTGCGAGTTGCTGATGCCTGATTCCATAGGTCCCGCTGGAGCAAAAATTATAGGCAAATGTCCAAATTTCATAGCACCTATAAACATTCCCGGAACGATTTTGTCACACACTCCGAGTAAAATTGCACCGTCAAACATATTGTGTGAAAGGGCTATCGCCGTACTTTGTGCTATGTTTTCACGAGAAAAAAGACTCAGTTCCATTCCCGGCTGTGACTGCGTTACTCCGTCACACATAGCCGAAACTCCGCCTGCAAATTGTGAAGTTGCCCCTGCAAGACTAAGAGTGCGTTTAATGAGCGGAGGAAAACTTACAAAAGGCTGGTGCGCTGAGAGCATATCGTTGTATGCCGAGACGATTGCGATATTTTCACTTTGCATTTTTGCCATGTTCTCTTTTTCCTGGTGCGAGCACGGGGCTATTGCATGAGCTAAATTACTACAGCCTAAGTGTCCTCTCTCTACCACTGAACTATGTGCTACTTCGATTCGCTTTAAATAAATTGCCCTGCTTTTGCTTGAGCGGCTTATAATGTTTTGAGTAACTTCTAGGATTTTTTTATGCATAATATACCTCCAATTTTGGTTGTGTTTGTTGCATCATTGCAATGATTGGTATCTCTAATTCGTCACTGCTTCCACATGCCAGATCAAAAACGTTCCTCTTTTGCTCACCCTCTATATGTAAAAAAAGATGCTTTGCACTGAGTAAGAAGTTTCTGCTTAATGTTATTCTTGAGTACGGCGCTACTGTTGCCTCTGTTGCACAACACAGCTCTTTTGTAGTGAGAGCATTCTCTAGACCTTTGGCATGTGGGAAAAAGGATGCTGTATGTCCATCACCGCCCATACCAAGGACTACAATATCGAGTTTATCTATCTCTTGGAGTCTGTTTGCAGTAATAAGCACTCCGTCTTGGGCTTCAAGTGCACTGTTTTTCAAAGGGATAAAATTGGCAAAACTTGCATTATTTTGCAGGAGAGTATTTTTTATTAAGTTTTCATTACTCTCTGCAGAATTTGGACTAACCCATCTCTCATCTACTAGAGTAATAATAACCTTGTTCCACTCTAAGTCAGCTCCTGATAAGCTCTCAAAAAGTTTTTTTGGGGTTGAACCGCCGGAGAGTGCTATAAAAGCATGACCTCTTTGCTCTATAGCACTCTTTAAAACAGATATTATAGCATCACTAAGAGTCGCGACTAAGGCTTCGCTGCTCTTAAATATGTGCAAGGTAAAATTATTTTTCATACCAGCTTCTTCCATCACGTTCAATGAGGGCGATTGATGATGCCGGACCTGCTGTTCCCGCCTTATATGCTTTAGTAGTAATACCCATACTTTGCCAGCCGTCTAAAATTTTATCAGCCCAAACCCATGCAGCCTCTACCTCATCACGGCGCATAAAAAGTGTAGAGTTGTTACGGATAACATCAAGCAAAAGATGCTCATACGCACTTGGAGAACGTGGTGCGCCTTCGGCTACATTTAAGTCAAGCTCCACTTGTTGGAGTCGCATTCCCTCGTTGAGTCCAGGAACTTTGTTCATAATAAACAGAGAGATACTCTCATCAGGCTGAAGGCGAATCACAAGTTTGTTGCTGTCTATGCAGATACCCCCTTTTGGAAAAATAGAGTGCGGAACATCTTTAAAGTCAATAACAATTTCACTGTATCGCTCCACCATTCTTTTACCGGTTCTAAGATACATGGGAACCCCGTTCCATCTCCAGTTGTCAATATCTACACGAATCGCCACAAAAGTCTCCGTATTGGAGTTACTTTGTCCACCGTCTTCTTCACAATACCCTGGAACCGCCTGAGTGCCGCTCACTCCTGAGGAGTACTGACCCCGCACGGTTTTAAGTTTTAAATCGTCTCCCTCGATTGAGCGAAGGGATTTAATAACTTTAAGTTTTTCATCTCGAACACTGTCACCGTCAAGCGTTGAGGGCGGTTCCATTGCTACCAAACACAAAAGTTGCAAAAGATGGTTTTGAACCATATCACGCATAGCCCCATAGTTGTTATAGTAAGCCCAACGACCCTCAAGCCCTACACTCTCAGCTATGGTAATTTGAATATGGTCAATATACTGGGCGTTCCAAATAGGTGCAAAAAGCATGTTTGAAAAACGCAGTGCCAAAATATTCTGAACCGTATCTTTCCCTAAATAGTGGTCTATTCTAAAGATAGCGGACTCTTTAAAATGCTCAGCAACTTCATTGTTAATAACCTGTGATGATTTTAAATCATTTCCGATCGGCTTTTCCAAAACTACACGAGAGCTTGGCAAAATAAGATTAAATTTATCTATATTCGCACATATAGTTCCAAAGAGTGAAGGAGCGGTTGAGAGATAATTTATTCTCTCTTTTTCTTCATGCCCTTTTAGGACTTTTGCAAGTGCTTCGTAATCACTCTCTTTTGTTAAGTCTATGCCTACATATTCTACACGTTTCATAAAGGCGTTAAAAGTATCTCTGTTGTAGCTTTTATCTTCAAAGCCCGGTGCAAATTTTTCTAAAATTATTTCATTATACTCAGCAGTAGTTATCATGTCGCGTGAAACCGGGATAACTCTGGTGTTTTTACATAAATGTCCATCTTGATGCAGATAATATAGTGCCGGAATTAACTTGCGCAGAGCCAAATCTCCAAGACCGCCAAAAATTATGATATCGCATGTCCTATTTTGAATAATGTCCATCTTGTTTATAAACCTTTTTAGTTTTTTTAAAATTATTGCAATTATGACATATTCTTTAATCTATTTGGTAACAGTTTGCTACTTATTTATACAGCTCAATGAAGTCGCACTTCCGTATAGCGGGGAAATATCTAAAAGATAAAAATTATCCTTAAAGTAAAGTACTACTTTTATACATCTAAGCTTTGTTAATAATTTTTAGTTAAAATTTGCTCATTAAAAAACACAAAAAAAAGGATATATATGTTAGTAACAAACCCTGCCCCAGATTTCACGGCAACAACAGTTTTAGGCGACGGTTCAATCGTTGAAGATTTTAAATTATCAGAAAATATGGGTGAAAAAGGTACGGTAATATTCTTTTATCCACTTGACTTTACTTTCGTTTGTCCCTCTGAACTTATTGCTTTTGACCACAGACTCAAAGATTTCAAAGACCGTGGCGTAAATGTTATCGGCGTATCTGTAGACAGCCAATTTTCTCACTTTGCTTGGAGAGAAACTCCAGTTAACAAGGGCGGTATCGGTCATGTCGGTTACCCTCTTGTAGCTGACCTTACTAAGTCAATCTCAAGAGATTACGATGTACTTTTCGGCGAAGCAGTAGCACTTCGTGGGTCATTTCTTATTGACGCTAAAGGAATCGTACGTCACTCAGTAGTGAATGATTTACCGCTTGGCCGTAACATTGATGAGATGATTCGTATGGTAGACGCAATGCAGTTTACTGACGAGCACGGCGAAGTATGTGCTGCTGGCTGGCAAAAAGGCGACGAGGGTATGAAAGCTACAACTGAGGGTGTTGCCGAGTATCTTGGTAAGCATGAGGACGATTTATAATATCTACTTTAGCCAACATGTTCAAACATGTAATGAAAGTGAAAGAACCGTAGTCATTTCCACATGCCATTTCCACATGCCGGCTCCGGCATGTGGAAACTTCTTTGCTTATCTTTTTTTATCATCTTTATATAAAGTAATCACAAAACAAGCACCTTTATTTTCATTATGCCAAGTAAGCGTTCCAAAAAGATGTTTTTCTACGATTGTGCGTGATATATACAAGCCCAGCCCAGTACCGGTTAATGCCTTAGTACTAAAATAAGGCTCAATAATTTTATCTATAATATCTTCAGGTATTCCCCCGGCATTATCACAGATTTTAAGAACAATTGAGTCTCTGGTCTCATTAATGGTTACATTGATAGTTGCCGGAGTTACATTGCTCGATAGCAAAGCATCTTTTGCATTTGAAACAATATTGATAAGAACCTGAACGAGTGAACTCTTATGAATGCGCAGGCTGCTTTTATTGTTGTTTTCAATAGTAAGTGAAATTTCATTGTTTTTCAAACTTTTGCCTATAATATTGAGTACGGTATCTATAACTTCTTGTACTTTAGTAAGCTCTTTTGGTAAGTCCGGCTTGAAATAATTTCTAAAATCATCAATGGTATCAGACATAAAATTAATATTATCAGCGATAATAACGGTGTTGTCCTCGATAGCCTTTTCATCAAGTATATGAAGCGCTTGTTTTGTTTGTATGTTGGCAACCGCGAGTCCTATGATATTCAGAGGCTGTCTCCACTGATGCGCAATCATAGATATCATCTCTCCCATTGTTGCATAACGCGATTGCAGAAGAAGCATCTTCTTTTTTTGTTCTAACTGCTCTTGCATCATTTTTTGTTCACTAATGTCTGTCAGTACCAAGCGAATATTTTTTTCATTATTGCTCATTATATGCATGGTAGCCCAAATAAGGCTCCAACATACTGAACCGTCAGCTTTAACCATACGTATTTCACACGAAATTGGCTTATCTGAATTTTTAAATTTTTTTCGATTTAAATAATAGGCATCCTGATCTTCATGAAAAATAAAATCTGATATTGGCTTCATATATAATTCACTTTTTGTATACCCCAATAACCTTGATGCTGTAAGATTAGATTCTGTAATAAGACCTTTCTCATTAAGAGTACAATAGCACACGGGAGCCATCTCGTATAGATAAAAATAACGTTCTTTGGCTTCATAGAGTTTTGCTTGTGCCCCTCGCAGTTCTTCATTTTGCATCTCTAGTTCACTCTGATGAGCTTTTAAGTCGAGAAATATTTTTTCGGTCTCTTCTTTTGAAAAGTTAGGAATTTCATTTGCATCAGACATATTTAAACCTTTTCTTTTAAATTTTCAGAGTTGAGTTTTCTCTCAGTTGTAGCTATTGAATACACTTTGCCCTCACTGTTGAGCAAAGATGAAGCCGTAATAGAAACGTTAATAACCGAAGCACTTTTTGTGAGCCTTTGTACAGTATATGATTTCAAGGTTTCTGCCTTAGTGAGATTTTTTATCTTTAGCAGCGTGTCATTTTTATTCTCTTTAGGAATTATATTTTTCATATTCATCTTCAGCGCTTCTTCTTCGCTCCACCCGTACATCTTAACTGCAGCCGGATTCCAAGCTAAAATATTGCCCTTTAAATCCTGCAAAATAATTGCATCATTTGAATCTTTAACTATAACAGCCAAACGTTGGAGTTCTTGATTAGCCTTTTTCAGTTCGTCACTTATCTTTAATATTTCAGTAATTTCTACAAAGCTGATAACAGCACCCTCGATTACATTTTCAATAGTTCTATATGGCTGCATACGCATAATATAAGATTTTAAATCTTTAGTCTTAACCTCTATCTCTTTTGGAACTAAAGTGTTGAGTACTTCTTGTATATCTTTACTTAAATTATCATACCCAATCATATTTGAGACAATATGATTTACAGGACGACCAATATCACTTAATATAAAGTTGATGATTTTTGTAGAGGCAGGAGTAAAACGTAAGATGCAAAGCTTATGGTCAACAAAAATAGTCCCTATTCCGGTACCTGCTAAAAGATTATTCATGTCATTATTTGAGCGTGACAAATCTACTACTTTCGTTTGCAGTTCGGCATTGACGGTTGAGAGTTCTTCATTGACTGACTGCAACTCTTCTTTGGAGGTCTCCAACTCTTCGTTGCTCGACTGCAACTCCTCATTCATAGACTGTATCTCTTCATTTGATTCACGAAGCTCTTCGTTTGAAATATTGAGTTTTTCATTTGAAGTTTTGAGAAACTCTTCTTGAAAATGCAGCTCCTCCCTCAACCTTGCTATATGAGCATCCGCATCAGACTCAGGAACCTTATCTTGAGTCTCTAACTCTCTTGTCTCTTGCACATCTAGAGTAGGAGCCTCTTTAAAAACAATAAGATAAAGAGTCTCTTTTTGGCCTGTAAGGAGGCTTGGCAAAACAGGGTCAACAATAATACTTAGTGCGATCCATTGACCCTTTATTTTTACCTTAGTTACAGGACTATCTATAGTCTCCTTTGTCTCCGTAGCTTTATGCAAGGATATAGCTAGAGTGTGTTGGAGAGAGTTATGCGTCATTTTTAAAATGTTGTTAGTACCGACTTCGCCTGATGGCAGTTCCAAATATTTCCCTGCATCACGGTAGAGGTAAAGAATATCGCCCTTGTCATTTACAAGTACCGCTCCAGGAGCTATTTGCTCTAGCAATGTCTGTTCTATCAGTTCTCGAAGTGGAAGCTTTACTGCAAAAGGAGTAGTTTGTACCGTTGGTATAGGTAAAGCTGATATTGAGTTGACAAGATGTGTAGATATGCGATACATTCCTTTAGTAGTGTTTTTACGCTGATAAAGTTTTGCTTTATTCTCAATCGTTTCAAAGAGATTTCCAAATTCACCTATACTTTCAGAACTTCCCAAAAATAAAATTCCTGATGGCTTGAGTGCATAGTGGAAAGTAGGAAGCACTTTTTTTTGTAAATCTGAGTTCATGTAAATTAGCAAATTACGGCAACTGATAAGGTCTACATTAGAAAAAGGTGGGTCTTTAGTGATGTTTTGCTCAGAAAAAATCAGCATATTTCTAATGGTTTTGTGAATTTGAAATTTTTCGCTATCTTTATCAAATGTAAAAAAATGATTAAGACGCTCAGGGGAAACGTCTGCCTTGATATCTCCGGAGTAGACTCCTGCACGGGCAATAGCTATCGCTTTTGGGTCAATATCGGTGGCAAAAATCTGCACTATATAACTTACATTTAACTCACGCATACACTCTTGTATAAGTATTGCTATTGAGTAAGCTTCTTCTCCGGTTGAGCACCCTACCGACCAAGCACGAACCGTATCGCCCTCTTTCTTCTCACTAAGCAGTTTCATAACTGTTTTTTTAAGTGCACTAAAGGAGTCTGGATCACGAAAAAAGCTCGTAACGCCTATAAGCAACTCATTAAAAAGTGCTTCAAGCTCTTTAGGTGTATTTTGTAGAAATTTTACATAATGGTCTATAGTTTCAATATGATTTATCGCCATTCGTCTCTCTATACGACGGTTAATAGTGCTCGGTTTATACTGAGAAAAGTTGTGACTTGTATAATTTCTCAGTAAAATAAATATTTTACTGAGTTCATTTTCTCTAGCTGAAATTGCGCTATGAGTCCCCTTATTGAAAAGCTTAAAAGCATGAGCAACATACTCCAAAAGTTTAGCAGGCATATTTTGCGGTAAAAGCTCATAATCTACCTTACCTGTAGCTATTGCACTTTGGGGCATACCGCAGTATTCACAAGAATCTATTTTCTGTGCAATGACCATTCCTTCATTGCCTTTGATTTCTCGCACGCCTTGTGTACCGTCACTTCCTGTTCCGGAGAGTATTATACCAACAGCTTTTTCGCCTTGGTCGAGTGCTAAAGAACGGAAGAAAAAATCAATAGGCAAACGTACAGCACGAGGTAATGAAGGTTCAAAAAGTTGAAGTCTGCCATTGATGAGTGCCATGTCATATTTTGGAGGGATAATGTAGACAGAGTTTATTTCTACACGCATCCCATCTTCAACTTCATACACATGCATTTTAGTATATCGTTGAATTATTTCATTTAAAATACTTTTATGGTCAGGGGCTAAGTGCTGAATAAGAACAAAAGCCATGCTAGGCTCTGCCGGCATAGTCGAAAAAAAAGCCTCAAATGCTACTAGTCCACCGGCAGAAGCACCAACACCAACGATTGGAAAACAAGTAGCAACCGATGCTTCTTTAACTCTCTTTTTATCTGTTTTTTTCATATACAATAGTGCCTTTTAATTTCATTGGTCAATACTAAACATACGTTAAAAAATTAAATATAACAAAACATAGCAAGTATTGTACCTAAATTTTATTTTTCTCTACTAATTTACCGCCTATTACGAACTGCGTAGCTTTATGGTTTACAAAAGCCAGCTCATACCACTGCTTTTTTGGTGCAATGAGATTTAAGCGTTTAGGGTTAGAACTCCGTGAAAGTGCAACATAAAACTGCGATGGGGCAAAAATCTCATTTGTCTCTATGATTAAATCTTCTATGCTCATCCCTTGTGATTTATGAATCGTAATGGCAAAGGCGAGCTTGATTGGAAACTGGTAGACGCTAAACAAATTCTCCTCCACCATCTCTTTTTTGCCCTCTACAATTTTCTCTTTCCACATGCCCTTGCTTTGAGCAACTGCTTCGAGTTTTACTACCTTTTCATCGCTTTTTTGAACATACACAAAGTTGTTGTCAATGTTTACGACAATGCCTCGTTCCCCGTTAAAATAGTTCCAGGAGTTTCTTGTAAAAAGAACGGGCGCTCCTATTTTTACCTCCAGCTCTTTTTCAATGCGAGCATCATTCATAAAGCGCTCAACTTCGGCATCTTTTGCACTTTTTACGTGTTTGATAATTTGCGCCTCTTTTACAAAAAGTTCTTCATCTATAAAGGCAAGTTGGGCTTTGTTGTGTTTTGCAGCAGTCTCGTTTTTTCCAAACAAAAAGGTAAATTCACTCAAATCATTTGGAAGAGGTTTTATATATCTATTTAGATGGTTATGAATCTGCTCATCTATATGCCCAAAACGCACACTGTTTAAAAGCTCTATAAACTCTTTGTCATCTGTTCTGTAGATGTGCGTCAACTCTAGAGTCTCAAAATCAAATGCCTCCCATGCAGGAGATTCAAAAGCATATTTCACTTCGCCGTAGCCTCGAACTACGGGAGGAAGTTGTAAAAAGTCGCCTACAAAAAGCAAGATGCCCTTAAAATCAGCCTGCATAAGTCTGAGCTCTATCATGTCTAACAGCGTATCACTCACCATGGAGATTTCATCTATCACAAGCAAATCCATGCTGTGTATAATCTTTTTTGCTTTTTTACTAATT